>Ga0210392_10000236_pt1 | contig 41442 bp, 72 predicted proteins | sample IncBWC30OmetaG_FD_161057 | JGI IMG/M metagenome (GOLD analysis project Ga0210392, IMG submission 161057) | Forest soil microbial communities from Barre Woods Harvard Forest LTER site, Petersham, Massachusetts, United States - Inc-BW-C-30-O ... | reverse complement strand
TCTGCGGGTGGCTTGCGGACGGTTTGCGGGTGGCTTGCATCGCGTCCCATGCTGCTATCATCCAGCCGTTAGCGGACGGTTTGCAGGTGGCTTGGATAAGGTTTGGCAACTATTCCCAAGCCTTCAGTTGACATCTTGCGACCGTTTCCCTATTCTCAATTACAGACGGGCGAGAGCCCCCAACTTCAACGCGGAGAATAACGCTTATGTTCGACTTCACTCCAGACAATCAAGACTCGCTTCTACTGACAGACATCTATAAACCCAAAACTACGGCGGAATTTGTCGGACTAGAAAAGCCCAAACGTCTAGCGGTCGCACTCGCTAAAAAGCCTTTCAGCTCTTATTACATTTTTCGTGGTCCGTCCGGTATCGGCAAAACTACATTTGCATTCGCTATGGCTGAAGAGATTGGCGCTGACGTGCATCACATTCCGTCAAAGTATTGCACTGAAGCGGAACTGGAGCGTCACTATAGCGCGTGTTTCTATATGCCTTCGCAGGGTAAACGCTGCCACATGATAATCATCGATGAAGCGGATTTAATGACAAAAGCTTCGCGCGATTGCCTGCTCTCTATGATGGATGGAACGAGACCAGCTCCCAACACAATCATAGTAATGACATCAAATGACGTGGAGAAATTCGAAGATCGATTTATCTCTCGCTGCCAGTCCTACAACTTCAGTTCGCAAGCCACACAAAAGGATTCTGCCGCACTACTCGCGCGAGTCTGGAAAGCTGAAGCGCCTGAAGGAGCTGAAGCGCCAAACTTCGCGCGTATCGTAAAAGACTCTAATTCCAACATCCGTATGGCGCTGAATGCACTCCAGCAAGAATTAACACTGGTTAAGGATTAATGGTATTGCATCACGCGGTATAGTTATGTATAGTTATAGTTATTCAGTAGTTCAACACCAGACGGGCGAAAGCCCCCAACTTCAGCAATAGGAGATTACAAAATGCAATTCTCAAACGCTCTTACAATCGATGCTCTCCGTCAGCTTGTTCCTTCAGCCTTCGCAACTGAAGCCCATTCTTCACGGTCGTCGCGTTACGCTCACATTCCAACATCCGAGATTATTTCCGACCTAATGGGCGAAGGCTTCGTTCCATTTAGGGCCGTGCAATCACGGTCGCGCATCGAAGGCAAAACGGAATATACAAAACACATGATTCGATTTCGCCATGCGGATTTTTTGGCAACTGCTAAAGGCGGTAACGTACCTGAAGTTGTCTTAATCAATTCTCACGATGGGACATCCTCTTACAAATTGCTCTCTGGTATCTTTCGCGTTGTTTGCACTAATGGTCTAGTTGCATGTGAGCGCAACATGGGCGAAATTTCAGTCCACCATAAAGGAAACATCGTTAACCAAGTAATCGAAGGTAGCTTTGAAATTATCGGACAATCGCAGAAAGCGCTTGGAACGATTGAAAACTGGAGCGCATTGCAACTAACTGCGGGGGAGCAAAACGCGTTTGCTGAAGCTGCCCACACTCTCCGCTTCTCCGATCCGGACGGTAAAGTCGAGACTCCGATTACCGCAGCTCAGCTCTTAACTCCGCGACGTTCTGCGGATCGCGCGGAGAACGGCTCCAGTTGGTCGCGTCCAGCTCCAGACCTATATCGAACCATGAACGTTGTACAAGAAAACGTAATCAAGGGCGGACTGTCCGCGCGTAATCCTGGCACTAATCGGTCGCGCGGTCGTATGGTCACTACGCGCGAAGTTAAGGGTATAGATCAAGATGTCCGTCTGAATCGTGCGCTCTGGCAACTGGCGGAAAAGATGGCGGAATTGAAAGGAGTCAAAGCCGCAGCTTAACGCAGATGGGAGCGGGGGCCGAAAGGTCTCCGCTTTAATGCGGCATGTATCGTCCAAAGCCGATACACTCCAAAACTAGACGGGCGAGAGCCCCCAACCAACAAAGGAGATTTACAAATGCCAGTCTTCACTTTTGCATCCATCGCTCATTCCGACAAATACGGCTATAAGTTCGACTCTTCTAACTGGGACACTAAAAGCGGAGTCTCGCGCAAGTTCCTCGTCTTTGAAACCTATGGTGACGGCTCCATTCAACATTCAAATGATCGCGCGGTAACGTGGGATCTACTAACGGACTATCTTCAATCCCTGGGGGCCGCTATGCTCACAAACGCGGAGTTGGTAGAGGCTGCGGATTACGAAATGTCACAAGGGCCGGATGCGGATGAGTTGGCGTTTGCTGCATCGGTCGTCTACAAGGAATCTGATAAAGACTGGTCAAAGCGTCGTTACTTCTCCGTGCAACTGAAGAAAATTGGGGGCCGCAAATTTGAGTACGACAAACGTTACACCGAATTGCGGGATTGGCATGATGGCTCCAGAGCTGCAACTTATCGGATGCTTGCACCAGAATATGCTGACGGCTTTAAGCTCTTTCAAATTTCTGAGGCTGTGCGCGAGTTTTGCGATGCTCAAAAGCATCGCATCGCTGCGGGTGAGAATTGGCCTACCTTTTTAGGTGGTGAACATCGTGCGCTTTATAACCTTCGTAATGCGTTGAATGCCTGCCGTTATATCTGCTCGGCGGCACGTGAGATGCGCTGCGCCAAGTCGATCATCGAATATTACACTGAGGAATCCGCGCGAAATAAAGCGGGTTCCTCCATTGACTCCGCAGCATAGTATAGTTATAGTTATTTACAGACGGGCGAAAGCCCCCAACTTCTAACGGGAGATTTCAAAATGCTCAATCTAATCCTTGTACCCCAAACCGAACAATTCATCTTTGTAGACGACGGGCGACCGTATCGCATGATTGGCTCGCCTATGCTTTTCTCATCCCTGCGTGAAGCGGTAGAAGCTGCGGAGTTCTGCGGTTTCTCTGTCCTGGCTGACGGTCGCGTAATCAATCAGCCTACGCCACACAAGACTCTTAACGGTCTCTCTGCTACATCTTTCTAACCATAGACGGGCGAAAGCCCCCAACCTGCGAAAGGAATATCCGAATGTCAGCCATCAAATACAGCAATCCACGCATGTCCGCCACAATCGAGAATTGGCCAAGTGGGAGAACGAAGCGCGTAACGGCTCGTTTTCAAATTGAACAAACTAGCAGGGGGGAGAGGGCCGTCCGCATTACAGACGGAGCGCCTAAAAAGCTAACCTTCGCAAAGATGGCTCGCATCGTAGACGGTGACGACGGGCGGACCTACATCGCGGAGTTTACGGCTTATGGCTTCATCTCCATCATGCGGGGTGATATGAAATTCCAGCACGAAACAATTTGGCTAACTGATCCACGCTATGCGGAGATTTTTGAATTTTTTGCATAAATGATAACCGCGCGGTCGGCGCGTTATCCGGCCCGAAGGAGTTTTATGGATTGGCGCGAAGGTATGCAAGTGCTACGCGACGCGCGTTTGTTTGCTCCTGCAATTGTCCGCTACGCTGGCGGGTTCCACGTCTTCACTCGGACGCGGCTCGTCAGCTCTGGCGCTTCCATCGAAGCGGCTCTTGAGGCTGGCGGATTTCTCTCTGCAAACAATCCGCCAAACACCATCTTTGTAGCGTCCGACTACAACGTAATTGAGGGCGAAGAGACTGTGGCAATCACGCGGTCTAAGACAATGGCGCGGCGGATCGCAAACGCGCTTAACGAATATGTTCCTGGAAATAGAAAGGTTTGATTATGACGCTAAAAATGTCCACTGAGATTTATAAGCCTGACTACACCATCGCCCTACGCAAGAAAGCCCATGTTTTTTCAGTCGATCCATTAGGAAAATGTATCCTCTGCGGCTTGGTTCGGGGTGCCGAGTGTCATGCTTACTACTCCTATCTGGAATCAGGCAAACAAGGAGAGAAATAGACTCAATGCTCTTTAAACTCTGGCTTTATCCGTCGCTGGCGGGTTTGGTTTTTCTGCTTGTGGTCTCGGTCGTCAATTTTGCTCGTAAAATGCTCGACTAATCCGGTCCTAATCCTGCACGGTTTGGCCTTGGCGACGCTTGCCAAGGCTTCCGCGCGTTTGGGGCGTGGGTTTGTATCCTCCGGCATCCGCTGGCGCGGCTGTGGGCGGTTTCCTGACTATCCCCATCCGGCTCCTCAATGCCTGGGCCTTGTCGTCTTCTTCGCGGCATGGGCATCTGTGGCCGTTGGCGGTTCCGGTCCCGTTGCACTGATCGCACTCTAGTCGCATCAGATTTTTCCTTTGAATGGGTTTTTACCCGGCTCGAAATACTGATCCCAAAATTTCTCCAATTTTGCGCGGCGTTCCTTGAGTTGTTTATGCCATCGATAGAGCATCCATGTTTGTGCAGCGAATAGGGCCGCTACCATTCCGTACAGGATTATTAAAGCGTGGCCTCTGGTGATGTACCGGAGAACAAACGGGCCTAATGCAAAGGCTGTCCACGATATCCCCATTGCTGCGCCTAGTCCAAGTGCTCCGCTGTAGAAGCGAAAGCGGCTTGGATACTCCGGCGTCGATTCTAGTGGCTTGGGATCGGCGGCGTCCGGTAGCCGTTCCCGTTGCAAAAGTTGCATGAGTGATTCGTCCTGGGGTTCCATCCGCTGCCTCCGCACGTCTCGCAAGCCTCCACTATTCCCTTCCCCTTGCACTTGGGACACTTCGGGCTGGGCTTCAGGTTCTTCGTTGTCCGGCTGCATCCGCATTTCCCTCTCTTGTCCGGCTGTAAAGCTGCTGCTGCGATGTCGCTGGTCTCCATAGCGAACCCCTCTTGTAAATTGGTGACAGTTCCCACAGTAGCCGTAAAACTCATCGTTGGGGTTGTAGCTGGTCGCTCCACACTTCGGGCATGTATAGCTCATAGCCAAGACTCGACAATTACCGGATCATCGCTGGGGCTTCGTTCAAACCTTACAAAATTATGTGGGATTAGGCTTCTGATTTCGTCCAGCGTTTCCCCTGTTGCCAGCTCATCATCCGGCGTTGCGCCTTCATCTCCGATGTGCCACTTTCGCATCGCATATGGGGCCGGATGGTCTGAGGGGCGGCGATAGATTACATACATCTCAAGTTTTTCGCTCATGCTGGCGGCTCCTCTTCGTCCGGCTGGAATAGCACCTGCAACGCGAAGTTCTTGGCATATTCGGCCATCCCCACGGTGTGTGTGTGGCCGCAGTTCGTCTTAATGCATACGTCGCCGTTGGTGTCCGTCCACACAACTAAGACGGCTTCCGGCTCTCCATGTTGGCCGAATTTCTCCATCACGTTTATAAGCATCTCTGTGCCTGTCATATTCTGGTTATCTCCAGCGGGTATCTTTCCTCGAATTGATCGTTTAGTTCTTTTTGGTCGGCGGGGTCCACTTCTCCGTGGAGTGCTGCGATGCTATGCACCAAGACGCATAGCCGCGAACCTTTTTCTGTCACTGCATTCCAGAGGCGGCATTCCACTCCGTCAATCTTCACGATATTCTCGGTCGGTTCCATCTGGATTTTCATTGCACCTGTCCGCCTCCGGTCGGTTCCTCGGTAAACTTCTCCACTGGCTCCGCGTCCAGCTCTAGGCGAAAGTCTCTGAAGTCCCGCATGATCGCGGCGGCTGCTCCGGCTGGAAACTCGGCCCGGTCGAAGAATTTAAGGATCATCGCGTCGGCTTCTGTTCGTGATGCCATCTGCAAAAGGTCTAAGGCTACATTCTTCGCATCCGCGATTGATAACTGCGCTCTCTGTCCGTTGAAGTACACAATGACATACGGCTGTCTGTCTCTGGCCGCTACGATGCCCTCGATGCTTATGCCTTTGCGTTCGTTCCCCATATCTCCGCGTTCTCCTTTTGTGCTTTCTCTTTGGCGCGTTGCCCCCACTCCTGCCCCAGTCTGAAAGCCTCCTCCGGCGTCGGGTGCGTCTTTCCAAAAACGGGGTGCTCGGTGTCGAACATCTCATAAACCTTGTCGGCTAGTTCGGCGGGATAGTAACCGCAGTAATAGCCGATATTGTGCAGGATGAGTCTCCGCGCTTCCTCCGGCTGGTAGTGCAGGACGCTTACCATCTCTTCAACCTGCTCCTTCACGATGGCCTCGGCGTTGGCTTTGGTGAAGTCCTCGGCCTGGGCTAGATTCATAATTTGCTCAAGGCTTCGCATCTGGTTTCTCAACTTTCGTAAACTCTATATCGTGCTTTAGAACGATACGCGCGATGTCATTCGTGACGTCGAATTTCTGTCCAGTTATTTCTACAATGCCCGGTTTTATTTGCTTGTAGGCTCTCGACGCATAAAACCGTTGTGAAAGCTCACTGTAGAAAATTCGGATCGGATTCACTTTTTTCTCCTGAATTGCTCGGCTTTAGGACAGGTGGCCCAGTGAACAACGGCGGCGCTCTCCATCGTCTCCATCGGGTTCATCGGCATCAGTGCTCCGCGCGGTGTGTTCCAAAGTTCCATCCGCGCTCCGCATGGGCAAACCTTCATCGCGGCGAAGGTGTAACCATCCTCCAGCATGTCGGCTTTGGTCGCGGGGAACGGCATTAGCGGAATCCTACAATCCAGCGTCGAACCTCTGTTGGGTTGTCGATCCATCCCGGTAACAACATGAAATTCGCTCCTAGTTCCATCCCGATATGGTGCTTCGTATCGGGATGTTTACTTAGGTCACTCATCATCGATGTAAACGCATTTCTGGTATCTCCGGCGTCAAGATATTCCAATGCGCGTTTCTTCGCCCAATCCAGATGTTCGTCTTCGCTCATCATTCCCATATCAGTTCCACCAATCGGTTAGCAGGTCGGATTTAAAACGGTCGGGGTTTCGGAGTCTGTCCACGTATTTAACCGTGTCGTTCTCTCCCTCGATGTAGTTCTGTACCTGGACGGTTAGCGGAATCTCCGGCCCGTTGGTCATTACCATGAGAATGTCATGCCAGAGTTGACGCGGTAGGTCTTTTACGCTCCCTCCGTGGTCTCTCAGAATTTGGTGATAGATGCTTACATAGGCTGCGTATGGCGTGTCTTTGGGTATCCCAAAATAGTGCATGAAATCAGGGTTCTTTACGGTGCGGCCATCGGTGACAAAAGTTAGGGACGTTGCGTTCTGCATCCGTGCCATCGTTTTTATTGCCGCTGCCATCTGGTATTTTTCTTTGTCGTTGTTCCAGTTCATCGCCACTATGGTCAACTCGTCGGCGTTAATCAACGCGACGGGTATCATCTTCTCGTCTTCGCTGAATTTATAGCTGGAGCGGATATCTTTTGCCTGATCCATCATTCTCTGTGTCAGCGCCTTGGCGTCCTCGGTGGTTATTCCCATGTGTCGTCTTCTCCAATCGTGTACAGCAAAAAACGCCTCCACCTGGGCGGGATGAGGCATTGCAACTTTAGTTCCTCGTGCTTGTCCTTGGCTGCGCGTTCGGTCGCATAGCGGATTTGCAGCTGATCGTGGGGGTAGCGTTTCTTTATATCCTCCTCCTCCGGTAGTTCCTGCCAGTTCTCCAACGCTTTTTCAAAACCTTCTTCGGCCATGTTGCGGATCTGGTCGCGCTTCTTCTTTCGGAGTTCGTCGTTGCGGGGTGCGAACAACATCGTCTCAAACAGAATCGGCCTGTGGCCTGGGCTAAAGGTAAAACTATGATCCATGCCCAAAAAAACTGTAGAAAGGCGTTCGCCGTAGATGGTTTTATCTACGGCGACTGTCCTGTTTTCGGTTTCAAACAACAATGCCCACTGCAAAAAATCAGGCATCAATTCGGTGCTGACGATAGGCTTGCCGTCACGGTGAAAAAACTGCGGCCCAATATCGCGCTTGATGCGCTGGTAATTCGGATCGCTCAACATCTCTTCTAGGCTCTCGCGGAATCCGAAATCCTCTTCCATCATTTTAGGTGTCCCTTCCTCCTGTGATGTCACCCGGTTCGTTCACGCTTGCGGCTCCTGACAGCACCATATAAAGCAGGTAAACCAAAGCAATAAGGCCCAATGCAATAAATCCCTCAAAAACAAAAAGCATCTATTTCTCCAATGGCAGAGGTTAAAAAAAGTGAAGCAGTGGTTACTTTCCAGCGGTGATTTTCTTGCTGCGCTTCTTCGTCTTGGGCGTGTCGTCGCCTCCGTGCTGTGGCTCCGGCTCATCGTTTACGGCTTTTACTTCGCCCTCTTCCAAGTACACTCCAACGTCTCCGCTGGTGTCCACGATTTCACAGAACAACTGGAAGTCTTCTTTGACGCACATATCCGCGATGATTTTCATGCTGGCGTCGTCGAGCAAGCTACCATCCTTGATTCGCATAACGCGAAGTTCTGGATTGTCGGCCATGCCGATGGCTACACTGGCGCGGATCTGGTCGGCGTTCGATACCTGGGCAAACGGGATGCCTTCAAAAATCACTTCCTCATTGCCGAATGCTAGGCCGGGAATGGGAAACTTTGCCTCCTCGATGGCCTTGGTCTGCTTGGCCTCCAGTTCGTCTAGCTGATCGGAGATGGTATCGACGCGCTTGCTGATTCCGTCAATCTCTTTCTGTAGCTCGTCGCGCTGGCCACGTCTGTCGATCGCTGCATTTAAAATCCGCGCTTCGTTGATCGCCTGGGTGTAGTGGGCGGGGTCTTTCGGTGCTGCAAGCGGCTCCCACTTGGCGATGGTATTCATCGTGCCAACATGGATCGCCTTGTCTTCTTTTACTTCAGCCTGTAGCCGCGCAATCTCCGCGCGAAGCTCCTGAATTTTTTCTTCCTTGGCTGCTACGTCCTTGGCCATCTCATCGGTCTTGCGTTGAATCTCCTCGCGCTGCCGCTTCTCGCGTTCGATTCGCGCGTTATATTCGCCCACTTCGCCAAGTTCTTTTAGTAACTTGGTCTCGTCGCGTTTCTCCATCGGTAGGTTGTCGGGGATCTGGATCGCATCGCGGCGGGTCTCCAGCGCCTTTATCTCCTTCTTCAGTTCGCGGCGCTTCAGATAGTCGGGGTTCTTCTCGATGTCCAGCGATTTCGGGTCAACGTCCGGCAACACAATTTTGTAGAGTGCTTCAAACTGCTTGTCCGACGACATCCGAATAAACTCCAGCGGGTCGAAGCTGTTGGGTCCGACGAGTTTGTTAAGAAACTCCTGCGGCCCTTGCAGGCGGCTCTTGCCGTCTGTCGGCTCCACGGTGAGGAATCCGTTTTTCGATCCCCCTTCGGTGAAGCTGCGGCGGACAATCCACTCCGCTTTCCCATCGCTGCCTATGCCAACCTCGATGATGGATTTCTGTGCGCCTTTACGGACGGGCTTCGATGGCACGTTGCGGGTTCCGCGCAAACATACTTCTATGGCGTCTAGTGCGCTCGTCTTGCCGCTGCCGTTGGCTCCGCTGATCCGGTTTACAAACTCGTTCGGCGTTATATCCATAACGCGTATCCGCTTAAAATCCTGAACTTTCAAACCTATTACTCGCATCGCCATTTTTCTTAAGCCTTCTTTGCTATTGAGATAACTGCTTTTTCCAACTTCCAATCCTTCTGGAGTTGTTCGATGACAAGGGTGACGACGGCTTGTTGAAACAAATAGTCGTCCTTCATCTTCTCGGTGACGAGTCCAATGATGGCGCGCCTTACCTCCCCATTTTCTTTAATCGCCTCCACTACTTCGTTGCGTCGCATAATCTTCTTCATCGAATGGTGGCTTTTCCAGAAGACATACACCGCGAAACAAACTACCGGGCTGGCAAATGCGGTGAGGATGATATTGGCGGCTTGGTCGCTCATAGTGTTCCCTCTTCAAAATCCTCTTCCAGTGCGAGCAAGCGGCGGTGATGGTCGGCTAGGTCGTTTTCGTGAATGCGAGCAATCACCATTGCGTAGCGGCCCATACGCCTAACCATCTTTTCGGTTTCGGTGTGTGCTACGGTGAGGTCTTTCATTGCGGCTGCTAAGGAATCGATTCGCTCATCTGGTGTCATCGTGTCCCTGCTTTCTTCTTCTTCATGGCGGCTACTCTTTCGTCAAGTTCTTTTAGCCTCACGCTGGCGTGATGTTCCAGAAGCGTTTCGATGGCTTCGTTAATAACCCAATTGCGGCTACGCTCTAGCAATTTCGCTTCTGCATCCAATCGCTCAACAAGTGCTTTGCTGGTGTGGATCGATATGATTCTGGTTTCCATATCCCCCTAACCTATTAGCAACTATTAGTCGTGTCAAGTGCAAAAAAAAGGCCGGGGCGCTGAACCCCGGCTACACTCTTTTTTTGGAGTAACTCTTGCTGCCGATAGTTCTACGCGCTCAGTGTGAAACTGGCAAGAGTGAGGCTGCAAAGCGTTGGCGAATCGTCCGCAACTCTGCCGCTACTCTTGCCGGAGCGTCCGACGCTGGGGCTGAAGCTGGCTCCCACGGCGAAGACATAGATAGGGTCGGCCTCGGTGATGTCGCCGGGATGATGCATTAGGTCGGCGGCGGGTTGCGGATTGCTGGCCACGTTCGATTTGAACGTACCTTGCATCTTGCCTGTGCCGGGATAAGCCAACAGGTCGGTCGCTTGAATCATAAACATTGCTTCCTTCAGGTCTGTTGGCCCTCCTATCGGCTCTGGCGGGGCCGAAGAGAGGGGTAGCCATGTATCGGGGTTCTGTGACGCTCCCGCAAGTGTGGCGCGGCCATAGAGCGTCAGTGTGAGCATCCCTGGGCCTGACGGCTTGGCCACTCCGGTCGCGGTCACTTCAAACAGGCTGAGACCTAGATTCGTGCCTCCTGGCAATGTGACGGTGCAGGGATCTTCTCCCTCTCCGAGAAACATTGCTGGCAGTTCGTCCTTGAGTTCAAGCGGGGCTGTGCTTCTAGCTTGATCGACAACGGTTGACATGGCGGCTACCCTGCTTTCTTTATCATTTTCAGAATTTCGTCCACTTCATTACGGCGGTAGAAAGTTGCGTCGGCGTCTTCGGGTGGTCTGTGAATCCAATGCGAGCCGATAATTTCGACGGGCTGCAAAGCCTCTATCTTTCTACTGATTTCAAGCCTGTGTTGTCCTTCCTCGCTTGCCAGTTCGCACCTTTGTTGGAATGTTGCATTTAGCATCGTTCCTCCACGTTTACCGATTTTTCCAGATAGCCATATAGAAACGAACTAAGAGACAAAAGACGATGCCCACCGCTATCCCGCCTATGAATTGTGCCAATATGGTCCCTCGTTTTGATCTGCGGGGGAAGTATAACGCTGGCTAGGTTAAAACTTCTTCCAGTTCTTCCTTCTGCACGAATCCATGCTGCTCATCCCACTCATAACCGGGGTGCGTGGCTTCCATCTGATAGATGAGCATTTTGCGTTCGTTCTGCACCTGTTGTAGCTGCTGCTGCAACAGGGCGAGTTTTAGGGTGTTGTTCTCCATCTTTAGCCGTTCCAATTCGCTCATCGATTTCTCCTTTTTTACGGGTTGCCATAAACGGTATAGAACACGGTATTGTTCGCGGTTGCGGATGAGGCATTAATCGTGATCGCTGTGTTGCTCGCACCGAATACCCAAACCTGCGGGGTCGTTGTCGCTCCTACTGCACCCGCTCCGATGACCGAAAGAAAAACATAAACCTGTCCGGCTGCAAACGGTTTGGCAAAAGTCACCGTCGCGGTTCCATTTACCAGAGTTGTGAATCCTGCGACTACACGGGCGGCGCTGGGTGTGGCTGCATTGGCTAGATAGGCTGTGCTGCTGTTCGCAACGATATTGCCCGACGCAGTAAACGGGCCTGTGAGATTCAAGCCTGCGGGTGCGGTGATATTGAAGGCTGTTCCTGCGGGGGTGGTGAGATAAGCTCCGGTGCTATCGAGCGTCATGTATTCGGTGTAAGCTGTGCCGTCGCTTTTCAACCCGATAAATCGCAGTCCACCCGGCGCGGTCGTTCCACTGGAGATAGATATGTGACGGGCGTGATCCGTCAAGAAATCAAGCCTGGCTCCCGTCCTCGCTGGCTGATTTGAAGTTCCATCCGTCTCTATCGAATTAGAAATTATGTCCTGCATGGTCTGTGTGCTGCCCGTAAAGATATTTGCCAAACTCAAGCGGGGTAGGTCGGCGGGATTGATCGGCGTTCCCCACGCGCTACCTGTCGATACCGGGATACCTGCGGCTGGATAAGTGGCTAGACTAGCGGGTGCGATGGATGTACCCCATCCGTTTCCGGTCGATACCGGGATGCCTGCGGTTGGCCATGTGGCGAGCGTGGCGGGATCGATAGAGGGATTCTGCCAGTGATCGCCCAGCGAGACGGGTATGCCGTCTGGTGGCCACACCATGCCCTGCCCTGGCCCATCTGGAGTGTTCGCAAAGGTGCGTACTGGCGAGTTGTTTACTTCGCATGTGTCGAAGTCAGCGTCATCGGCGGCTATGCTGCTCACGGCTATATCGCCCACGCCAACGATGTCTCCGATTGCGCTGAAGATGATCGGCCCAATCTGCACGTTTCCGCCAAGATAATTCAGCCGTATCGTCTGGTCGTAGGCTCCTCCGATGGTCTCGCCCTGGAAGTCGATTGCGTTCTCGTCGGCCCTGGCCCATATCGTCATGCCCTTGTTGCTGGGTAGATAGAAGTCTCCTATCCATGCGTTCCAACTATCAAAACCTCCGTTGAATAGCGATAGCTGACTCGGCATCTCAACTTCGGGAGCCCCCGCATTGATACCGGGTGCCGATGTTGCGGCTTGCAGGCGCATGAACGTTACAACGGGGGTGCCGTCCGAGGGTACGCCGTTGATGTTGAGTGCTGGCATTCCCATTCCTGCAACTGCTGTGACGTCGATGTGTGCGGTCCCAGCTCCGGCGGTCCCGGCGGGGTTGAAGTAAAACGCTGCTGACCCTTGGGGCAAACTCGGCACTCCCTTTGTCACGAATCCCTGGGCCTGCACGAAATCTGCCGGGACATAGTTCGCCCCGTTCCATGTGTAATTCTGCGGACTTGTGCCGCGCTGGTCGGATAGATAGACGGCTGCGTTGCCTCCGGTGATTGCGGAGATGGCATCGGCTCCGGTGTACCCGGCTGGGATGACGACACAACTGCTCCCTATCGCCATGGCTGCGGTTACTGCGCTCTGGATCGTGGTGAGGTCGCTCCGTCCCACATAGAGGTTGTTGTTAATCTGCCGCGCTCCGATTGGGCCTATAGAGGTCACTGTGGCCATTGTGTACTCCTTTTCTAGCGATACATATAGGCGAGTCTGCCGATAATGCTCATTAGCAACAGGCCAAACATGAACCAACAAATTCCCTCGAATAAAGTCTGGTGTCGCGTCATGTCACACTTCCGGTTGGTGGGATGTTGGCATATAGAGTCCCGCCCGTGAGTCCCACAAAATGCTGCACGGTCGTAGAGTTGGGCTTTGGATTTATCGCTGCCGCGTTGATACAGTTCAGCGGCCACGTCATTCTATGGTTGCCTGCGGCGTTCTGCGTAAAGACAAAGCTGTAAAGCTGCCCTGGTGCAATGTTGGTGACGCGCGAAGCCGTAATATCCGAGTTCATCGCGATGTACCAGCAAACGGCCTTCAGGCCATCGAATGAGATGGCTCCGCCCGATACGATATGTTGTGTTGGTCTCGTCATGGCCAATAGGTTCCCGCTGCGATGGCCCATAGGCTTTCATCGCTCTCCGCTACAAAGGTTTGAATCAATCTCCCGTTAGGCGCTGGGTTGACAGGCATGGCGTTGTACACGTTCGCTGCCCACGCAAAATTGTGGCCTCCGGTCGCGTCCTGAATGATGATGAAGGTGTAGAGATTTCCCGGCACCATGTTTTCAAAGACGGGCTGGGTTACGTCGCCGGGAAGCGTGGTTTGAAAACTCATATAGATTGAGCCGTCGAATACCATGTCGTCGGCGGGTGCAACGATTTGCAGGAGATTGGTAATCAGCGGCGGCAACGGCGGCGGCGGCTGGTTGGGGTCGTAGGGATCGATGAGATTGAGGTCGTAGCTGGATGTGGAGCTGAGAAAGCGATAGGCGTTTACCTGCGCGATGTCGCCGTTCTCATCTCGGATCGTGACGGTGTAGTAGGTGCCTGCCGGAACAATCTGGTCATTCCCCGCGAGTTGAATTTCAAACGTTCCATCGGTTTTTGCAAGGATGCCTTCTGTGGTGATGCGTCCCACTAAAGCAAAGCCATTGACGCGCGGCACTTGGCTCCCGTATCCGCACAGCATCACATCCACGCTTCCCTGCACCGTTGCATCGTTGGCTGCTGCTGAGATGGTTCCTGTTATCGTGATCGGTCCCGCCATCGCTGCACCTCACGCGAAGAAATCAAACTGTCCCACCTTGGCTATGCGCGGGTGGCTTTCAAGGTCATTCACAACGTTGTCCAGAAACCATTGCCTGTTAACTTTGTGCAGTTCGGCATAGTAGAGCGATTTGTATTCGTCGTTGTTCACGTCGCCATCGTCGGCGGTTCCGTAGTAAACGTCATCGATGCCTAGCAGGATCTTGCGAAACAGAACATCACGCGGTTCAATCTGCGGCCGATTTTCGCGGATGGTCCCAACGTACTCCGGCGCGGTGTCTATCACCTTCATCCAATCGCCTCCGTGCCAACCTGCATCGACGCGATTCTTTAGCACCTGGGCTATGGCGAGCACAAGGATGGATGAGCCTTCGTGGTACGCCTCATCGACGCAGAAGCGAACAAGCTGGGCCTTGATGTAGTTCTCATACGTCATAGCTGCACCCGGTTCTTCACCCAACCAAAGATGAAGCTCTCATTGGCGCGGCGGCTCTCGGTGATCGCGAGATAGCGTTCGCCCTGTGTGCAATTGATCGCCTTCAGCAAAACCTCTTCGCCGTCTTTACCTCGCGCCTTGATGAAGATGTCAAGGGCTTGGCGTGTACGTGGCCCTACGATTCCATCGACCGCAAGTTCCGGCTCTCTTCGATTGAAGGCGTTGAGCCAACGTTGCAGCGTTCGCGCTCCGAAGGCTGGTCCCATATTGACTCCCATATCGGTCAGCTTCACAGCGATGGGCATGGAGACGATTGCCAGTTCCGCGAATCGCGGCTTATGCCAGTAGTCGGCCTTGATGATTCGGATAGCTTCGTCGCGTGGAAGGTCGCGCATGTGGCCTTGATAGCCATGCTCCCGCGCCACGCGCTCGGTGATGCCCCAGTTGGTCGAGCCTCCCCGGTCGTTGGGATGGTCAACGTATCCGCCTTCTTTTCCAAGAATGCCCTCGATGATGTCTTCTAGCGTCATAGTTTTTTCGCGTCCGCTTGTTCCTTCCGCTGCTCTGCGGCGGCTCCTCTACACGCGCTGATAGCTGCCTCCGCAACCTCCGCGCTGATTTTGTCGGGCTGCTCGTTTATCACGATGATGCAAATTAGCTCCGGCGCATGTTGGAACTGTGGCGAACCTACGCGTAAGCGTGGGCTGCATCCGATCATCAGCATCAGTCCCATCATTGCCGTAGGTTTCATTGCGCTAGTCCTCTTCGTATGGCGCGGTGGCTCTGTAGCTGCTGTCGGTAAAGTTCACTGGCCGGGTTCAACACAACTGGGCCGAAGGCGCGGTCTACTTCTTCCTCGGTGATGATGTCTTTGAGAATCATTTGCAACAGTGCCGTCCTCCAGCCTCGATATCTCTCTGAAGTCGGCACGTCCCACTCGTTGAAATTCATCACGCTCCACTCAGGTCCGCACGGATATTGAAGCGATGTCAAAAGCTTCACTCTGCGGGTCTCTGTCCTGGCGTCGTTCACCCATCCGAAGATGCCGATCCGTCCCTGTACGGCTTCATCGCCTAACCAGATGCGGCCAACGGCGCGGGGCTTCTTCACTAGTACGGGTTTGCCTGTCTTGTCGTCGGGCATCGTGACGTAGTAAACCGGGGCTTCAATCCGTGCATCGACTCCGGCCCTCTGTAGCTTCCGCATCACATCATGCGGGTGCATGATGTTGACGACACGGCGCTCGATGTTCTCCCGGCCCTGCCATCGCTCCTGGCCTTTCCATCGGCTCCCCTCGGCTGCGGTGTAGGCTCTCGCGTAAGCCATATCTACCATCTCTTCCATCTCCGGCGTGGAGTCGCCGTCTTTGGGAAGCGAGTTGTAATAATCAATCGCGTCCTGTTGGACGGCTAACTCCTCGTCGTAGCTGGTGGTCACGCGTTTCAGGTTGGAGTAGATCTGTCCGGCTTCTGGCATTAGCTTCTCCTGCGTCCCGGCTTGAGTCCTACTCTGTGCAGCGCCATCCCTGTTCCGCCAATGCTCTTGCCGTTGGGTTCCGGTTTAACTGCGCGAACTTTCTGCTTTCTCGGTTTCGCTCTCGTGATCCGTGCCATCGTGTTACCTCCTCTTTCTGCCTTATCTGCGCCATACTCCGGCTGGTAGCGTTGCCGCTGGTGGTGCTGTGCTGGCTTGGTCGCGCTCCATCTCGTGACTGATCGCCGCGCCTATCAGCGTTGCGGCGTAGCGGGTGGATACATTGTTCTTGGCTGCGTAGTTCGCAAGATTCACGAGTCGCGGCTTTGTCGCGACATACTTCATAAGGTTTGCGGCGGTGGCGTCGGCTGCTCCCGCTGCTGCTCCAGCGCCATATCCCACTCCGGCTCCTGCCTTCCATCCTGCGGGTAAGAACATGCCCAACATGCCTCCGGCCCACGATGCTTTAGATCCGGTGGCATGTGCGCGGGTGGCGATTTCCTTCAATACATCGATGAGGCGTTGATTTTGGGCGGGGTTTTTCGCGGTCTGTGCAAGGTCATAGAGGCTGTTCAATCCGTCCTCTCCCATTAAGTCAACCATTCGTTGACGGCCAACCTGGGGGTTTGTCTCCAGATTTTTAAGTTGTTTGCCAAGATCCGCTCCGGTGAAAGTGTTATCGCTTCCCCGCATCGCTGCGGTCTCCGGCGTTCCAAAGTCGAAAGATTTAACAAGGCTGTCGTGAATGTTTTCCAATGTGAACTTGTCATGGAAGGCGTCACGCGCTCTATCGGTTGCCTCTTTTACGGCTTGCCCAAAGTTGGCATCATCGAAGCCTGTTGATAGTGCATCGAGTCTTGATTGCGCTCTGGCGATAGCATCGGCATTGCCTGTGTCCTTGGCGGCTTGCACGGCTGCGTTTGCGCTTCGCCATTTACCGTCAGTCAATCGGTCGGCCTCGTCATATATGGAACTTGCATGTTGCTCTAGTTGGCTTGCCGCTTGCCCATAGTCGGCTACTGGATCGGCAATTCTGCTCAGTCCCATGCGGTCGAGTGCGCGTTGCAATGTGTTGGTGGCTCCGGCTGCGAAGTTCGATGGAGCTGCTTCGTTGGCGGCGCTAGAAGCAAGTATGCTTTCGATCTTCGACACTGCGGCTTGTCCTGCTTCGCGCAACGCGGATGCTCCACCTCCTAAAATTCCTCCTACTGCGGCTCCGGTCAGACCTGCCTGCGCGGTCGCTTCGGGATCGCCGCCGCTTTCGACGGCTGCGAGCGTTGCATTTGGCACGGCTGCATTTGTGGCTCCTGCTGCTGTATCCACTGCGATGTTTTTTAGCCTGTTCAATAGGCCGGGATTTTTTTCTAATGTTTTAAGGTTTCTGGCGATAGCTGCAACGTGATCCGCTAGGGACATTCCGGCTGTTGCGCCTTCTTCTCCCCATAGGGCCGGATCTGCAAGCGCGAGTGCATCGACGCCGAATCCTCCAGCCTTCTCTTGCGGGGTTGTTGGTGCGGAGTTCTGGCGGATGTGTGTCGCTAGAGCTTGCACCTCTGGAGACAATGCGGTGTTTCTTGCCGGATCGGTTGCTAGTCCTGGGATAAGTGGAGCATTCGCCAAGTCCATCAATCCCGCTGCGAGCTGTTTTACTTTTTTCCACGCACCTTCTACTACGGTTCCCGGTGGCGCTGCCTGCAAAGTGGATTGCGCCACGGTCGGCATAACTTCATCCGGTCGCGGTGCTGCTGGCGGCGGTGCGGTGTCGGGGATGAAGTCGGGGATAAAGTCGGGACTGCTCCCTGCTCCGCTGGTAGCTGCTGGCGGCGGTGCGGTGTCGGGGATGAAGTCGGGTTGTGTTGTCGCTGGCGTCATTGCCTATACCATCCCCTTCCCTGTGGCCCTACGCCGTAGCTGTATCCTGGCCGCGTCTGTCCCGTTGGTGGCGTGGCTGGCGTAAATCCTGTGGGTAGATTCGATCCGCCTCCGGTTGCTGCTGCTCCTCCCGTATTTGCCGGATTAGCTGTCCCTCCGGTTGCTGCGGGTGCTGCCTGTGGCGATAGCCGATTGCCGTACCGCTGCTGAATGTATCGGTTGTTTGCTGCCATGTTTGCGCGGGAACGATTCAATACATCTGTAACCGTGGCTACTTGTCCTCGCAAACTGTCGAGTGTGGGGTTTTGTCCAAACGCGCTTTGTGCCGTTCGTAGCTTTTGATCGGATTCGCCACTGCCTAGCAAAGGATTTCCAATAAGCGTTCCAAGGTTGCTCTGCGTCTCCGTCAATAAGGTGGCGAAGTTGTCGGCGGCTGCGCTGCCTAATTTTGTTCTTACCGCTTGCTTGATGTCGTTGAGCGGGGCATTTCCGCCGATTCCTGCCGCCTGTGCAAGGTTGAGGAGTTGGTTTAGCTGGCCGGGGTCTCCATGCGCTCCGGTCATGCGGTCGATGCCTTCCAGATATGCCTGGGTCTTGGGTGCTTTGGCGAATGTATTTTCCTGATCGATGATGGTGGGGTTGTAAGGCAACCCATACTTCTGCTGCGATATGAGGTTGGCCGCATAGTTCTGCTCTTGCGGGGTGGGCTGGCCCTTGCCTGTGCGCTTGGGAAGTGTGGATTGGAGATAGCGTCCACTGGCTAGACCTTCGGCGGTGTCATCAAGTACGGGGTTTTGTCCCGGTACATAGTTCGCGCCTATTGCTGCGGTTTGTTTATTGGCAAGAGCGGTCTCTGCTCCCGCCTTTGCTGCCTCAGCATTGGCTTTGCGGGTCTCTGCTGCGGTGAGTGCTGGCTTACCTTGCGCCTCGGTCGCTTTGGTATTGGCCTCCTGCTCGGCAACCTTGGCTTGCTGGGCCTGTTTGATAGCGGCATCGTTGGCCACATTCTGCGCCATGTGTTTTGTCAGCCGTTCGCCGTTTAGATCCTGTCCGGCTTCGGTCACATGCTCAATCTTTATGGTCTGTGTAGGGTGGTCGGGATCAACCTTAACCTCTAGCCAATGGTCATCGGTCTTTGTTCGCTGCTTGGCTACATCGGCGGGGATGCGATAGAAGTTCACTCCTCCCTGGCCATCGCCTTCGTTGTAAATCATGTCGCCGTTGACGCCCACATGCGCTCCGACAGACAGAGGGTCGGCTTTCCCATATCCCGCAAGTTCCGTTCCACTTTTTACGTTCATGGCAACGGGAATTGCGCCCATGTCTTGCAGGGTCTTGGCGTGGGCTAGGGAGATGCTTGCTTGGTTCTGCTGATCGTCACGAGAGAGATGTGCAATATCCCATCCATTACGCGTTATTTGTTGATTGAGGAGTGCTCTCTGAGCAATCGCAAGCTGTTGTGCGTTCATTGCTGCGGCTTCTTTGTTGGCCGCGTCAAGGGCTTGCTGGGGCATCTGGATTCCGGCCTCGGCTCCCGCGCCAAAGGCTTTTGCTGCTCCCCCTGGGCCTTGTCCTGCGGCCATGCCTCGCGCGGCTCCTCCGAGTGCTGCCTGTGCGATGCGCCCCCACTTCTCTCCTGTAGTCGATGGATTGTGTTCGACCGTTACCGTTCCGTCGGGGTGTTTGGTCGCAACAATCGTCTTGTCGCCGCCAAGGATTGTTCCCACGGTATCGAGGATCTTTGACAGCCAGTTTTGATGGACAGCTCCGGCTGCAACTTCGGGATCGGTTGCGGGATCTGGCGGGAGTGTCGTTCCCGGTGTAGTTCCCATCGGGGTCGGCATGTCCGTACCTGCGGCGGGTGCGGCTATGGTCGCCGGGATCGCTGCCGGGGTTCCCGCTGGGGCTACTGCCGCAATGTCGGGTGGTATCGCGGTCGGATCTGGAGTTCCCAATGCCGGGGCCGCTGCTGTGTCTGCCATAAAATCCCCCTGCTAAACCGTTGCTTGCCGCAGAAAATAATTGAAGACGTGGGTGAAAAACCAACGTATCGGACGATGCTTCCGCACCATAACGGCGGCGCGTTTACCAAACCGTATATAGAGGTTCAATAACCAATGTCCTTCAAAGTTCTCCGTCAGCCATTTGCGGACTAATACCGTGCGCGGGTCGTACCATCCGCCATAGAGTTCCGCTGCTATCCAGCAAATTTTTCCTCCGGCTGCTAACCCGGCCACATTGCCCAACGCACCAAAGGCGGCATTCCAAGGGCTGTTCGCTGCCTCGGCCACTTGGTAGGCGGATGTAGACGCTGCGCTCCCGGCTCCGGTCGCGCTGGTGCTGTAGCTGGTGGGGTTCAAAAGTCCGGCTGTGGAACCTAGAATCCCCGCCGCCTGTTGCCAGTTGGAATACCCTTGCGCGTAGTTCGCTTGGGTAATCGTGTTTTGACCCGCCGCCCTTTGCGCTGCGGCTTGGTTCGCATTTTGCGCGAGAAGGGTGGAATCAACGCTTGAAGGTAAGAGCGTATTGCCGCCTCCGCGAGCTGCAAGAACGTCTGCGGTTGCTTTCTGAGCCTGTGCATAGTCGGTCGCCACGTTCTCGGTATTTTGAGTTTGTAAAGCGTTCTCCTCGGAAGGCGAGAATCCGGTCTGGCTTGGGCCTGCCTGAAGGATCGGGGTAAAGGCAGAGGTCAAGGCTCCGGTGATGGCCTGATTCTCCCCAAAGATGGTGCTGTATTGCTGGGTGAGGTTCTGATAAAACTCCTGCTGCTCATTCGTTATGTCTGTCTGCTGCTGATTTGAGCCGCACATGGCACTCCCCCTCTCCCCCTTGTAGGCTGTGGCAACGCTTCCCAATCCTCTGTGTGGCGTCCGACAGGCATAAGTGGGGTTATCTCTCGTAGAAGTTCCTGCTGGCTCGTCCTGAAGCCAAGCCGTCTTTTGGCAAAGGCGGTCAGTTCCGGCCCGGCGGTGTCAAAAATGATCTGCCGGAAACGGTTTTGCCGGAACATCGATTCAATCCACGCAAAACCCTTCATCAAAGCCGTCCGGTTTCGGCTCCGTTCCTCGCTGGTTTTCGAGTGGGCAAACTGGATGCTTAACCGGACGGCAACCTGGGTCTTGAAATAGAGTTCCACGTTGCCCTGCAAGTCCTCCAAGGCCCACGCATCCTCTCCCGGCACCAACTTAAGGAAGTAATCAGCCGTCATCCGGCCCTTGTGGTAGGCGTCTGCCTCTATAAGAGACTCCAGATAAGCGCGGTCGCCCTCGTTCATGGGCCTGACTACGTATTCATCAAAATGGAAGTGTTGGCTGGTCATTAGGAGTTCCCCCCATGCTGAACCGGGACGGTCCTGAACTGCGGGATGCTCCAGTTCCCATAAAACTGTGTAAGTGCGTCGTTGGTGGATGCCATCAGGGGCATCGATGCGAGCATGAACGGACTCATATTCGGATAGCCTCCTGCGGCTGGCGGTTCACTCGGTTTATCCGGCTGCTGGAGGTCCGGCGCATCCGTCTTTGGTGGGTTCGGTTGCCACCCGTTCATGCTCGGATTTGAGGATGCTTTTATGCTGGGCATTATTGACTCCTGTACTCGCTCCACGTCTGACCAAAAACGGTGAAGGTTAGCAACTCGTTTGCAGCGTCTTCGGCTGGCCATGCGATGTCCATTTGGAAGTGTCTGCACCATGCCGGATTCTGGCTCTGCAAGAAGTGATATCGGTCGCTGTAAAGGGTGTCGCTGGGAGGTAAATTCGGGGGGTCTTGCCGGGTTCTTCCAAGGGGTTCAAAGGGGGATGTTGGGGTGCTGTAAATCTCTCCCAAAAGCACGGATAATGCCGCGCGGGAACCGATCTTTTTAGCCTCTAAAGTGATGAACGCGAGGGCGGCTAATTCGCCTGGGTGAGCTAACACAATCGAGCCAAAAGTTGTGTGACAAGAGAAGGGCGTACCCGTATCTGTATTGACGGTTAAATCGCGCATTCTTATCTGTCCGCCTTGGGGTGGTGGACCTATCAAAAGACGGTTGGTTCCCGGCAAAACTTCGACCGATTGGACGGCGCTGGACGGTATCCCAAGGGTCGCTTTTGGCGACCAATTCAGGCCCGTTTCGGGCGCGGTTGTGGCGCTCATTCGATACCATGAACCTATCCCGTCATCGACATAAAGGGCGTTCTCTTTGCTCGATTGCGAGTGGTAGGTGACGTATGCGGTGGCCGCGTTAAACTCCTCTTCCAGACGGTCGGCAATGGGGAATCCAACCTCCGTAATCCCGGCTGAAGGGTCCATTGCGATAAGCATGTTGGTCCCTGTCAGCATGTAGGGCGTGGTCAGATGAGTGGTGAAAGCGTCGTAATGCAGTAGCGGGATGCCATCGATAAAGGTGGTCTGGTACAGGGGATCGTCGGCGGTTCCGGTGCCAAGGATGATGTAGCTGTCGCGCACGGTCAGAATGACGAGACCTAGCGGCGAAACCCAATAGCGGATGATCTTCGATTGCGATGTAAAGACGGTATTGAATCCCGCGTTTCCGCTGCTGGTGCTGGCGATGGCATCGGGTCCGCTCGATACATACGTCACATTGCCCACGGCAACGAAGAAGCGTTGCAGATGGTAGGCCATGCAGGTAGCTCCGGCTGGCAGCGGCGTACCTTCTCCGTTAACCTGTGCCTGAATTGTCACGTTCAAACCGCTGTCCGGTGTGTTATCGGTATATGTCCACGTTGCTCCGGCTGGGTTTGGAACTTGATCCAGATAGAGAAACGTTGATCCGCCTTGCGCGGTGCGGTAGATGTAGACGGTCGTTACCTGGGGATCGGTAGAACCTGCTCCCGATACGGTTACTTGGTTGCCTTGAATAACGGTGATCGGAACAGATGCCGGACTCATGTTGCTTATGTCGCCACTGGCGTTTTTGTAGGCATAGCCGTATTGAATGGGTGCTGTTCCCGGTACGGCGTAAGGGCCGGAGTTCAGCCATATCATTGTTCCGTCTGTCGTGAGTGCGCCTGTCTGTTGCACCCATGTTGCCGGAGGCGAGGTTGCTGTTTTGCCCTGCTGGTTTACGGTCTGAAGATAGCCGTTCGGATCTACGATGTGCGGTTGCGTCGTCACCGAAACGCCTGCTGTTGTGCTGCCGATACTGCTCCAGTTCAACGCTGGCCCTGCGTTCTGCCATATCAGGCCGTTGGTTCCATCGCTTATCTGCTGGCCTAAGCCTATCGGCCAACTTGTTATTGTGCCTCCTCCTGCATTGCCTCCGGTGATCGACACAAATAGCTGGTCTGGTGTCCCGGCTGGGTTAGCGATTGGAACGCTTATTATTTGCCCTGCGGCATAGCCAAAGCCCGGCTGTCGGAGTTTTGTTCCAAGGTTCGTCCATGACACTGTTCCGTCGAGTGTCGTACCGTTTAGCACAGTGCTCCACGGCAACGATGCCGATGTTCCAAGTACCCCAGTCTTCACCTGTAGCAACGGTGGAGCGTTGTTGAGTTGATAGCCCCACGCCTGTATGTTGTTGTTCGGGTCGATGAGTACCAGATAGTTAAAAAAATGCACTCCATCAGACATCGGTATCCATGCCGCATGTCCCGTACTCCCGGCCCATGCGGGATACGGATTCGGTCGCGGAACCTGCGATACGTTCGGCGCTGTCGTCGGCGCGACGATACCCCAGTTGTAAACCGGGCCTGTGCCTGTGGCCGGGTTATAAACCCATTGCTTGTTGTCTACGCCATTGGTGAAGTAGAGCGTGTTTCCGAGACCGAGAAAAAAGGTCGGCCCTGCTCCGGCGGATTTCGTCCATATTGCGTTCTTCGTGTCCGGCGTCGTTGAGGTCGCGCCTGTCGCGTCGTAAACAACGCCTCCTCCCATGCCCGTATCAGCCATCACGCGGATAAGTTCACTGGTCAGAGTGAAGGTATTGAACGGGTAAAAACGATTGATCGGCGGAAAACTTAGAGCGTTGTAAACGCTGGTTCCGCGTCTCCGTCTCAGGGTGAGCTGTGACGATAGCTCGGTGTTGAGTCCGGCGATGATGGAGTCTTGCAGGCCAAGTCCATACTTCTCCATGTTGGTCGAAACCGACGCATCGCTGAGTGGATTGCGGTTCGTCCACAATCCGGTGAACATGCGATTGGTGTGGAGTGGCGCGAAGCTACTAGGCTCTGCTGCGCCTCCGGCCTGTTGGATCGCGTTCGCCATTTACTGTTGCCTCGCGGTGACGCCTTGTTGCGTCGTAAGCTGTGCGCGTTCCTGTGCCGTCATAACCTGGAGCCAGTTGCCAAGGAAGATGTTGCGTTCAAGCGCGGTCAAGCCTTCCTGTGCGCCTAGCAAATGGGCTGTAAATCGCTGGCCAAAGATGGGGAATCGAGCGTCTTTCGTAAGCAGGCTGACGAAGGAGAGAAAGCCCCAGTCGTAGATAAAGGCGTGATGATCGGGGATCGGGCCCCATGTGTTCGCCATCGACGACATCAGCACTGGAGCCTTCTGATAGAAGCCGTCTATCTGGTAGGTCTCACCTATCGGCGGAATCGCGTTCAATCGGAACGTCACGCCTCCGCTCTCGTCCATCACGTTCGCGGCGATGCTGCCGGGTCTTTTCTGTACGCTCTCGGCGGAAAGGCTCTGCACTATCTCAATCTCTTTCACCACGCCTTTGCTGTCGGTCAGCGTCACCCGCTCCAGAAATCCGAAGTCGGTTAGGGGAAGGTAATAATCCTGGTCCTGCGGCTCGGTCGGAAACGTAAATTCACCACGGTTGTAATTCCATTTGAACGGTGGGCCAAGGATGGTTTGTTTGGTGAGGTTGGCGGCGGTGACGGCGGGTTCGCTGTTCGATATGTTCACTGGCTGATAGCCAAGAAACGGCATCGAAAACAACGCACTCGCTTGCAGATTGCGTGTGACGCTCATGCGGCCTCCCGTTCTAGGACTACGAGACCGCCCTTAGTTACTCCGCACCTTTTCCAACCCGCTGCGATGAAGCAAAAGCCAGGATTCGTTGACCTGATTTTTGCCGCATCGACTTGGGTATAGTGCCTGCGATTAGGCCATAGGCAGTCAGCAATTTCATCCGCCTGTCGAATGAGTTCTGAACTGACGAAAGCTGATTCATTACGAAAGAAACTGCAACTGATTCCAGCTTGGTCGCTATCATCGATAAAATCCCTCCACGCGAAACAAGCGTCTCCCTCCCATGTGCGGAGAATTACTTTTTCGCCGGGGCCGACAAACAAACGTCGTACTCTGCCATCTCTGTACTGTCGGCATGAATAATGCCTTTCATACAAACTGAGGCATGTCCTATCCCCGTCTTTAGTCAGCCACCATAGGCGTTTCATCTCCACCCCCATCGATAGGGGATAGGCCCGGTATCCCACGATTGCATGGGAGCCATAACGCCACGGTCGGGGAAAAATCCTTTGCTCTCGTCTTCGCGGTCGTTCTGCCGCGCGGCGGCATCGACGGCGTTTATCCAATCCGCCTTCATCGGCTCGAATCGTTGCTTGACTACGGGGTTGGTGCTGTAGCGGTGGGAGTAGGCAACGCATCCGTCGCGGAACCATTTCGCGTGATCGTCGGGGATCGGATCTAGCTTTTGCTGCATGGAGGTGAAGGTGGGCGCACTCTTCTGTGCGTAGAGGCGCATCAGCCAGACGTTGCCCGTCTGCGGTGGTCGCGGATTGATACGGATGCCCTGGGCGTTGGGCGCGACAACCATCCACGCGCATGTTCCATCTGGAATGATTTGGCCGCTAATGTCGGCGTCGAAGTCTGGAGGCGAGTTCGGGTCTGTGGGATCAATCGGCGGATAGACGGCTACGGGTTCGACTAGTCCGGTCGTACCCCATTCGACCAATACAAGGATGTTGCCGTACACGTCGAGAATGTTGGTATAGGGGTTTTGCGGATTGGGGAGAAAGGTTCCAATCGGATCGGTATAGACAACACCCGGCCCTGGCCATAGATGCTGTTCCAGCAGGCGGTTGTAATGCCAGCAGTATTGAAACGGCCAACCTCCCAACGCGCTCGATTCGGCTAAGTCGCGCACAGCGAAAACAGGTGCATCGGGCGGGGGAACGGTGCTGTTGTTGATATCGACGCGACGGCCATTCTCTACCCATCCGATGTTGTAGAGATTCATTGCATAGTCTTGCTGGTAGCTGGTCAGCGGGAAGGGTGGAATTTTGATTCGGTTCCACTTCCACGGAAAACGGACGGAGATAAACTCGCTCATCACATCGTTAGCGATGGTCAAAGCGGGTTCGTCCGCGAAGCCTCCGGTGTTATTAAAAATTGGATTGAGGTCTCCGATGGCAGAGACCCCATCCATCACGGCTTGCAGCGTGATCGTGCTGTTGCCCACTTCACACCTCCGCTACTTCGCTGCGGCCTGATTTTGCTTGTTTTCCTTTTCTGCCTGGGCCGTGCGCCGTTTCTGTAGCTCCGCAGCTTCTTCGCGTCTTTGCCGCAGATTTTCGGGATCATGCGTCATCAGCGCGGCCTGTGCGGTTTGCATCGAGACTTCGCGTAGGTAGTCGGGATCTTGCAACAGACTCGGTAAGGCGGCTACGCGTCTGTTCTGCGCTACCTGTATGGCGTTGAGTTGGTCATTGGCGGCTTCGTTGCGCTCGGCCTGACGTATCAGGTAAGCGCGACGGTCGCGCTGGGCTATAAGCTGCGGGGTTTGCGTACTGAGGTCCAGTGCGCCTTTGTCGGGATCGCCTTCGGGATACTCCGTAACCTCTCCCGGCTCTGGCAGCTCCGGTGCGGTTCGCTCTAGTTCCTTCTCGGTATCGTTGGCGAACTTCTGATTGTTCTTTACCGCTTCCGCTTGCGCTTCCTGCACCATTTTGTTGAGGTCGTTCGCCTGGGCTGGATCGTCTTTGCTGCGGCGGCTGCGATAGGCTACGGCGTTCTCGCCTGAACCTGCTCCGCGCTGTTCTCTGGCGGGGGCTTTTACTTCGTCTGCGGTCATGTCGGATCTCGCTTTCTGCTACGGACTTTTTTGGGTTAGGCGACCTGTTGGGTAAATTCAAAGAGACGCGCTCCACTGGTCTCGTTGTCGGTGGGCATATTGACGGCGACTTGATACTCGGCATAGAGGCGTTTGTATTCGCGCCTCTCTTCGGAGGTTCCGCTGCGGAGTTCTATCGGCGGCGGTTGCCAGAGTTTGCTGCAACGTTGGCAAAGGACGATCATCGGGCCGTGGCTGAGAATGTGTTTCACTACGGAGTGGTTATGATCGTTGCCGCTGAACCACATCTCTTTACCCTTGCCGCCTTTGCGGTGGGCGCAACCTTCCTCTGACGCTTTCTGGATGGCGTTGTTCTTCTCCAACGCCGTCTGTCGCGTCCTCATCCGGTTTTCCCGCGCTGCGTGTAGACGCCGGATCTGCGCCACGCGCTCTCTCGACTCTTCAAGCTGTAGCTGCTCCAGCTCGTCGTTGATTTGCTTCTTATCCAATCGTTCGGCCATCTCGGTCTCCTTCCGTTCGGTTGAGGGTGGAGTGGGACGGGGGGCAAAGCCCGTCCCTGCCGTTTGCTCGAAAAGCGGCCTCCAGCTTTAGGTGATGGCGGATACCGCATCGATCATGCGGATGCGCTGTACCGGATCGGGTGGAAGGGTTGCCGTATACATGCAGTTATAGCTAGCGAACCCGCCAATCATTTTTGACGGATCGTAACCGCTCGGCTCGCTTAACCTCCGTACCCATATCGCTAAATTGCGCCAATCACCGTTACCTATTTGCGTGTTCTCCCGCGCTCCGAAAGAGACTCCAATCAAACCGTCGCGGCCTACAACGTAGGTTCGCAACGCCGTGAATGTCGTGGTGTCGTAGTTGGGGGTTTGGTGGACGAGTGTGCTCTGGAAGAAGCTCACGCCTCCCCAGTCGATCAGGGGAACGGTCTGGCCATCGGTTGACGGGAGATTCATCAACCGCTCGTTGCCCTGCGTTGTGCGCTTCAGCACATCCGTTAAAGAGTTGTTGGTCTTGTCGAGGAGAATATCGCCAACTATGTGAGGGTGGATTACTCCGGTGAAGCGTCCATCCTCAAAGGGAAGGGCATTGACGCCTGTGAGAGATTGCGACGCGATAATGACATCATCTGAGGTCATCGGATCGGCGGCGGGTTTCTCTATCAGGGTTGACGGATCGACAATGGCCGCACCATCCGCCGTGTTCTGGAGGATGAGGTTTATAATTTGGGCCATGCGATACGCCATCTGTACGCCAAGTGCCTCCAAAGCGGGGTCGATTGCCGTCTGGAGAGCGTACGTACTTATGTTCATGTAGTCGGCATAATTTCCCATTATTGACGTGTTGGAAACTACGGTCGCAGTCAAGCCTGTTTGGATCGTTCCTTCGGGCGCCTGGGTGAGAGGTGGCGCGGGTAAATTCTGGTACATATACAGAACCAGCCGATTACCTGCGTTCTCATCGATGGCACGTCGGGACGTGCATCTGACCCAGGGGGTCTCAGCTTTTAAATTTTCAACGAAAATTTTGTCGTAGGTTGTCACTACGGACTGAGGCAAATTAGTTGTGAGGTTCGACGCCGGACTGACGCCGACACACAACGCGCCGTGAGCATGAACCTTGCCCACGTTGCCCGTATAGAAGTATGCGGAGCCGCCAAGGGCGCACACAAACTCGATAAACGGGACGACGTATTTACGAAAGAACGCTCTGCCGCGTTCGGCTGCAACCGTAGTTGATCGCATGACCTATCCCCCTGCGGGAAAGATCACGAACCCATAGCATCGACCTGCTGCCTAAAGCCCGGTTCCTCTTGCAGTCTTCGAGTAAATTCCGTCCTAGACATCAGCTCTATCTCGGCTCGTGTGTACTGCTTTTTACGAGGCGGCGGGGGTGGAAGCGCGGATGCATCCGAGTTGCGTAATCCCGTCGCAATGCTTCTAGGTCTAGGAGAGGGGGGCGGCGTTGGCTCCGGCTTTCCGTTCGCTGGTGCGGGTGGTACGGCTTCTGCTGGTGCGTTGTTGCTGCTGCTTCCGCCTTCTTCAGGGTCGGATTCGGACGTGCGCGGTGCTGCTCCTTCTATTGGCCACGGCTCCATGTCACCACGCTCCTTAAGGGTGCTATACGCGATAGCGAGATTGTTGCGGGTGATGGGCCAACCGTTGGCTTTCAGTTCATCGAACAGGGCATACATATTCTTGTCGGTGGGATAGTATTCGGGAACCTCATCGCGGAACGCAAAAGCCTCGGTGCGGATAAATTCATCCGATTGCTTTTTATCGTCTTCTAAGGCTCTCTCTGCTATGTCCTCCAGCGGAACCTTGGTCGTGGAGTTCACGATTTCCTGTACTGCGCCTACAACTTTTTCGGGGTCGCTCATCTCTGAGGCGAGACGAAATTTATCATCTGCGGTTAACACCTTGCTCCGCGCCGTCAGCGTTTTCCTTCCGTTGTCGGGACGGAGTTTCTTAAAGAGCCGGGATATTTCTCGATTGGCCTGGGTTTGGCCAATAAGCAGTTTTTCGGCAACGTCATCAATCGTCTTACCCTTGAAGACTGATACGGGGCTGCCATCCTGGTTTTCTACAACTGCGGTGATATCACCGTTTTCGTCGGGCTGCTTATCGTTTAGCCATCTGGATTGCATAATGTCTTCTCCGGTGGTGCTAGATGCCCATGTAGTCTTCATCTGTCGGCGGAGTTTTCAGTGGATCGAGAACGTTCTCGGCCCATTTCTCTGCTGCCGACATCTCCGGTACAGGGGTTTTAGGTGCAACACTTTCCAGATAGAGGAAGGTTTCAGTCTTAATTTTTTCCTGAAAATGGGTGAAGATTTTCCATGCATTTTGCGCCGATTGATGTCTCGCCAACACTGCGGCCTTTTCGGAAACTGACGTGTTCAAAAGCTCGGTCTCGATTTCGATACAGCATTGCTCCATCACATCCAACGCATCCGGCCAAACATCGCTGTTGTAGAGCGATGCCAACCGCATCCGCTGTACAGGCTTCAGCTCTGCGGTCACTCCGAATCGTCGTTCTGTGCGGATCTCGTTCATGCTGCCTCTGAGTGCCTAAAATAGCGGAACGGCTTGGCATAGTTGCGGTCGGTCGCCGTGTCCCATGAGTCGTAGATTCTGCCCGTCCAGCGAAGCCAGTTAAGGGCGCTGCGAAGGATCGCGCCTGTGGAGCTATAGGCGAGTTCTGCGGGTTCGTCCGACCGTGCATCTCCCACGCCGATTAAACGCAGTTTGATTGCGAGTTCTGTGTGGGTCTTGCCTTCCGTCGCAAGCTCACCGAGAATCGCGGCGTTGATTTCGTCGCGCCGTTTTTCGTATCCCACCCAGTCGTTAAGCTCGCATCTCATCACGCGTTTTGCTCCTGTCTCTGCTCGGTCTCTTCCTCTTCCTCGTCTTCGTCCTCCGGCTTTTTCTTCTTCTCCTCGTCATCCTTCTTCTTCGGTTCGGCGGTCTGGTTGGGATCGTATTTAGGGTCGGGTTTCATCATGTCCTCCATCGGGGTAAAACTGTGTCGCGATTTTGTAAAACATTCTCACTGTCCACCTCCAGACGGGCCGAAATACTGGCTGGAGTTAATCGCGTGAGTGTCGGCGGTGCGCTCGGCAAAGCTGGCCGCGCGTTCCAGCGGCGATTCGATAACCGTTTTGTGCGTCTTGTCCACGGCATCGACGGCGATACGTCCGGCAATCTTTTTGTCTTCCAAAGCCATCTGGAATTGTTGATCCTGCTGTTGTGCTGCGCTCGCTGCCTGGGCCTTGACTACGCCGGGGTTCTGCGCCATCATCATTTGCTGTTCCTGCGGCGTCATCTGCACGATTAAATCTTTCTGGTTCTTCCACTCGCTCATGTCGAGCACCATGTTCACCAGCTCCAGCGCGTTTACCTTCCAGCCTGTTTGTCCAAGCTGCTGCACCAAAGCCTGATTGCCTAGCACTTCGAGTAAGAAGGGAAGGGCTTGCGCCATGCGGTTCCGCGCTGCGAGCCGGGTTCCGGCCAACGTGTCGAACTTAACCGGAGCCTCCATGAAGTCGCCAAAGTCCACTACTAAATCCTCTGCACGGTCGCCAAGGATCGCGCGGATTTCCGATATGGGCATAAACTCCTTCACCATCGCCCACAGGAATTTCAGGTAGGGAATAAAAACCCCGTCGATAAATCGTTCGACGGGGCTTTGTAGTCGTCCGCTGGATGCGGCACTTATCATTCCGGCTCCAGTACCGGAGCGTCCAATGCTGGAGCCTCTACCGGGGAGAGTACCTTGCACACTGGCTTGGTCCGCTCCGGTCGCGCCTTCGGAACTTGAGATGGCGGCTTGAATCGCTCGCCATGCGTCCGCTGGCACTTGCGGTTGCGGCACAAGTGAGATGGCGCGGCTGGCATCCGGTCCATCCACAACGCGGATGCCGCCTAGCCTCCTCCGCTGATCCTGCGTAGGCACCTGCGCGCCACGCAAAATCGTGTATTCGGGATTCACGGCATACGCCAAAATATCGAGGATGGCGTTTAACATGCCCTGTTCAATGCGCTGGTCGGCTCCGGCGATGCGGCCTACGCCTATGCCATACCCGGCGTTGTCGATGTCCCAGTAGTTCGCGGCGAAAAACGGCTTGTCCGGCATCCGGTGGGGGCCGTTGCGGAGAACAACTTTCTTTTGCAGGACAACGCGCACATCGGTCTCGCTCCACCATTCCAAAATCTCCATCGGCTGCAATAGCGGATCTTCGGAATAGTCGAAGTCTTCCCGCGCGGCATGGTGAATGCTGGAGTTCGATAGCATCGCCTCTTCCGCGCCGTCGATGCCTTCGGTCTGCTCGGTGCTGTCGGGCCTGAAGATGGCGCGGAGAACATCATCCGATGGGATGTCATAGCTGGGGTTGTCGCGGAGTTTGGTCAGGTCGTCGTAATTGACGTAACGGCGGCGGATGATAAATCGCGCCTTCCAAATTTGATTGGGGCTGTTCCATGTTGGATCGACAAAAACCGTACCCAGTTCGCATTTTTCAAAAATCGGCCGATTTTTGGTTATCTCCACATCGACAACCTGGAACTCATCCGACTGTTTGGTAAATACCGTCATCGGATCGCCCAACGGCATATTCACCTGGGCCGGGGCTTGTTTCCTCTGGTAGCGGCTCTCGACGCGGGTTATGGTCTCCCATCCACCCATGAAGATTACGGTTCCCTGATTCACCATCCCCTGTATGCCATAGCTGGCTTCCTGCTTCATGTGGATGTCGTCAATCAGTTCCGCAATCAGCTCCTTCCACGCTCGCGCCGTGTCCTGCTTCACCGAGGGCCGGGGCCGGATCTCGAACGGCGTAGCGTCGGAGAAGACTGCCCCCGCAATTTGAGGCGCGATACTGTTGGTTTGCTTGGCAACCGTAAATCGACTAGCGTTCGCTCTTGTAACCGAGGAGCCTTCAAAGACGCTCAGGCTGCGTGGCGATTGGTAGAGTAAATCGCTCTCCGTCCACATCAGCGGCCACCGCCGATCATTCAGCCAAGTGGAGGAGCGTTCAAAATCCTGAACAACGATTGAGAGAACGGCTTGATCGGTGTACTTCGGATCTATGGCGGGGTCTGGCGTGGTGGTGATGTCGCGTTGGAGTACCGGGCTGCTCCAAACACCATCGGATACCAGCGTTGCCGTCGCCATCGCTGCGCCTCAAACCGATTAGGGGAGTCGGGTTCGGGTCGGACATCGGCCACTTCCGCGTGATAGCTGGCATCGACTTACGATGCTTTCGGCAAAGCAATAAGGCGTAATGTACACCGTGTAACTAAAGTTTGGAAGTCGGTTATTGAGGCTTTCGCTTTTGTTTTGCTAAAATGACGACACATCAAGTCCAGCCGTGGAGGGCTGAAAATGACCAACCTGCTTGAACAGGATGTTGTGCCGTCTCCCCAATCCTATATAAAAATTGACCGACGATGTGGAACTAAGACTCCTCCGTTAGAGATTGGCACTCGATGGGGTAGCAACACCATCATTGGGAGCCAAATACGCCTACTAGATAGGGCTGATCGGTCGTACTACTATCAGGTTCGCTGTGATTGCGGATTCGAGCGCCTGATTCGTGGCGGCAAGATGCGTAAACGTGATGGTGAACGTGGATGTGCTCAGTGTAAGAAATTGCGCTATCAGATTCCAATTGGTTATCGCTTTGACCAATACACTGTCATAGATAACGAGCGCATCTTAGAGGTCGGTGAATTTAAATTTCGCGCCTGTCTCGTTCGTTGTGATTGTAAGGATAAAACTGAGCGTGTAGTCGCATACATGAATCTCAAAAGCGGTAATAGTGGGGGATGTGGGTGCAAAAGAGTTGGGCGCAAAGTATTGGATACGGAGTGGCGATGCCTTCTTTCTCAACTACGGCATCGCGCTCGTAAACGCGGCGTTCCATGCACATTGACACTGCCCCAATTTCAATATATTTCCGGCTTGCCATGTGCTTATTGTTCTTCACCCCCGGCCAACTTCTATGGACGAAAAATCACAATTAATAACGGCTCTGGCGCTAGGCGTATCACTGACCTCGACAACCTTTTAATCTTTTCTGGAATTGATCGAGTTGATTCCTCTAATGGGTACGTTTCCAACAATGTGTTGCCCTGTTGTGCTTTTTGCAATCGCGCAAAGGACGATTGGACGCTGGATGAATTTATTGAACGTTTGCAGCGTTTAGGCTGTTCCATCGACAAAGAGCGCATCCTCTCGCTGTCTAAATCTATAAGTAAAGAGTTTGAAATATGAGTCAGTACGCCGCGAGTAGCTGCAACCGAAAAAAACGCTATCCATCAGAACGAAAAGCCATCGATGCTGCAAAATTCACTCAGATAAAAACAGGGGTTGAAATGAAGCACTATGCCTGTGAGTTTTGTAAGGGATTTCATGTTGGTTCTGTCCATATTCACAGCAAGGTTTTTCGTAAAATCAAAAAAGAGCATCGCTATAGGTCGCGCTAATGCTCCAGACCTGGAATCCAAACTTCCAGCCCTTGTGAGGTCATAGTTTCATCTTCAATTCCCGGCTCCTCCACGGCAATCTCCTCCGGCTCCGGCTCCGGTCGGGCATAGGCTCCGCGTCCGTAAATCATGTTGTACTTGTCACGCTCGCGCATCGTCTCCCATGCGCTGTCTTCCTCGGCGTTCTCTGCTGCGATGGACTGCGGCAGGTTCCCGGCCACTTGCGCGACCACATCCGGCAATCCGTTCTCATCGATCATTCCGTATTGCACGAATCCTTGAATCAGCGGCTTTAGCTTAACGATGCCGTTGGAGAAGTTCAGCCGTGACGATGCGATGTCGGCCTCGATGTTGCGGATGAAGATGTCACGCTCTCCCGAGTCCTCCACAAACGGCGTCCAGTTGATATGAACATCCCACCCCACGGTCAGCGCGTAGTTGTTGATGGTCGGCTGCATCAGCCGCGCACCTGGGCTTTCCTCGATGGAGACTTCGTGTTGGCCGTACTTCCGTGCGCTGGTGACGATCATCCGCGCTAGTTCTGAGGGTTTGAAGTGGCCGTGCATAACCTCCGCGATTGTCATGCGATTGCGGTGCATAATGCCCACGGCTCCGTTAGTCGTCTTCCATCGCATCTTGCGGCATTCCATTCTCCAGTGAATGAAGATTTCGCCTTCGACGGGCAAATGCTCCTCATCCATCATCGCCTCCAACATCTGCATCTCGGAAAACACCACCTCGGCTGAACCGTAGGTATCGAGCATCAGTTGGGACATAAACGATTCATACCCGCCTTCGTACTCCTCGCGAAGATAGTCGTATGGCAGGATCGACGGAAACAAAAGCTCCACGTCTTCCTCGTCGGGGAATCCGTTGGGGTCGAGCCGTTCGCCACTCTTCAGCCTCATCGCGGGTTTGTAGACGCGGCGGTAAGTGCCTGGGCGCGAGTTCAACACCTCCTCCGCGAAAACATCTCCCGGCCCGTAGCAGGTTCCTATCTTTAGTTCGATGCCTGTGGGCTTCAGGATCTTGCGACTCATGCGGTATCGCTTCGATATCTTTATCCGCGCCTCGTAGGTTTCAGAGTTGCGGTTGTCGTGGATGTCATCGATCACCAAAACGTCTGGATGCCATCCTGTCGTTGACGATCCTATCGAGTTTCCCCACAACAACGGCTCCTTGATGGTCGGCTCCGTCTGTCGTATCGCTGCGGTGAAATTGCCGCTCTCCGGCTCCACGTCAACGCACAACTCAGGGAACAGGGCTTGGAACAGGGTCGGCGGTCGATTTTTGGGCTTGTAGAAGTGCGCCGATATCTCATCCACCAGCGCAAAGGCTAGGGGCTTCGACGCGCACATGATCAGGATGGCGATGGTGAAGAAGTAGTGAAGGATGTACTGGATGATGTTGGCGGCGTCGAGCGTCGTCTTAAAAGTCCCGCGTGGATAGAGCAGGGAATTGCGCCGGGTCTCGCCCTGGCTCAGTTGCGCGACGGATTTGTTCGGATCTTTTTCAGGAAAGAACGCGATGGCTTCATGGTGAACGTCCTCGGTAATCTGGCAGTATCCGAGAACGTAGCAGAGTGCGAGAAGATTGAATTTGCATAGCCGCCTCCCGTCCTCGCGCAGCTCGTCGTCTTCCTGCACTAGCACAGTAAGCTCCGCTCTCCAAGCCTTGTTGTCGGCTTTCTCCTGCGTCGGATCGCGTAGTTTGCGCCAGTTGAAATGCATCACGCCTCGGTGCAATATAAGTGATCTTCAACAAAAGCTCTCATGTATAGAACCGCAGCTTTTAAATTCATGGGCAACTCAAGTTTCAGGATATCGCCGCAGCGGGTACAGCGGCCAATTTGCCCCTTTCCATCGGAGTCAAAGATTACCCATGAGGCACGGGATTTAGGCATCAATGGGCATCCTCCTTGTCTGCATATAACCTCACCATCTAGACTTATTGCTCCACATTTCCCGCAGTGGAGTTCAATCGCATCGGGCATCTCTCACCAACCCTCGAAGTCTGGTAGCGCATCAAGTTCCTCCGGCGTCATCATCTTCATGGTGACGTAGATCGTTTCGCCGTCTTCCGCACCGTCAAATTCTCCATCCTTCACGTCCTCCCATGTGCGGTAGACGCAAAACTGCTTTCCAAAATCTGGCCGCGTTACTACGAATACTTCAATCATTGGAGCCTCTACTCGTTGGGGTCAATTTTGACGTGGATTATGCATCGGTCGCCCACGCGCTCCAGCCGATACCACTTTCGCGGATCGGGGTTGGCAAGTTCATAGAGGAATTGCGGAATCACCTCAAAGGTCACGCGCATCCCGTCGATAATAAGCGCGTCGTCTTCAAACTGAACGGTCGCCCTTTTCACAATTCCTCCTGGTGAGCCTTCTCGGACAAAACCTATTCCACGGATCTCCAGCGTATACGCCATTTTTAATGTACGGTTGGCCGCACCCATTGATGCCCTATGGCGATTGCCAGCGGGATAACGATGATTTCTATGATTTCTTCGACTAAAGCGGGGAGATGGTTGAAATTGGAGTAGATGGTGTGGTGAAACTCGGCGTTGTGGTTGTAGAGCAGGGTTAGGCCGATCCAGACTACGGCAACAATCTTTGCAAGGACGGTGTAGGACGCTAACCAGCGCATAGAGCCTCCTAGATTCGGCGGATGGCTCTCCTGTCGATCACAGCGATAGCGCCATCCTCAAATTCGACCTGGATTCTGGAGGATGCCGTGTGATCTGGGTTGATAACACGGCATCGCTGCCCTTTGCGCCCCAACACGCCCCAAAAGAGGTAGTGCGGGAAGGGTTTAGGAGTGTTTTCGGTTGAGGGTTCCGCTCCCAGCCGTAACAAACCGCCTTTTACTATACGGTCTGCCTGCTTCTCTTCGCTAGTCCGGTCTTTCCGTCGCATTAGTCTCATTGTTTGGGTTCTTTGACTCCCCTCATAACGCATATAGGGCAAACTATGCGCGTTGGGAACGCTTGCCGCGACTTCCACGCCTCCTGTGTGGATGGTGACATCCAAACCTTCGCTCCGCACCCGCATTTGACCTGTTTGGAGCCTTCGACTCCTCCGTGGTCGGGGCCGCAGACGAAGATAAACTCCTCCCCTTCCTCCGGCATATCTTCGATGCTGGTCAGTCGCCCCTCATAGAGGGCTTTTGCCAGCGCGTCACACAGTTCGGGATTCTCCCGCAGGATCTTCCGCATAGCCTCACGTTCGCTCGACATCTTTCACCTCGGCGGGTTTTCTCTGTCTCTCCATCTTGATAACGTTCTCTACGCCGTCAATCTCTTTGTAGAATTTGCGTCCTCGCTCCAGATACCGGAGAAATTCAATGGCTTCGCCTTGCGCCATTTCGTACAGCTTTTTTTCGTCCGTTTCGTATGCCAGCAGCATATTGAAATTTAGCGGGTATAGCGGTGGCGTCAGTATGCCTCCGTTGTTGGTCGATTCCAGCGTAGCCGGATCGCCAAGTTCCATCCGGCGAAGGTTGCCGCTCTCGATCACGACAAGTAAGATGCTCTGCTTAAGCTCGTGTATGTTCAACATTGCTGCTATCATTCGGCTCCTCGCTTTCGGCTTCTTCCGCCTTCGCTTTCCTGTTGGCCCTGCGGGTCTCCACCATCTCAACTTTCGCCTGATCCTCGCGCCATTGGCGGAACAGTTGTTCCTCTTCGGCGTTCTGCGGTCGGCGTCTCCACTGCTGGTAGGATGCGCGTTGCTCCGGTGTGCTGGGCTTGTAGCAGTAGCGGCATACCACATGATCGCGGCGGCTGCGTCCGTACTTCTTTCGCTCAAGGGTGCATTCCTTACTGCAAGTCACCGCGTCCCACTTTCGATCTGATGGGATGTTCTTCCTGCATACCACGCAATGCATCTGCGTCCCGCTGTAATCGTCTTGTCTCACTCATCCTCCTTAAAAAGTTCTGGATATTTTGCTTTCACTCGATCTAGCAACGTGGTAGCGGATAGCACCTCCGCTTCATATTTGCGAACGTAATAGGCCATCTTGATCCGGCCCCATGTCAACCTGAGCCGGAGCCACCAAATGCTATCTATCACTTGTCCTCCATTCGGCTTACAAAAAACTCTGTTCGTGGATTGGCCCTGTCGTCGCGGTCAATCGTCAACGCGCATTCAATCACCTTCGCATCGCTGTGCAGGACACCCGCTGCCTGGAGCGCATCAATCGCCACCTTTGCGGAGTTGTCGCAATCCATCCGCGCCTTCGCGCCTAACACCACATGAACGCCAACCCTGTAGCGCACTTGATCGCGTTCCTTCTTTGTGGCCGGAGCCACGGTGCGGCCTCTGGCGAAGATGGCGACGGCATCCTTGAACGCCTTGGCCTCCGGCGTCACCTTGAAGCCGCGATGCGCGTATCCGTCTTTGCCTGTGTACATGGTCGGCTTTTTGTAGTGATTCCCGCTCGGTGGCGTGAGGTAGGGAACCGTAAAGCAAACCACGTCTTCGATTTCGTTTGACATAACCATATTCTTGAATAACTATAACATTATGAATCATCGAACCGCACCTAAAAAAGCAGGACATGGGACGGGGCAAGTGAGCCTGAGAACTGAAGGCTATATTGTTCAGTCCATTCGCATGAACGTAGACGATAACAACGATGTTCGCATGGCAGCGGATAAGGCTGGTATGTCGATAAACTCCTGGGTTGTCGCAACTCTCCGCGAAGCCGCAACCGTAGCACTCAAAAAGAAGAGGACAACGAAGAATGGCAAAGCCAGCTCCTAAAGCAAGCACTCAAGTCAATGGAACTCTAATCCCTAAAACCACTGATCCGCGCGCCGAACTTTTTTTCTACCTTGGCCATCTGAAGGGACTCGGCATCGAATCCGCTTCGCGCATCACGGAACTTGTAATCGATCTGACCGCACCCCAGCCGGAGGAGGTTGAATAAATGGCGACCATCGACGAAAGATTGGAAGCTATCACGCACACTCTCGAATTGGTCGCGCGTATGCAGTTGCAGACCGAGAAAGAACTTGACCGTTTAGGTAAATTCGTTCGTCTCATCGGTGCGGATCACAATAAACGCATCACCAAACTTGAGAAAGGGAAGAGATAAAATGTCTTCATCGCTCTACAGAACAGACGGAACCATTGTCCCTGTCGCTCCGGCCAACGGCGTCCACTGGACGCTGCCGGAGTTGCAGGGGCTAGTCGGCGGCTACATCGAACAGTGTTGCACCATCGACGGTCGAATTATGATCGTCAACGAACTGGGCAAGGTTGTTACGCCGATGTTGCCGCTAAATGTTATGGCAACACGCATCTATCAGCATGGCCGCGTCGATCCGATTGTCGGCCCTGCGGTCGTAGTTGATAGTCTCTCTGAATTGAAAGAGCCTGGGGAGGATGATGATGCCTAGGGTTCGTCGGTCGTATCCTCAAATTTGCGCCGAGTTTGATGCTTTTGAGAAAGAGTTTGTTCCCAAAAACAATCTGCATCTTTTGAGGCTGTTTGAATTATGTTTCTTCGTCGGGGCTGCTAGTTCTATAGAGCAGCCTGACGAAGATTTAATGATGCGTATAACGACAACGCTTTCATTAGTTGAGTGCGACCGCTATCAACACATGAAAACGAACTATGCGAACCTATAGCTGTTCCAGAAAAGAGGAGTGATGTCGATTTTCGATCAACCCGCACCATCGCCTCTCGGTACGCCGGATCAGGAGATGTATGACCGCATAGAGCAGTTGTGGGGGCGTGAAGTTCTCGACAATCCGCGCATCGGTTTCAATCACTACTGGCATACATCCTGCGGTCTTCCCACTCGTGATCCCGGCAATATTGATCTGTGGGAACGCAGAGATGGCAAGCTGATTTTTACCTGCCGTAATGGTCACGCTATTCACCCTGAGACTAACGAATTTGTGTTACAGGGTTATCCATTCGGGATCTGGCCGCGTCGAATGCAAGCTGTGATAAACACGTTGATCCTCCGAAGTGGAGGAGAACGACAAATTTACATCGGTATGGGATTCACGCCGTTCTTTCGCAAACAGCTTGGAAATATCAATATGACTGGGGGTAAGACTGGGAACATCGCTAGGGCCAAGGTTCAATTTATGCGGATGAATTGCGCGACCTATCGCTATTACATGATCGCCGGAAAAATTGGGGAGATGTACAATCCGGCTCCGATGATAGAACGTTGCGGCGTTTACTTCGGTGACGGTCAAGACTGGTGGCCAACGTCGCTCATTGTGTCGGCTCCTTACCGCGATAGTATTTGCGCCGAGGGTGGAGCTGCACCAATCGACATGGACGCGATGATGCAAATTGAAGGCGCTATGGAGCACGATATTTATTCCTGGGTGACGCGACGGGTTTTCACCATCGGTGCTGGCACTAAACCTAAATTCATCTCTTGGGGTGCAATGAAGGATCAATTTGGTAAGGGGTTCGGAAATATTGACGATTTCAAAAAGGAATTTCGCTCGTCTCTTCGACACCTAAAACTCTATATCTACCGCGATTTGAAAATGGATGAGGTTACGGGGGGATGGAACCTTGGACACTCAAAGTTGGCGGTCAAGCAACGCTACTGGAAAGGGTTCTCTGAACCTACGCAACAGCCGCTTGTGTTCCCTGAACCGATGCCGGAGCCAGTCGCTTTTGATGATCCATACATGCCAGCCAACGAACGGCGCAGAGCGGTCAAAACAATCAACATAAAACCACGCATAATCGCCTTGGATAGAACTCCTAAGTAATTGATTTATTTACATAAGTCACGCATAAAAGCCCTGAACTCCCCACGCATAATCACTAGGCTGGGGAGTTTTCCACATATATCCTGTGGATATCGCCTTTTTTCCACGCATAATCGCCCTGTCAATGAAATTGCGGGTTTTTGAATTTCCCACGCATAATCGCCCTGTTTTCCACGCATAATCGCCCTGCCGTTAATAAGAAGCCGGTAGTTAAGCCGTTAGTCTCTTAGAAACCTTACCGTTAGTCGGTGAAGCCGGGCGACGAGGATAAAACCGAAACGCAACAGCAACAACGTGCTGCGGAGAGTTTTGGGGTACTCAGCCCTAACCTAAGCGTCGGCAACGCCTTGTACCCACCCTAGCGGCTCAGCAATGGGGTATCGTAGTGAAGCGGAGGATGCATGAAAGACCGGATTGGGAACAAGTTGGCGGTAGGCGACAAGGTTGCGGTGCAGTTGCCGGAGTCGGCAATCTTCGGCTTCATCGCGGATCTGAAGGAAACGGGACTTGTGGCGCGAGTACGCGGCGGCGGGGCGGACACGGCTCCAGGCCACGTCATCGTGACCTGTGCGCTTTCGCTCCCGGTGGATGCGATCATGGACGCCGTTCCGCAGGTTGTGAAGGTTTATGACGCTGACGCGTCCCACAAGCGACCGGAAGCCTCTCAGGGTGCGGTAGATGGTCCAAAGCCGAACTAATCGCACCTGAAGCCTTGGGAAGCGTTGCCACAACGTACTCAAAACTGACGACGACAGCAT
>Ga0210392_10000235_pt1 | contig 41841 bp, 66 predicted proteins | sample IncBWC30OmetaG_FD_161057 | JGI IMG/M metagenome (GOLD analysis project Ga0210392, IMG submission 161057) | Forest soil microbial communities from Barre Woods Harvard Forest LTER site, Petersham, Massachusetts, United States - Inc-BW-C-30-O ... | reverse complement strand
CCTGGAGCTTCAGCAGCGGCAGCACGGTCTTCAGCCGCTCGATCTGGTCCTTGTATTGCTCCTGCGAATATTGCTGCTTGGCGGCGAGCATCGACGCTGCCATCCCCTCGGTGCCGAGGTAGCCGCGCTGGGCGCCCTCCATGGCTTCGCCGACATTGCTCATCCAGGTCTGGCCGGGATGCACGTTGCCCGACGCGCGCATCAGGGCGCCGCTGAAATCGGTCAGCGCGTTCAGCCCCGCCCACTGCCGGTCAGCCGGCGACATCGTTGCCATCGCGCTCGGCATGCCGCCGCCCAGCACCTCGCCCAATTTCGACAGCCAGCTCTGGTGCACGGGCGTCTGGTCAGGCTGCGGCGCCTGCGGCACCTGCGGGATCTGCCCAAGCAGCGATTGCAGATCGTATTGCGGTGGCGGCTGCTGCTGTTGCGGCGTGCTGTCGTCTGCCATGGGTCAGTGTCCTAGTAACCAAGCAACCCGTAGGTGGTGGGTTTCGGTGCGATCGGCTGGGCGCGGCCGGCCATCGCCGCCTGGGCGTATTGCTGCTGGCGTTGGTGCAGCATGTTCACCAGGTTGTCCAAATTGATCGGTGCGCGTGGCGTGCCGAGCGGCGCGGCTGGATTTGGCGGCACGACGGCGGGCGCCTGCGGCATGCTGCTCTTCGGGTTCTCGGAATCATTCAAGCTCTTTGCCGCGCCCTGCGCTGCCGCCGCGTAGCCAGCCCAGTTGGTGCCGGGGTTGTTGCCGCTCATCGTCGGGTCCACGGCATTCGGATCGGCCTGCCCGAACACGTAGGGATTATCGTCATACATCGAGGCGCCGAATTGTGGAGTATCAACCATCCTGCATTCTCCTCACCCGGCCGCCTTCGCCACGCCGCCCGCCAGGCTGCCGATCGCGCCGATGTAACCGGTGATTTCGTTCATGATGCCGGGGTTGGTCCGCTGCGCCACGTTGCTGGTGCCGGTGCTCGATGTGCTGGTGCCGTAGGGCACCGCACCGAGTGCCGACAGCAGCGTATCCAGGCTCTGATAGGGATACTGCTGCTGCGCGTATTGCTGCGCGATGTTGGAATTGTCGATCGCCTGTTGCTGTGCCTGCTGCGCCTGGCCGGTGGCCTGCAGCGCAGACGCCGCCTGCAGGTCCGCCGTCTGCTGCGCGCCAGCGACCACCGGGAGGTTCTGCGCCGCCGCCAGCCCAGCCTGCAGGTTGTTGGCGCCGATCGTGCCGGCCTGCTGCTGCGCGTTGGCGTAGCCGGTGCCGAGCTGGCCGGCGAGCAGCGAGGCGGCGTTGTAGCCCTGCGTCGAGGCGTTGTTGGCGAGGTTGTAGGCTGGCGTCAGCGCGGCGTTGTAGCCGGTGCCCAGCAGGTTGGCGACATTGCTCTCGGTGCCCAGCACGCTCTGCGCCTGCGCCACACCCTCCTCGACGCCCTGCCGCGAGCCGCCATAGGCGCCGACGTTGTTGGCGTTCTGCGCCACCCCCTGGAGGTTCTGCTGCAGCTGCTGGTTGGCGATCGTCAGCATGGGATTGATCACGGCCTGCTCATACGGCTGCATCAGCTGCAGCGCGTTGGAGCCGACCTGGCCGGCGGTGGCTGGGCTGGCGCTGCCGAGATAGCCGCCGAGCAGTCCAGCGCTCGGTGCCACCACGCCAGCGGCATAGTTGCCATACATCGTGTTGGTGTTGGCAGCATTCGCCGCAGCGGTTTCCGGTGTGGCTGAGCCGAGCAGCCCGGTATAGGCGGCCTGCGATGCCTGGAAGGCCGGGTCCACCTGGCCCTGCAGGTTCTGCACCTGCTGGTAGGCCTGGTTCTGCGCCGCTGTGGTGGGCGCTACCAGCTCGCCGGTTATCGGCTGATAGGGCTGTGCCGCGAGCGCCTGTGCCTGTGCGACGGCGCCCTGCGAGGCGCTGTCCAGCCACGCCGGGATCGAGGTGCTCGACGTGCCCGAGGTGTTGGTTGTGGTGTTGGTCGACGGGCCTTTGCCGCCGCCGCGTAGCCCGGCGAAGCTCAGGTGATCGGGGTGACCGCCCTCATTGAACCTCATGACGCCCCCCGCAACGGCTTATAAAAAGTCGGCAGGTAGGGGCGCCATCCGGTTGGCGCGGCGACCCGCCCCCAGCCCCGGCGACCCATCGCAGTGGCAACCGAGCAGCCTTCGCCGATCGCCCACGCGTTGATCCGATCCTCGAGTGCCAGGCAGTCGTGCAGCTCGCCGAAGATCAGCCAGTAGCGCACCATCTTGAGCAGCGGATACTGCTCGACCTCGGTGACGATGCAGCCGTCGCCATCGCTCCAGAACTGCGCGCGGCCCTGTTTGACCAGCTGCACGACGTCAGCCACGCGGTGCGTGCCGCCGCCATATTGCAGCGCGCGTTCCATCCGTGCGCGGCGCTCGTCATCGGTCATGCGACTGCCTCGGTGGTGAGCGCTCCAGAGGTATCGACAGACACCTTCCACAGCTGCCCGTTGGCATCGATCAGGCCGATGAACGGCCAGGCCGGCGGGGTCGTCGCCGAGGCCTTGGTATTGATCGCCGCCGCAATCGCCGCCAGGCGCACGTCGAGGTCGCCGCCGGTCGGCGCGGCGAACGGCGCGGCGGGATGTCGCAGCGTGGGCATTATCGCGAGCCTCCCGGCCGCAGGTTGAGGCGTGGCTTGCCGACCCCGAACGGCGCATCGACCAGCGCCTGCATGCGCATGCGGATGCTGCGGCCGGAGAACCGCATGTCCATCAGCCCGTTGTGGATCTCGGTATACACGCCGGTATCGTTTTCATTGGCGCCGTCGCCTGGCTCTTCGCGGGTGAAGAACTGATAGCCCAGCACGTTGCCGGCGACGGCAGACGCCGCGTCGAAAACCAGTTGTTTCACATGAAACCGCTTGTCGCCTTCGCCGATCACGATGTTGCCGCTCTCGGCATACACCAGTCCGTTGGGTGCGCGCGGGCTGCCGTTGTCGAGCCAGCCATACTCGTGCAGGTAAAGGCTGCCGCCGCCGTTCAGCGGGCCGCCCAGCACCGGGTAGTCCATCGTGCCGGTCGGATCGGCGGCGGTGCGGCTGCGCACGCCGATCGTCCATGGCTGCATCTGCGCCAGCGTGTAGTAAGGTGTGATGGTGACGTCGCCATAATTCACCGCGATATAGCGGTTGCACTCGGTGGCGCCTTCGTCGGGCCAATCCCACCACAGCTCGCTGAATTGCGCATTGGGGCTGCCGAATATCCGGCCGACCATCTGGCGGTTGATCAGCGAATAGAACCAGTCCTGCACGTCGCATTTCATCGGCGCGATGGGGCCGGAGGTGTATTGCCAGAAGCTCTGCAGCCCCGGCCAGATCACCATGTTGCCGATGGCGACCACCGCGCGCAGCGACAGCGGCCCGCAGCCCGAGCCGATTTGCACGATGCCGTAGGCATAGGGTGCGCCGACATAACTCAGGAAGTGCACATCGTTGGCGGTGAAGATCAGCAGGCCCGTGCTGATCTTGACGGCGGTCATCACGTAGCTGGTGGTCACCAGCAGCTTGCTGCCGGCAAGGTTGGTGACGTCGGGTGCCCAGGTGTTCGGATCCTCCTGATCAGACCAGGCGATGTTGCGCGGATCGCCGCCGGCACCGAGCAGCACAACGGAGCGCTGATCGGTGACGATGACGCCCCGGTTCTGATCGGGCGCGTTGGGCACCAGCGCCGCCGGGGCATCCGGTGTCAGTGGCGACCAACGATACAGATGGCCGTCCTGCGTCGGCACGAACAGCAGATCCTCGCCGAACATCGCCAGCGACCAGATGTCACCCTGCAGGGCGGCGATGTCCTGCGGGCCGATGTCGGACGGATCGCGCGCGGTGCCGTAGGTGCTGGCGCCATAGTCGCCCAAGCCGTAGCCGACCAGCGCGCCGGGTGGCTCGAGGGGGCCGACCCCATCTGGCGTGATATCGGTCAGCGTCTGCAGCCCGAAATTGTAGACGTAGAGCCGTGAGTCGGTGCCGAACGCCGCCCACCGCGTCATGGTATTGTCGTGCCAGGTCAGCAGGTCGCGCGGCAGATCGGCGACGGCGCCGCCAGGTACCGCGACATTGCCGCCGATCGGCTGCAGCTGGCCACCGCGAAAGCGGATGTTGTTGGCGTCGAACCAGCGTCCCGGCGTCGCCTCGGGCGTGGCGAAGCGCACCACGCCAGGCGGCGGCGCTTGCGGAACGCGCGGCATGTCAGTGCGTCCCGCGCAGTGGCGCGCTGAGCACGCGCTGCCGCAGCGCCGGGGCGAACAGCGCGCGCAGCGCCGCCAGCTCATCGCGGATGGCGGCCAGCTCGTCCTGCTCGGCGTGGCCCTCGATCGTGGTGACGGCGGCTGCCGCGACAAACGTCGTCGCCTGCAGGCCGGCATAGATGATCTTGGTGACGACGAGGATGGGGCTGAGCACGCCCATCTGCTGCCCGCTGCCGTTCAGGTAGACATTGTGGGCGTGGGCGCCGTCGTAATAGATGCCGTGCTGATGGTCGCCGACGTAGGACAGGTTGTGCGTGTGGTTGCCATCGTAGGGGATCCCCAGGCCGATCACCCCGGCGCCATAGGTCTGCACATTGTGCGCGTGGTTGCCCTGCGTATCGGTCTGCAGGCTTTGATTAGAAGTGATCTGCGTGCCAGAGCTGCCGGCGATGTACCAGCCGGGATTGACCAGCGGCGCGGCGTAGTTGTGCTGATGGGCACCCTGCGCATCGGTGTAGCCGGTGTGCGAATGGTCTGGCAGCCAGGCGCCGGGATGGTTGTGCGCGCCTTGCACGTCGGTGCTGTGGCTGTGGCCGCCGGCCGCAGTGACGGCGCCGGTATGGTTGTGGTTGCCCTGCACGTCGCAGTAGAGCGCGTAGTTCGGCAAATTGGCCTGCAGGATCTGCTGCGACAGCCAGCCGAGCTGCTGGGTGAATGACAGCGAGAGCTGATTGCCCGCCTGGTCGATCACCAGGCCGGGGCCGACCGAGGCGCGCCCTGGCGTGTTGGGCAATGCGAAGGTGGTACTGCCATCGCCCGTGCCCCAATAGGTGCCGATGACAGCGAACAGCGCCGCATAGGTGGTGCGCGACACCAGGCGTCCATCACAGATCAACCAGCCTTCCGGCGCGTTTGGCCCAGCAAAGTCCAGGATGGCGCCGATCGGCATCGCCATACCGAGGAACTGGTCGATGGTGGTGGTGTTGGCGTTGAGCTTGGTGCCCCATGAATCGCGCGACGCGCCAATCTCCGGCAGCACCAGGTTCAGGTTCGGCGTGTAGGTGTCAGGCATGGCGCGCCTATTTCACGCCGGCCGGCGGCTTACCGGGCCACGGTACCGGCGGCGTCAGCGCCGTCTCGGTGCTGTCGTCCGCCAGCGTGATGAACCACGTTGCAGACGGATCAAGGGGCATCAGGATGATCCAGCCGAGCGGCCCGAGGCCACGCCTGCGTCCCTGCCAGCCGACGCGCCGGCAATAGTCCTGGCGATTGCCGCGCGATGGCGTGCCGGCGATCGGCGTGCGCGGCGTCTGCGTGGCATCGAGCACGTAATACGGTTTGCCGTCGCATGCCCGCCACTGCGGGTTGCCAGGCGGCACCTGTTCCATTTCGCCGGCATGTGTTGCCACGGCTACGCCTCCGTTGCTGGGGGTGGATCCGGTGCGGGATCTGGCTCGTTGCCTTCCGCCAGCCACGCCAGGTATTGCTGATAGTCGCGATTGCCGCCGTCGAACGGGATGAACGCGCCATCCTCGATGCGCTGCACGGTCTGCATCGTCATGCCGGGGAGCGTTGCGACGAGTTGGTATGGCTGGGGCATGGTTCCTCAGAGGTCTGCTGATGCGGTGAAGGCGGCATTCATCGAGCAGTATCCGGTCGCTGTGGTGCTGGCGATAGCGATAAACCCGCCGCCTGCGGGCTGGACCGCAGTCATTCCCGTGCAGTTGCCAAGCGCAGGCGCGCCGGTGAAAACAATCGTGGGAGCACCGCGCAACCACGCGGGAAAATAGACCTGGCCGCCGAAATTGTTTCCGGCTGTCGAGTTGGCAGCTAAATAGAAGTTCCCCGTCTGATAAAACCGCATGCAGTTGCTTAGGTCATAGCGGGGGTCCGGCTTTTCCAGCGGCGTGGCGACGGAGCCGATCTCTAGCTGCATGCCCCAGAGCTGGAACGTGCCGGATTGCACGCCGATGTTGCCGGCTTGTGTGTTATTTGTGGTGCCACTGCTCAACCACCAGCCTATATCAAGCTGGTCGGTGCCATCCGTGCCCAGCACTTTGCCAATGATAGACGGAACCGCTTGCGTCACTGTGTAGCGGGTCCATGTCGTGCTGACGGTAACGGCGCTTCCCGTCGTGGCGACGGAAGCCGATGGCGAACCGCCGCTCCCAAATGCTTGGGTGAAGTTGATACCGATCTTTGGTGTTCCAGATGCCGCCTTGGCCCAGAACGAAACCGTCAAGGTCTTGCCCGCTGTCGGACGGACGCCCTCAAGCGGCATCTGCACTTGTGTAAATGACGCAGCCGGCGCACCGCCAACCACCACACTCTGCAACGCATACGTCGCCGCCTCATCGCCGATAGCGGTGCGGTCGGCGTCGGTCAGCGCAACGCGCGAGGTGCTGATAGTGCCGTTGACGAAGCCCTGATACCAGCGGTCCAGCGTGTAGCCGATGGCCGTGAACGGCCCCGCGCCACGCTGCTGCACGTTGAACAGCGAATTGTGCAGCAGGTTGCGTCCGACGTTGTGGGCATACGGCGCCACCGCCGCCTGCACAAAACTCGTTGTAGCTACGCTGGTATCGGCATCACCGGCAGGTGGGTTGGGCGCCTGCGGATCGCCGGTAAACACCGGGCTGTTGACCGGGGCATAGGCGGTGCCGACCTGCGTGCCGTTGACCCACTTGGTGCCGTCCCACGCCCAGATGACGCCGTTGGGCGCGGTGTAGGTCTGGCCGTTGGTGGGTGATGCGGGGAAATCGAGCGCCATGGCTCAGAGGTCCGCCGATGCGTTATAGGCGCCGACCAGATATGACTGACCGGCGGCGGTTGCTTGCATTTGTGCCATGAAGCCATAACCGGTCTGATTTGAGACAGAACCGGTGCAGTTGGTCTGCGTGGTATAACTAGGGGCAATCGTCGGAATGGCACGCATCGACACAATGAAGGGCTGGAACGCCCCGTATATGAAGGCACCAGTGGCGCCCATATAGAACGCAAAGCTGCCGGTCTGATAAAACCGCTGGCACTTCGCCAAGTCCTGCTGCGGGTCCGGCTTCTCCAGCGGCGTTGCGGTGGGGCCGATCTCCAGCTGGACGCCCCAGAGATTGATGGTGCCAGATTGCACGCCGATACCGCCGGCTTGCGTGTTGCCCGTTGCGCCCGAGGAATACCAGAAATACAGTGTTGTGTTGTGATCGCCGTTGGTGCCTAGCGTCTTGCCGCTGATGCTTGGAAGCGTGAACGTCAGACTATATCGTGCCCATGTGGGGCCAAGCACGACTGACTGCCCGTTGACAACAACTGGCGCTGATGGTGAGCCGCCGCTGCCGAAGTTCTGGCTGAGAGACGCACCCAGTTTCGGCGTTCCGCTTGCTGCGTTAGCATAGAAGCTGATCGTGACAGTCTTGTTGCTGAGCCGACGGACATCCTCGATTTGCTGATATATGAGGGTTTGCGCAGCGGCTCCCGCATTCCCCGTGAACACGTTGGTAAGCACGAACGCTGCCGCCTCATCCAGCGGCATGCCAGCCACGCCAGCCGACTGCTGCGAAACAGATGGGGTGTCCAGATTAAAATATAATTGCCAGCGGTCTAGCGTATAGACGTGCGTCGTGAACGGCCCCGCACCACGCTGCGCGATGTTAAACAGCGGATTGTGGACGTAGTTGCGCCCGACGTTGTTCTGCGCCGCCGCCACATCGGTCTTGGTCGCGGCGTTGGCCAGGCCGGGGATGTTGTTGCTGACCACCCATTGCTGGCTGTTGCCGTCGTCGTAGCGCACGTAGAGCTGGCCGCCGGTTGAGTCCCACCACAGCGCGCCGGGGTTGGCGGCGGGTGCGGCGGGGGCGATCAGCGCGCCACCAGGCACGCTGCCGACAGCGGCGGCGACGAACGCGGTGGTGGCGATGCTGGTATCGTTGTCGCCCGGTGCCGGCGTCGGTGCGGTCGGGTTCCCGGTGAAGGCCGGCGAGGCCAGCGGCGCATAGCGCGCGTCTGCGAAACGCTGGTTCAGCGCATCGGTCGGGACGAACGGATCGCCCACGCTCTGGATGCGATTGTTCAGCATGATGACGGGCGAGTAAAACTGCACCCCACCAGAGGCGCCCCCGCCGATAAACGCCGCCACCATGGCGCCCTGCGCGCTCACCGCAATGGCGTTAGTACCGGCGCGCGAGAACCCGGTGCCGTCTGGCGTGCCGAACAGCAAAGACGGGGCCGCCGTCGTGCCGGCCGGCAGGTTCAGCGGCCCGGTCATCGGCGTGGCGCCGTTCAGCGGCACGTAGCTGGTCGCCTGGGTCTGCAGGACGCTGTCGAGCGTGTCGGCGTTGGCGTTCAGATGCACGCCCCACAGATCGTCGTCCGCGTCGGGCGTCGGCTTGAACAACTGGAAATTCGGCGTCTGCGTGTAGTCGCCTGACCCGCTCATCCGACCAGCCTCCGAGGCGCCCATGTGCCGGTGCTGCAGGGGTCTGGCTCCGCCCAGGTGGGCATCAGGTGCTCGGTCCAGACATCCCATGCGATCTGCGAGAGCGCCGCAGGCAGCACGACGCGATTGACGCCGAGCGCTCTGGCGCCGAACACCACCTCGGTGGCGCCGCCGACCTCGTAGAGCGTGCCGCCATAGCGCGAATAGGGGCCGGTGCCGTAGGGGCCACGACCGTAGGGGCGCGGCGACGGCATTAGATCGCCTGCACCTGGATGACGCCCGCCGAGAACCGCATGATGTCTTGCGCGGTGATGCTGCGGGTGATCGGGGTGACGCCATCGGTCGGATCCACCAGCGGACCCCAGTAGAGCCGGTTGCCGGCGGTGACGGCATCCCACAGCTCAAACCAGCCGATGGTGCCCCATGCGGCGGTGGCCGCCGGATATTCGATCGAGGCCGTGTTGGCGGCGATGTTGGGGGGCGTGCTGATCAACGCGAAGGTCGCGCCCTGGCGCGCGTAGCCGTTGCCGGCAACCTCGGTGCCGCCCGCCAGCGCGCTGGGCGCGGTGGTGCACAGGCCGACGAAGACCGCTGGTGTCGGCGGCATGGCACCGAACCCAAGCGTGTGGCCAAGTACCCATTGCTCCAGCCATTGCGTTGCGCTGCCTGGCATCAGAACCGCACCGCCATTTCTTCAACGAAGGGCGCGCCGCTGTAGTCCGATTGTTGCTTCCAGGTGTTGGCCCGGGTGACCACCTGCTGATACGCCGCGTCCATCTGCTGGGCGCGATCGTCGTCTAATTCAAACAGCGCGCCGATCTTGCAGGCGCCGTAGAGGTAGACGCCATACAGCTGCTCAAGGATCGGGTTGGTATCTGCCGGCAGGATGAGCGGCTTGGGCTTCTGGTAGTAGCCCATGAGCACCGCTTGCGGCACCCAGGCGGGATCCGGCGGATCTGGGATCACCGGGTGCGGCAGGAACTCGATGCAGTCGGCCAGCAGCCGGTAGGCGACGCAGGGCGCGGTGACGTTGGGCTGCGGGTAGAGGCTCCAGGCGGATGGCATGTAGGCGTTGGTCCACGACCCAGACCACGCGTCCTTCAGCTCCAGCGGCTGCCCGGTCGTGGCATCGCGGATCGACTCCATCGTCGCGAAGTCGGTCGGCATGGTGATGTAGGCAGCATCGATCGGCTGATCGACGAACGTCACCATGCACCTGGCACGCAACGCCTCGCTGATCTCCGTCTCGACCATCGCCACCCAGCCAGGGATCAGGCTGATGACATCCCTGCGGTTCAGCCACCCGCAGACGTCATCCTGCAGCTGCTGGTAGCTCGCCACCGGTTTAGTCGTGGTGGGCGGGCGGCTTGGTCACTGGCGGCTCACGGCGCTGCGGCGGCGCCGCTCCTGGCTCTTGCTCCTGCTGCGCCGCCACCAATGTCAGCCCATCGGCGCGCGCCTGTGCGCCGGCCTTCTCCGCCTCGGCGCGTGCCGCCGCGCCGCTCGCTGCCTCTGGATACAGCCGCACCAGCAGCACCGGATCGATGTCTTCGAACAGCACCGGCTCGGCGCCGATCGTCTCCGGCGTCTGCTGCACGCCAGTGGATGGCGCTGCCCCCATCAGGCCGGCTGCAGCCGCGCCAGACGCGCGCGGGCTGACACCAGGCGTGGGCGCCTGGCGCTCTGGCGGGTCTGCGGAATGCGAGGTTGGCTGTGCCATCAGATCGGTCCTCCATTGTCCACTCGGAGAGCGCGGCACTCACGCGACTCAAGGAGCCGGGCGAGTGCCACCGGATCGCGGGTGATGCCGAGGCGCGCCCACTGCGCCCAGATGACTGCCGGGATGCGTGCGACATGCCGCACGCTGCGCCGCACATGCGGGTCGTAAGCCGCCGCCATGCGTTTGTTGGCATCGAGGATCGGCGTCGTGTTCTGCGTGTGCACGATCACCGGCAGGCCGGTTTCGCTGTCGCGCTCGATGGTGGTCGAGCGCTGCGTGACAGCGTCGTAGTTGTCGTATAGAAGTTGCATCACTGGTTCAGGTCTGCGATCCAGGCATGCGCCTTCGGCGCTGTCGGCCGGATGCAGCCCTCGAAAATGACTCCGCCCTGAGAATTGTCCCCAGTTTGGGCATAGTCCTGCTGCACCATATCACGCTCTGGTAACGGTGCCATCTCGACGTAGTCGGTGGACACCAACAGCATCGTATGCGCCGGCATGAAACGGTCAGGCGCCAGCTGCAGCGTGCCGAAGTCCGTTCTAAAGACGTCCACCGATCCCTGGATCGTCATCTCTTCTCTCGGGCTTGCCGTGACGATGTTCTGCGCCACGATGGCATTCGCCGTGCCGCCCTGCGACAGCGTGGCAAAGTAGAGCTTGATGTTGCCCGACATGATGGCGAGGCTGGGCTTGCCGCCAGCCTGCCAGCATTGCTGCATGGCGCCCTGCACGGTGTTCAGGGTCAGGTCGAACGCGGTCCCCGCTGTGCCGGCGTTGGAGCCGTCGCCCACCGGCATCGCCCCGGTCGCGCCACGCGCGCCGTTGATGCAGTAACACGGCAGGCCAGACATATGCCGAGGATCAGTGATGGTGCGCACCAGCGGGCTGGTGATCGCCAGCTCCAGATCGCGCTTCACCTCCAAACCGCGCAGGATGAGCTGGCGGTTATACTCGTCCTCGCCACCCGCCACGTCGACCACGCGCAAGGTGTTCGACACACCGACTGTGCGCGCCAAAATCTGGCAGACATTGTTCAACCTGACCGGCTTCAACACCGCCTGCATGACGGCGGTGAAACCTTCCGGTTGCGCATTGTCCGCCGCCGGGTTCAGCTCCTGCACAATCCACTCGGTGAGCACCTGCTTGGCGCCGACCCGACTGATCGCAGATAGTAATGGTGTCTCATCCGGATCGATACGGTAGATGATGTCGGCGAGATCCTCTTTTACACCGACAGCCTGTGTCTCGATGTAGGTGTTAGACGGCGCTGATCCTTGCGGGGGCACAGCCATGGCACGCTCCATTGCATGGCGTAGCCGCACGCGTATAGACGCGGCATACGCCGGTTAAACTGATTGCAATGGGCGTGACGTCGGCGGGATGCGGGCGTTTCCGGGGTTGGTGCAAGCACTCCCCGAGCGTGGCGCATCTGCGTGGTCAGCCGATTTGCCGGCACGGCCGCGCGTTGCTTGGTGCGAGCACTGCCCCCGCGCAAGTCGGGAGCGTTAAACTATGCGCCGATCAGCGCGCAAGTCCGTTGCCACCCGAGCGGCGCGCGGCCAGCAGCGCGGCGCCGTTGCGCACCGATGGGCGCGCCTCGAACGCCTGTTCGGCGCGCTGTACCTGGGCAGCGGGTGCTGGTGGTGGCGGCACGCCGCGCACCACGGCCCCGGTGGCGGAGGGTGGCGCCTGGGTCCGCACGCCGTTCACCATGCGGTCGAAGTTCATCGCCTTCATCATCAACTTCAAATGCCGCGCATCGGTCAGGCCTTTCAGCTCGTTGTGCGTGTAGCCGCCTTTCTCCAGCGCCCAGTTGACGATGTCCTGCTGCCAGGCGGCACGCATGGCGGGATCGCCCCATTGCGGGAATTCCCTGGCCAGCTGCTCGTTGGCCTGCGCCACCTGCGCCTGCATGGCGCGCGCCTGGGCCTCGGACTGGATGGTACCGAGGGTCGCCAGGCGGCGCTGCTCGCCCAGCATCTGCTCGTAGCGCCGCTGTTGGCGTAGATACTCTTGTGGGTTCTGTTCGATCAGCGCGGGATCCGGCAGCGGGACATCCTGCAGCGCCTGCTGCAGGCGCTGGATCTCGGGCTGGATGATCGGCAGCACCTGCGCCAAGGCCTCGACCTGCGCCTGCACCTGGCGAGACTGGTCGGCGAGTGCCTGGGTCTTCTTGGTGTAGTCCGCCGCCATGCTGAGCTGGTTGCGCAACTCGTCGCGCGAATAGCGCCGGCCTTCGAATTCGATGCCGGCATCCGGTGTGGACTCTGCTGGCGGCGCCAGTCCCGCTTCCGGCATGCCGAGGGCGCGTGCCATCGCCTCGGCCGGGGAGGGTGCCGCAGGCGCTGCCGGAGGCGCCGCGCCAGACGACATGGTAGGCGTCGGCGCCGGAGGTGCCGTGCCTGGCCGGGTCGGCGGTGTCGCCTGCGGCGGCTGGGCGCCTTCGCGGCGTTGCCGGTTGAGCAGACGGGCGGCCTCCGACACCGACAGCGCCGGCTGTTGGTTCGGCGGCCCACCTAGAACAGGACCGCTGTCGGATTGCGGTGGCGGTGGCGCGGCGGGGGCTGGGGAGGCTGGCGCGGCTGCGGGTGCCGCAGCGGGTGCGCTGGTGGTCACTGATTCAGACATGGTTCCTACTCAAGGCTCTTGATGCGGTGGTCTTCGGCGGCCTGTTGCTCGCGCCAGGTGGCGGCGACCTCCAGGCTTCCCCGGATGTGGCCGATCGCGAGCACCAGCTGGCGCTGGGCTTCGCGCTCGGCGGGATCGGTCAGGAAGATCGCCTGCTGGGTTGCGTCCTGGATCAGCGCGGTGAACAGCTGCTGCAGGACGGGGTCGGCGAGCAGCCGCTTGGCCCCTTCCGAGGCCAAGAGCTTCTCGCTGACCGTTGGCTCCTCAAGCGGCAGCGTCGTCACCATCGATGATGGGTGGCGGCGTCAGCTCGGGCACGCGCGTCGGCGTGTCGCCGAGCGGTTTCTGCCGGCCGGTGCGGCCGTAGCCGGGATGCGAGGTGGCTGGTGTCACGCCGGCCCCTTCGTCCTCGTAGGGGCGCGCTGGGTGTTCTGCCATGGGTCGTCTCCTTTACTTCCTGGGGGCGCGTGCGACGGGCGTCTGCTTGGCCTTGCCGAGCGCCTGGCCGGCGCCAGCGAGGCCGCCGGGGTCAGGCTTGTTCTGGCCGCCCCGCTCGGTGGTCCGCATGCTCTGCGAGCCGGCGGCTTTGGTCGGTGGTTTGGTGCCTTTCATCGATCTGCCCTCTCAGTTGGCGGGATGTTTCGTGGAACAGGGCGCGATCCAGCCGCCACGGCAGTGGGCCTGGTGGGTGGTCGCGGATGGTGGCGATGTCGCGTTCGATGCCAGCCAGCAGGCTCGCGTAGCGCGTGCCGCGCACCTCGTCGGCGGCCTGCTGCAGCAGCGCGATCCACTCGGCGCGGATCGCCACATGATCCGGCGGCGGCTGCGGCAGTGCGTAGAAAATGCGCGGATAATCTCGCGGATAATCTCGCGGCGGCGGCGCCGGCTCGTAAACGTCGCCAAGCATCACCTCCAGGGCAGGACGCAGCAGGCGCCGCCGCTCTGGCTGCTTCAGCTTGCGTAGCGCCTTCTCGGTAATCTGCCGCGCGCGGTGACCGGTGATGTCGAACGTCTCACCAACCTGGCGGTAGATCTGCGGCTCGCCCTCGAACCCGAAGCGTAAGCGCAGCGCACGCTCTTCCCTTGGGGAGAGCGAGAGCAGCGCGCGCTCGATGGCGTCGTTCGCTTCGCCGAGGATCAGGATGTCCTCGGGCGTGGCTGGACTGCCATCGTCCAGCGTCAGCATCTAGCCGGCGTTCGGGGCCGGGGCGGTGGGCGTCGTGCCTTGCGGTCGCGGCAGCGGTGGGCCGGCTGGTCCCATCAGCGGGGCGAGCGCGGCGCGGTTGGCGATCTGGCCGTAGGCCGATGGCATGCCCCGGCCGGCGAGCGCCTGGCGCACCGCCAGCTGCGTGGCCGGATCCGGCGCACCGCCTGGTGGTGCACCCCCGGGCGGGCCTCCAGGCGGCCGCAGAGCGGGCTGTGGGCCGCCGCCTGGCGTTGGGGCGCCCATCATCGCGGGTGGGCCTGGGGGCTTCGGTTGCTGCGCCTGCGGGCTGGTGGCGGGCTGTTGCGGCGAGGTCGGCCCCGGCAGGTCGGCGAGCATCGGCAGCGCCGGGGCTTTCGATGCCATCGCCTGCTGGATCTCGGGCAGCGCCGGCACGGGCGTGCCGAACTGGGCGCCCGCGACGAACAGCTTGCTGTAGGCATCGAGCGCCGCCTTGTCGCGCTCCCGGTCGTCGTCCATCAGCATCTTGGCGCGATCGGTCTGCTGCTTGGCCCGGTCGTCCTCGATGTCGGCCGACGTCTTGGCCTGCTGCACCTGGGCGAGCAGCACATTGGGGTCGGGCTGTTGCGGCGGCGGGGGTGCCTGGAACCCCGGCGGCAGCTGTTTGAAGTAAGCGCTGACGTCGCTGATGTTGGCCGTCTCCAACATGCGCGCCAGGGTGTTGCGGTATTCCACCGGGCTGACCAGCGGATTGTTCAGACCCTGGCTCATCATGATCTGCTCTTGCTTCTGGGCGATCTGCGCCAGCATGCCGAGGCGTTCCATGGGCGTGCCGCGTCCGCCGACATTCACCGACACCGCCCACATGGTCGCCAGCGCGCGCGGGTCGATCGCCAGCCATTGCCCCCTGATCCTCACGACGTTCGGGCGGTCCTGCTGCCTCGCCAGCATCTTGAGCAGGCCGAGGTAGAGCGGCGCCAGGCCGGTTTCCGCCAGCGTCCGCGCCACCATGTCGAGGCGGTCCTGCGCATTCGACGTCTGCTGCGCCACGGCGATCGGCGCGGTTGATTGCAGCTCGTCGATGGTCAGGCCGGCCGACGCACGGGTGATGCCGGTGCGGCTCTCGCGCACCGCCTCCAGCACCTCCAGCACCGGCAGCGCTTCCTTGCCCTGATAGGGCCGCACCAGCTCGGTCACGGCACCCTGCTGGGCCACCCGGATGATGCTGCCGATGGCGGTCTGGCGCACATCGGCGAGGTTCGCCTGGCCCAAGGTGACGACGGTCCTCGGGAACATGCTTTGCCCGAGGCTGTCGAGCACCGCGCGCATCACGCGTGATTCGATGCGCTGCAGGTCCATGACCATGTCGGCCTGGCTGCTGCCGATCACCCGGCCCGGTTCGCGATACGGGGTAAAACAGGCCAGGGGGATCTCGTCGACCCGCTCCCACTGGATCAATGTCGTGGCGTTGCCGAGCAGGTGCACATGCAGCAGCTCGGCGCGGTGGTCGTTGTCGGCGTCCAGGCGGATCCAGCCCTCGGCGTAGCGCACCAGGCCCATCGAGCGATCACCCGGCGGCCCAGGTTTCAAATTCAAACCGGCGGCAGGGTCGCGCGCGATCGCCTCGCGGCGTTGTTGCGGGCGCATCATCGTGTCGCTGTGCGACAGCACCTTGTCCTCGGGCAGGCCCATCTCGATGAGGTCGCTGGCCGGCACATCGCGCACATGGAAGATGCCGCGCGCGCCCTGCACGTCGTTGGCATCGCTCACCACCCAGACGCACTCGGCCGGCACCGCCTCGACCTGCGGCCAGGCCTGCGCGGTGTGCCGGGTGATGCGGGCCGACCAGATCTCCGGCTGGCCGCCGGCCTGCTGCAGCTGCTGCAGATACATGCCGCCATCCGGCGTCCGCTGCATCGCCTCGATTTCGGACTGCAGCATCGGCCGGCGCACGATGCGCTGGCATTCGATGCCAGGCTCGGCGAGCAGCACCTGCAGCTGCGGCAGCAACAGCCCCTCGCACACCTCGGTGCGGGTGTATTCACGCTTGCCCCAACTCCACCTGACCCAGCCGGCTTTGCGGGTCAGCGCGTCGAGCAGGCAGTCGTGCAGCACGGTCCAGCCGGAATTCGCCTGGAACAGCGCCCAGCGGCAATAATCCGTGGCCTGGCGCGCCAGGGAGGTGGCGAGCTGGTCGTTGTTCTGGATCTCGTTGCTGATCGGCTCGAAACTCACCGGATCCTCCACCCCGGTGAACAGCCGCAGCAGGCTGGGCAGGGTGGCGCGGATGGTGTCGCGCACCACCGTCATGACCAGCTGCGAGCGGCCCTTGTCCTCATCGCCGAACGGTCTGCCGGCGTAGTATTGCGAGGCGGTGATGCGCTCGCGGGACAGGTACATGTCGTAGTTCTGTGCGGCACGAAAATAGTAGCGTGCGGCGTTCTCGATCTCCGCATCGGTTTTGCCCAGGCGTTCGTAGATGATCTCCTGCTGCCAGGGGGCACCCACCGGGCGGGTGGCGGGACGCAGGCCGGCGGCGTAGGCGCGGATCTGCGGCGGCAGATCCTGATCTTCGTCGGGAGGCGTCTCCTCGCGCGCCTGGCGCAGGAACAGCATGGCCTGCTCGGCGCCCATCAGCTGGCCGGTGGGGCGCATGCCCTGCGGGATCAGGCCTGGCACCTGCGGCAGCGGCGGCGGCCCGTAGCGGCCGGCCGATGGCGTCAGCAGCCCCTGCGGTTGCTGCGGCGGCGGTGGCATCGGCATGGACGAGCCGACGCTGCCGCCAGGAAGGGTGCCCGACATTCAGTGGTTCCTCGTATGTGTGCAAATGACGGGCAATCCCCGCCGCCCCCTTGGCCGGTAGGTGCGGCAGGGTCGCCATCCAGCCTCACCCCGCAGGGGTCTTGGCCGTCAGCTCGCTGATATCATGGGGGCCGATCGGCCGGTTCGCGCCGAGGCGGCCTCGATGGGTTCGTTGGTCGGACGATCCTTCGCCGCGTTGGTTCTCGCGTCCAGCGCCTGTTCGCCGGCCGTCAGCACGTGCCGGCGCACCAGCGCCAGGCGATATTCCCGCAGGATCGCCGGGTGCATCTCCGCCACGTAAGCGCGCACCGCCTCGGGCGCCATCGCGCGCACCGCCATGAGCATCTGGGGGAATTTCTCCTGCATGATGCGATCCAGCAACCGGTCATCGTGGAACGAGTCGCGCATGGGGGTGTCAAAACAGGGGGTGAATTTGCCACCCTACTCGGGCGGTGGCCGGGTGCGCTGCGACATGATGATGGCGACCAGCACCGGGATCGTCTCGGACAGATAATCGCGAAACAGCGCGGGCCATGGCCGGTCCCAGCATTCAGCGTCCATCCAGATCGTGCAGCGCAGGGTGATCAGCAGGACGATGAGCGATGGCGTGACGATCAACACCGCCAACAGCGCCATCGCCCATTTCGGCGCATCGAATGGCGGCTTAGGCGGCGGTGGCGGTGGGGGCGTCGATGACGACGACATGGTAGGCGTCTCCGTCATCAACCGGCAGCCCGTTGCCGCCCTTGAACCTGATGGTGCGCTGATGGACCGGTTGGCCCAGCCACTGATCGAGCACCACCAGGCCGTCAGGCGTCTCCCAGAGGAACAGCGCGGCATGGCTCGTGCCATCGGTGGCGTTGCGGTAGCGCCCGTCCGCGTCGAAGGTGGCGATCACCGTGCCGACCGGCAGGACGCTGTCGCGCACCCGCTCGCCGCGCCGCCACAGCGCGGTGTGCGGTGCACCGGCCGCCTCGCGCACATACGGCACGCAGTGCCCGGTGCCGACGACGCACGACAGATGGGCGGTTAAGTCGCGGGCGACGAACACCGGCTACTGGAACCCGTAGCCCGAGAACGGGTGCGGCCCGTCGCTCGACACCACCGACACCGCGCCGCCATTGGCGGCCAGCAGATAGGTCTGCCCCGGCGCGATGCAGCTGACATCGCCGCCCGCCGTCGTCGTCGCGGTGCCGCGCTCGTTGATGCAGAGGTTCGCCGTCGCGGTGGACGGGTTCATGATCCAGCCTCCGCTGCTGCGGTGCCCAGCGGTCAATGCGGTGACCGCCGTGCCGCCGGTCGTCACCGTGGCAACATCGAGCGTGGTCAGCACGACCGCGCGCGCGCTGCCGATCACGGCGAGGCTCAGCAACGCTACCGCCAGCAGTTTGTTCATCGTTGCAATCCTCATTGTCAGGAACAGATCGCGGATCATCGCGTCACCGACTGCAGCTCGGTGTTGGTCAGCACACGCGGCCAGTAGCGCATCCGACGCATGTAGCCGGTCATGCCATCGGGTGTGACGCCATATTGCATGATGCCGGTGCCCCACGCAGCGGCATCACTAAATCCGGTCGTCATCGCGCCGGAGGCGACAGTGCTGCCATTCAGACATACACTGGCCACGTTTGGTGCCCAGGCACTTGCAGCTTTCGAGACAGCGCCTGTGGTGAGTGCATTGCTCGTTATGACAAGCGAGGCACCATCAAACGTGGCTGCCTCGTTCGCCGAATTGACGTATATCTGCGTGCGGTTGTTGGCGGTCGGGTAGCCTATAACGCGCTGGCTTGGCGGCGCCGGATTGAGGCAGATGAACTCGGCGAACCACGAGCCAGATGACACAAACCATCCCATGTTGGCTGACGGGATGACACAACTATCCGCCGCTCGCGTGACCGCTGCGGCTGTCGTTGGGATGTAGCTGGTGGCGAAGGCGCCGGCCTCGACCTGTGCGCCCCAGACGTAGATGGTCTGTGCTGGCGTGCTGGTCTGTGCGCCGTCGCGCAGGTCGATGCCTATTTGGAACCCAAAAGTCGCCGCTGGCAATGCTGCCGTAATGAAAACAAACCGTTGCCACTGTGTTGTTAGCGTTGCGACCGGACCACTCCCCCACCCAGCCGCCGAAAGCCACACCCGTTCCCCGCCAACGCTGCCTTTCAGGTAGGCGCTGAACGCATAAGTCCCCGCCGCCAACGCGATGTTTTGATACACGACACTCAGTGCATTGGTGCCCGCGACAGCAGGATACACGATACGAGCAGCGGTCATGGTTCCATCAGGCGCCAGGGTCTGGTTAGCGGTCGCTACGGGAGCTGCCACGACCGAACCAGCTACCAGCCACGACGGATTGCTCTCATCACCACTATTGAGCACGAAGTTTGTGCGCGCCTCCTCAATCAACACCCCGCGCAGCGCGTGCGTCACCGGATCGTAGTCCCAGCGTGGTGCGCCGTTCGCTGCTGTTGTGGTCGGGATGTAGGGCGATGCTGCGGAGCCTTTCTCCAACTGTGCGCCCCACACATAGATCGTCTGTGCTGGTGTGGGGCTTTGGCCGGCATCGCCAAGATCGGTCCCTACGTCGAACACCCAAGCAGCGCTGGTTAGTGTCCCGGTAACCAACACAAACCGTTGCCACGCTGTTGTCAGCGTCACGCGGACACGACCGTAGACGCCACCCGCGTTATAGCCGAGATACAACTGCTCTCCGCCAACCGCACCCTTGAGATACATGCTGTATGTATATACGGCGGCCGAGACTGTAATGAGTTGATACAACACACTCGCGCTGGTCCCGGACACTGCGGGATAAACCACCCGAGCCGCCGTTAGCGTGCCATCGGGTGCTGCGGTCTGATTCGCTGTGACAGTGGGAACAGCTGCGCCAGCAGTGACCCATGCCGCATTCGACGCATCGGCGCTGTACAGCCACAGGTTCGTCGCCGCCGTCCGCAGCACACCGCTCGCATCGAAATACGTCGCGGGGCCGGCGCGCGTGAAGGTGACACGCGGATCGAGCGTGCCGGGGTTCATGAACGACAGATCGAGCGTCGCACCCGCCGGCACGTTGCTGCCGCTGTAGCAGCGCTGGTGGTCAAAGCAGGCCGGCACGGTGGCGCCCTGCGTCAGCGGCTGCGCAGCGGCAGCGCCGACCCACCAGGGCAGGCTGGCCAACAGGGTGCGGCGTTGCATGGACCTACTCCAGTGGCGCTCCCCAGGCGAGCCAGAAGCAGATGCCGGCGGAGGCGAGGAAAGCGACAGCGATGGCAAGGACGCGCTTCGGCCGATACTCGCCGGCCATCGCGTGGGTGACGTAGGCGCCGAGGCTGGCGGCTCCGGCGAGGTAGCAACACAGCATGGCGATGACGAGCAGCGGGATGGGATGATCGGCCAGCTGCATCAAAGTGCCTCAAAGTGCCTCATGAGGCAGCTTGATGCATCTCCTCGCGCTTGGCGCGGGCGACCCGGCGCAGCTCACAGTCCACGCAGCGCGTCACCGCAGGATCCGGCGCGGCGAACCAGAAGCGGCAATCGGTGCAGCGCTGCTTGGTGTAGCCGGGGGCGGCGTCCCACGGCTCCTCGTTGCGGCGGTGGGCCTCCACCAGGTTAGTAGCAGCTGTCGGCATCGCCGAGGGGTTAGACCTGCAGCTCCCGAGGCAGCGTCTCCTCGTGCTCGGGCGTCCACTCGCCCTCGTGCCCCATCGCGGCGATGTAGTTCTCGCGGCTCAACGGGATGCGGTTCCGGTCGAGGAACTGGACCGTCAGGTCATTGGGATGCTCCGCCCGCAGACGCGCCTCCGCCGCTCCATCCAGGGCGCTTGATGCCGCGTCCGAGAATACTGGACTGGGTGTCGGCGAGGGACGATTGGCCATTTTCGTAGGCTCTCCACAGGTCGCTGTTCTGCCCGAGCAGCTGGTCGCCCAGCCTACCACGCCTGGCGGCCGGCTCATACAATCCTTTGATGCCCTCCCAGGTCATCGATTGCAGCTGGCGTGGCAGGAGGCCCAGATCGCCCGCCGCCCGCCGGTAGGCCTCGGCATACAGCGGATACAGCCCGTCACTGCCGGTCGCCGCACCGCCCTTGGCGCCGGTCAGGAAGCCCGGATAGCCCTGCGGACTGTTGCCGAACCCGTAGGCCACCTCGGGCCTGGAGGCGCCCCATGGCATCAGGTGGGCCGCCGCCATGGCGTGGGTGTCGATGGTGACGTCGCCGCCGGCATCCGGCGAGACGATGTTGTTGTGGAAATTGCGGATCTTGTGCCCGTTGCCGAGCGTTTCGCTGATGTTCTCCAGGCTGCCGTTGCGGAGGATCGAGATGGCACCGCCGATATTGCTGTTGCTGTTCGGCGTGTAGCGATCCGGCATCACCTGGCCGTAGGTGCCGTCGGGATTGACCTGGCGATAGGTCGCATAATCCGGGTTGTGCGCCTCGTCGTAGAGCCGCACGAACAATCCGGCATCCGGCCCATGCATATCGTTCAGGATTCGGCCGTCATCGATCGCCTGCATCCCCACCGCCCAGGTGGGCTTGTAGTCGGGATTGGGCTTGCCGTTGGGCAGTGTCTGCGGCGCATACTTCTCGGCATACAGCTGCCGCATCGCATCGGTCATCGGCGTGTTGCCCTGGTTCGCCGCGATGTCGGCCGTGCGGTTGAACTGCTCGACGTTCATGTCCCACGGCGTGCCTGGCGACAGGCGGGCGATCATGCCGGCGCCCTGGCGCGGCAGGAGGCCATACTTGGCGGCGCCGTTGCTGGCCACCGTGTTGGCGCCGTCATACCAGTTGGCGGAGTCTGGCCCCCAGTCGGTCTTGGCCACCTCGCCATGCAGTGCCTTCAGGTTGTCGACCATGTGCGACACGTAGGCCTCGTGCACCTCGCTCGGGTCGCTGTAGTTGCCGTTGGCGAAGCGTTCGAACCCAGGCTGTTGGGCGATGATGTCGGCGGTGCGTTGCTGATACGGCACCTTGGCGCCGCCCTGGCTGGCGTTGAACGAGTCGGCGCCGACCAGATAGTCCGGTGAGGCGTGCAGATCCGGCGCCTGCACGATGCTCGGCGTGCGCGTGCTGATCCGATCGGCGAAGCCTGGCGCGTCGGGGTTCAGCTTGAACTCCAGCGCGCGGCCAGCGCTCAGTCTGGGGGCTATCGTGCCGGCCAGCAGCGCGTTGCCATACTGGCTCGCCGCATCGAGCAATCCCTTGCTGGTCGGGCCGCCCGACGCGTCGTCCCACAGCCCCATCTGCGCGCTCTTGGCGCGTTGTGCGGCCAGGTAGTCGCTGGCGGTCTGATAGAGCTGGCCGAACCCGGTGCCCACATCGGGCTGGTTCGGATCCGGCTGGGCGATCCGCAGCAGCCCGAGCAGGTCGGAGGGCGTGCTGCCCGGCGGCTGGAACTGCTGATCGTCATCGAGCAGCGATGGCATGGCCTACCCCAGGATGATGAACAGCAAAAAGCCGAACAGCAGGACGCACTCGGCCAGCAGCAGCAGCGCCATGGCGACGATCACACCTCGGTCCCCAGGATGACCGGCATGACCGCATTGGTGTCGAACATGGAACCGCCGCCCTCCGAGGTCACCATGTTCGCCGCCTCGGCCAGGGTCAGCATCAGCGCATCGGAGGCGTCGGGTGAGGGCATGCCTCGGCTGCGCATCTGTTGCTTGCTCTCGACCTGCAGCTTGCCCTCGGAGGTGAAGGTGAAGCGTGGGCCGCACAGGTCGTCGCGCAACTGGTCATCCTTCGGCAGCTTCACCCGGCGCGTCTCCAGCCATTCCTTCATCCGCACGTACAGCTCGTCGCGCAGCCGCATGAAACGGCCTTTCTGGCTCGGCACCTCGGCGACGTTGATGCCGAGCACTGGCAGGCCTTGCTCGTGCAGCCGGTCGGCGACACCGGCACCGACGCCAATGGTGTCGATGACGATGAGCTGCGGGCGCGAGGAGATGCTGGTGTCGTATTCCGCCTTGATGGCGCCGGCCAGCTGCATGGTGTCGATGTTGCGCCAGCGCCTGGGCGGCTCCATGACCACATAGCCGCAGCGCTTGATCAGGCAGCTGCTGTCTTGCCCGAAGCGGGCAACGTCGACGCCCCACAGCATCGGCTGGGTCAGATCGAGCGGCACATCGCGCGACATCGCGCCGTCCACCAGCTCGGCGGCGATCAGCGTGTCATCGTCCGCTGTCGGGAATTGTCCGAGCACCCTGACGCGGTAGGCGTTGCTCTGCTCGCCGTAGCGGCGGGCCATTTCGTCGACATAGGCGTGGCTGACGCGGCGGCTGTCGAGGCAGCTCACCGCCATGGTGAACCAGCGGTCGCGCTCGATGTTATGCGCCCGCCAGAAGTAGCCGGTGTTTCTGGTCGGATTGCCGATCAGCAGGGTGATCGCACCAGGGCTGGACATGCTGCCGCCGGCTGCTTCGAACACCGCCTCGGGGATGCCGCTCGCCTCATCGGCGACCAGCAGCACATGGGTTGAGTGCAGCCCCGCCATCGCCTCGGGCTGATCGGCGCGGCTGGTGCGTGCGGTGATGAAGAATTCCCGGTCTGCCTTCAATCTGATGTGGTCGGCGGTGATGTCCCACAGATCGCGCCAGCCGCCGGGCAATTTGCCGAACCATTTCAGCGTCTCGGGCCACAGCACGTCGAATAATTGTGGGCTTGATGGGGCGGTCACCGCGCTCTTGAAGGGGGCGCGGGTATTGGCGAACCAGGTGATCACCCAGGCGGCAAAACACGACTTGCCAACGCCATGGCCGCTGCGTATGGCTATACGGGTGTGACCCTTCGCAATCGCCCGCAATGCTTCCAGCTGCCAGGGGTCGGGTTCAGCGTGCAGCACCTCCCGCACGAAGCCGATCGGCGCGCGTGAATAGCGGTCGATGGCGGTCAAGAACGGGTTGGAGCTGCCCGCGATGATGGTCGCCCAGTCGCGCGGAGGCGTGTCGGACATGAGGGTTCCGTGAGAGATTTGCACCGGCTCGACGACTACCGGATGGACGGCACCGAATTGACGGCTGGCTGGCGCGGCGATGGCACCTGCGGGGCGTTTAAGATCCCGTCAGTGATCGATGCGCAGCCGCTGATCGTCATCGCCTCGACCGGCGAAGGGTGGGACCATGTGTCGGTGTCGCGGCAGAAGCGCGTGCCGAACTGGTATGAGCTGGAGCAGATCAAGCGGGCGTTCTTTCGCGACGACGAGGTGGCGATGCAGCTGCATGTGCCGGTCACCGCGCATCGCTCACTGCACCCGCACACGCTGCATCTGTGGCGGCCGAACGACGGGCGGGTGATCCCGATGCCGCCGGAGGATCTGGTGTGATGAACCTGACGGAGCGTCAGCGACAGGTTCTGGCGCGCCTGGTTCGGGGGTTTTCCATGAAGCAGGTGGCGAGCGAGCTGGGGATCTCGGTGCGCACCGTCGCCTTTCACAAATACAAGGCCATGGGCAACAACGGCTTGCAGAACAACGCAGACCTGATGGCATTTGCCCTGCGCCACGGGCTGATCCGCCGATGAACAGGCGCACGCAACCGGCGCATGGCCTGGTGCCGGGTTCGTCGGAAGAGAGCCAGCTGCTGATGTTCGCGCTGGAGCGCAACGGGTCGAACATCAGCGCCACCGCACGCGATCTCGGCGTGTCGCGGGTGACGCTCTACCGCATGATGGAGCGCAACCGCCTCTCCCTGGAGTGGACGTGTCGCGTGGTGCGCTGGCAACGCGTGCTAAGCGATGCCGCCGCCGACCCGGCTCGGGGGCCGGCAACCGAAGATTAGCTCGTAGAGCGCCTCCAGATCAGCCAGGCGCAGGTAGCTGATTAGTGTGCCCTGCAGCAGCGCCGCGTATTGCGGCTCCATGAACAGCCGGCACCCGGTGCGCAGAAAGTCGCGGTATTGGCGGCTCGGACGCATGGCTACAGCACTCCTGGGCGCCAGCCTCGCTGCGACTGCCGAATAGCGCGCAGCAGCGGCGCGTGGCGTGGATCTGGGGCGGGAGGGGCCGCTTGAGCGGATCGCGCGGACACCCTCCCTTGGCTCGCCCCAACTGATCCGCCATCGAGGTCCGCCAACGGGTCCAGCGCCGGGACAGGGCGCTCGGGATATTGGTTTATTTCATGCTGCAGCCGCGCCAGGCGCTCCTGCCGGTACTGGTCAGCCGCCTGCATCGACTGCTGCACCGCCGCCTGGTAGCGGCCCAGCTCCTGCTGCGGCGCGTAGCCGAGCTGCTGCGCCGCCATGTTCATCGCCTGCTGCTGCTGCTGGGCGTAGGGGTTCTGCCAATCGACGGCGGACCCCAATGCGCCTAACGCGCCCAGCTCCTGCAGGAACGGACCCTGCGCGTTGTTCCACCGGTCGATCCGTCCGCCCATGCCCATGCGTGTGCCTCCTAGTGCGCGCCGCCTGGCACGCGCCAGGGGCGGTCCTCGGGTGGGTCGTCGGCCAGCTTGCGCATGTCGGCCTCCATGAGGTTGGCCATATGCCGCAACAGCGTCGGCAGGTCTGGCGCGACATTGCTGTTGGTTTGCGCGCAGAAGCCCGAGCCGCGTTTGCCTTCGATGACGATGAGGATGACCGCCTCGGCCTCGGTGCGCTCGCGGACCAGGGTCACCTCGTCGTCATACTTGCCGGGGCCGACGCTCATGCATTGCCCTTCGTGCCGGCCTCGATCAGCTTGCCCTCGTCGGCCAGGCGCCGGGAGATTTCGGTGGCCAGCTTGCGAACCTTGGCATCGTCAGTCATTGCGGCTCGTCGGTTCCCATGTCACCCACTCCCAGATCGCTCGGGTCTTTTCCTCGCCTATCGCCGCCACCGACCGGTCGTATAGCTCCCTTATCCTGCGGCGAAGCTCTTCGATCTCACGCTGCTTGTCCGTCATGCGTATGGCTTCTTGTGCACGGTGATCACCACCTTGCGACCAGGCACCTGCGGCAGCATGCCGCGCACCAGCTCCTCAGCCTCGTCCAGCGTGGTGTCGGCCTCGGGGCCGCCCCGGATGGTGATCGAGTAGAGCCGGTCAGGGTGCCGCTCATCGATGCGACGCAGCACCTCGGCCAGCTCGGCCAGCTCGTGCGCCTCGAAAATGCCGGTGACGCTGATGCCGATTGGTAGGTAGGGACTAGTCATGCAGCGAGGCTAGCGGCGGCAGCGTGGATTTACCAGCCCTCGGGATGTGCCTGGATGGGCTGCGCGTTGCCCGCCGGGGGGTGGTGGGGGGCGGCGTCGGGTGGTAGTTGCTCGGCAGGTGTAATTGGCGCGCCTTGCACTTCACGCTCAGCACGCTGCGGTTCAGCCGCGCGGCGATCTCCGGGTTGTTGTGCCCCGCCTGGCGCAGCTCGCGCAGCAGCTCGATATCGCGTTGCGTCCAGTTGCCCTCGCGCATGGCATTGCCTCTACGGCCGGATGATGATCAGGCGGCAGCTGGCGTTGAGGTCCGACACGATACCGTTGGTGCGTTTGGACTGGATCTCGGTGTTGCCGATGATGTCCCACTCAGAGATCGTCGCCTCGTTGGCCAGGTCGATGTTCACCGGGCTGCCCGCGCCACCCAACTCCGGCGCGGCACGCCATAGGGGGATGACGAACGTGCCGTCGCTCGTTTGGTAGAGATCATAGTCGGCGCCCGCCGGCAGGCCGGAGACGGTGACGTCGAGGCGGCCGGGCTGGAAGGTGGGGCGGCCCCTAGGGTCGGCACACAGGCGGCATAGCGTTTGGAAGGCGATGGCCGCTGGTCTTGGGTTCTGGGCGTTGGTGGGGAAGAGACCGCAGACGTAGTCCTTGCCGTAGTCGAACAGGGCATACCACCACGTCATGACGTCCTGCTTGGCGGCGATGAACAGGGTGAGCAGCATGTAGAAGGCGTCCCTCTGGCCGCTCCAACCCGGCTGGTCGGGTTTGCAGCCGCTGTGGTTGTAGAGCGTGGGATGGAATTCCGTCAGATGACTGGGGTGTCCGTAGGCTTTGACAATGCCGGCAATGTATTCGCTGGCGCTGTATCCAGTGTTGGGGACGCCGGGGCATGAAGGTGGATAATAATGCCCGTTGCCGAGGTGCATGGCGGCGTTGATCGCAGCGAGGCTGGCACCACAATAGCCGGTGATCCACCCCTCCGGATGAGGTGTGCCTGCGACAATGCTTGGGCCAAGTATCTCCGCGCTAACTCCTCCACCCCACACGGCATCTTGGATCGCCTTGGTCTGTTCAACAGGAACTTCGCCTGATCCGAAATCCGTGTTGGGTTCGTTCAGACCTTCGACCCAGGCAATACCACAATTTGGATCGGTCGCGAGAGAAAGCATGCTGGGCACGTCTTTGGTGCCGGCGTTGGCACCGGGGCAGATCGCTGAGCGCGTGCCGGGGATGGCAGCGCAGATCTGGCTGAGCCATGGGCGCTGATGCGCCTCGCGGCCCTTGTAGTGATACTCCCGCAAGGGCAGCGCGTAGCCGGTGTCGGCGGTGAGGAATTTGAGAGCCGCAATCACTTGCTCGGGGCGGTAGTCGGCCGGCCAGCTGCCCCATTGGTTGTGCTCGTCCATCGAGCTGAACGTGTTGACGCCGAAGTATTCGATGAGGTCGACAGCGCACTTGGCTTGTTGGCCGGTGCCTGGGTCCGGGGGTTCGGGTTCGGGTGGGATCGGCTCGGGGGGGATCGGTGTGGGGGCGCCCTCCAGGGCGGTGACGCGGGCTTCAAGGGCGGCGAATTCATCGGTGGTGGGGACGGTGACGGGCATGGGGGATCCTTGGTTATGGGCGCGCGGGCGGGAGGGTTTCCATCGGCTGCAGGGCGTCCTGTGGGACGAAGTAGGCCGGCAGCCGGTTGCCATACGACCGTAGATACGCCGCGCACTTGCCGTCAGCGCCCCTGATCCAGCCGCAGAGGGTGAACACCGGGGCGCGGCCGGTGACCAGCACGAACACCCGCTCGTCGGCGTCATCCGACCGGATGATCAGGTCGTAGGCAGGCTTCGAACGCGTGCGCACCTCAAAGCCCAGGACGTCGGTGTCGTCCTTGTAGGTGCCGATCGAGCCAGGCCAGAAGCGCCCCGTCCCCTGCGCCGCCGCCTGCTCGCCACAGGCGCCCTCGATGTGCAGCCCCCAGCCATCCACATCGCCGTTCAGCCCGTGCCGGTTTTTGGAGCCGGCCTCGATCGCCTTGAGCTGGCGCATCAGGCCGATATTGGCCGCCAGGAAGAACTGGGACTGCGTCAGGCGCACGAGCATGTATATTCCGGTGTATATTGGGGATTATGCTCCGACCGTGGTGCGCTTGTCGTAGACCGAGACGCCGCCATCGAGCGCCTGGATGACCTTGCCGAGGCGCATGCTGGCGTCTTCCAAGTGGCGGTATGCCAGCATGATGTTGGCGGTAACCTCGCCATCGGGGGCGTCGTCCCTGATCGAGAGCACGCACTCGGCGGTTGCCTTGAGACTGGCGCGGACACCGTGCACCGCCTGGATGGTTCTGATCTCATTGGACATGGAACGATCCCTAAAATTGGGGGAAAAATTCTTGATAGGTGCACCGGTCCCGGCTGACCGGCGAAGGGGGGGGTTCACGACGCGCGCAGCAGCTGCTCGTGACAGCGCCTGGCAGCCTGCGTGTAGGCCCAGGCACGCGTGCGGTGGCGCACCGACAGCGATGGTCGGCCAACGATGACGGCAGCATCAGCGCTGCGGTGCTGCCGCTCAGCCGTGGCGCGGAACTCCTCGACCAGGCGCGCCAGCTCCTCGGCCTCGATGCGGTCAGCATGGGGTGTGGCAGATGCAACCATAGGTTACGTCCAGTCGCCTGGATTATTACGTCCGATAAGATCCCTTTGCGGACGTGATAACGGGAAACCCGCAGCCGGCCGCCATTTGCCCTATGCTACCAGAAGTTGTAGCTTACAGGTGTCAGGAGCCGACAGGCTACCAGTTGTCGTACCAATCGCGATCGCGTTTGTTGAGCAGCCAGGCCCAGCCGACCAGCACCACGCAGCTGAGCAGCAGCCAGACCACGAGCACGATGGCGAGCAGGTTAATCACGACAGCGCAGCGATGGCTGCAGCTTCGCGCGCAATGACATCACCCAACAGCATTGCTGACCACACCATCCGCATGCTACCGCAGCAGCTGCTATTCCACTCCAACGAGCAGATCACTCCAACGGCGGCGCATCATCGAGCGTCGCCGTCTTTTCGACATCACCATCGATCTGTGGCGCATCACTCATCGCCTCAATCAACGCCTCGCCAACCTGCGTCGCTGCGACAAGATGCAAGACTGTGCCTTCACTTTGCGTGTGAATGCTGACCGAAGGCTTACCATATCCTCGATCCAGCAACGCGATCGCCGCAGCGAGTTTATAACGCGGATCACGCAGGCAATGGACCAGCGTTTTGATCGCATCCACACCATGCGATCGGGCCAATGCCTTGATATCCACCGTGCCATAGCGCTCCACCTCGGTACGTCTACCGATCGGATTACCCGACACACCTTTTTGCCAGTTCGGGTTGCCTTTCCTGGCAATTTCAGGTTTCGTGAGTGTCAACAAAGTCATCCATCCCATTGTTAGTACAAGCAACCTGCGCCTCAGACCGTTACGCACATACGCATGATCAGCGTGCCTTGCGGATCTCGTCGCGCACATCCACCAACCGGTCAGCCACGCGATACAGCGCAGCCGCAACGGCGAGGCCTGCGGCGAGTTGGAAGTCGCCGCTGTCGCGCGCAGCATCATATGCGTTCTCCAGCATTGCTGCTGCCTGAAATTCGTCGGTGCAGTCCTTCAGGCTGATCACGGTGGTTTCGCCTGGCGCTGTGCGCGTGTCATCTGGTTGCGTGCCGCACCCTTCGCTGTCGCCTTCACGCTACCCCGCTTGAGGTCGCCGGCCTTCTGCAGCGATGCCACAGCGATCGGCCAGGCGCTCGACGCCTGCACGCCACGACCCTTGATGCGGTCAACTGCTTTGTCGAGCAGGCCTGGCATGTCACGCCTCCCGTCGTCGCAGATACTGCACATACGCGTCGAGCGAGCTGCGCAGGCTGTGGGCTTCCTGCAACGCCAGCTCGTAAGGGTTGCCAGATTTGCCGTCGCCGATGTCGCGCGCATGCCAGGCGCGAACCACCTGCACGGTGCGCTTGAAGCCATCCCCCGCGCCATTCTTCTTGATCAGCGCTACATCCCTGCAGCGCAACTTCCCCGTCGTGGGTGCGGTCACGACCTCATAGCGGCTGTCGTAATGAGACGGCCTGCCTGGGCGCCTGCCGTCAGGTTTGCGTAGGCTGTCGCTCACCAGAACCGCCCGCCGCCGAACAGCAGCGCCAGCACCACGATCAGCAGCACCACGCCGACGATGCCGATGCCATGCGGGCCGTAATAGCCCGACGAGTAGCCGTAATACCCGCCGAACCCGCCGAACAGCACGATGATGATAATCACCAGCAGCAACAGGTTCATTCACGCCTCCCGCTCGACCAGCTGGTCCTGCCGGATCATCACCTCACGCAGCGCGCCGAACACCAGCAGGCTGATCAGCGCCGTCTCCACGCCCACCTGCAACACCACCGCCGGGTGCCCGGCAAACGCCCCCGTGCCGGGGCTGCAAGGCACCCCAGGCGCCCACAAGCGCCTCGCCGGCTGTCCGATAGCGGAAAACGCCTCCACGCCGCGTAGCGTGCCCTGGAGCGCCTCCACGGCCACGTCCGGCGTATAGACCAGCTGGTTGCCGGCTTTGATCAGCCCCTTGACCCCCGGTGCCTCGCGGATCGGCCCCCACGAGCTGTCTGGGCGGTGCCGGAGGAACAGGTAGCCGCTGAACAACGGCACCGCGACCTTGTGCCACATCGAGCGCACCACGCGGTCCCGCCGCATGGCGGCAACCAGCGGCAGGAACGTCTGGTAGCCGATGTGCTGGAGGTTCTGGTCGGCCCAGCGCTCGGCCTGTGGCCAGGTGCGCACGCAGGTCCAACGCAGTAGCACTGGAGGTGCCCAAGGCGCTTCCAGCTCCGTCATCGGTAGCCGGCATGGTGCCGCCGCGTCAACCATCCGCTCACCAGTGCCGCAGCTTGTAGCGCGGTGCGGTGCTCCACTCCCGGCGGATCGCTTCGATCTCCTCCAGCAGGTCTGGCGACAGCCGCAGCACCGGGCGTGACGCGGCAACCGCTGTCGGTGTCCAGGCTGGATTGTCCTCCTCCGCCGTGCGGCGCCGCTTGTGCAGCGTCACGCCGAGCTTCCGCGCCTGCTGCTGGGCGGCGAGGATGCTGCAGCCGAACAGCTCGGCGGCGGCGCGCGCATCGCTGCCGCGTTCCGCCATGCTCCGCAGCACCCGCAGCTTGTCGGCTGTCCAGCGGATCGTCATGGCGTGGCTGCCGCTACTGAGCGTGCCCGCTGCCGGTGCGGCATCTGGTTCAGCACCTCATCCGGCAGGTATCGCGGCACCGGACGCTGCGGCGTCACCACGTCGATCTGCTCCTCCGGCGTCAGTGCCGGGAAGCGGCCTGGCGGGTAGGCGCGCATCCGCAGCTCCCGGCCGAGCTGCTCCAGCTGCCGCGCCATCTGCGCCGCCATGCGGTCCCGATCCCCCGAGGTCTGCGGCGGGTCATCCTCGGTGATGCGGTCGTCGTTGTCCGCCGCCAGGTGCATCGTCCGCTTGCCGAGGAGGTCGGCGAGGTAGGCGTTGCTCTCGCCGCCGTCAGCGAAAGGGTCGGGCTCGCTGTCAGGCGGCTGCGCGCCAGGTCGCCGCATCGCCTGGTTGGGGGCTGCACCCGCTGGTTGTGTCCCGAGCGTCGGCGCCTTGGGGGGCGCAGGCGGTGGCGTGCCATCGCTTGCTTCCCCTCCATTGTTTAAAACCTTCGCTTCCGGTTGCGCCGCGCCAGCGGCGCTCGTCCCCGCGCACGCGGGGGCGCTCTTAGGTTCTCTTTCTTGGTTATAGTAAGGTTTGGCGGAAATGGCTTCCGGTGTTTCTGTCGGATATTTCCGGTGTCGCGTGCTTACATTTCCGGTGTCGGCTGAGTTATCCACAGGCGACAGCGGAACTGGCTTCCGGTGTTTAGCGGAACTGGCTTCCGGTGTTGCGTGCCCGTTACCGGAACTGGCTTCCGGTGTCATAGCGGAACTGGCTTCCGCTGTCCGTCGCTTGACACCGGAACTGGCTTCCCCAACCTGCGGTCGTATAACCTGGTAGCGCAGGAAGCGTCCGAATGGCTCAATGGCGATCAGCCCGAGCTTCTCCAGCATGGGGGCAAGATCGCGCACACGCCGGGTGGTCAGCCCGGTGTCGAGCGCCAGACAGTGCTGGCTGGCGGTGCAATACGTGTCGCCGTTCTGCCGATCGGCGATGGCGATCAGCAGCATGCGCAGGGCTGTCGAGAGCTTCAGCTCGCGGCCGCGCTGCATGGCCCATCCGAATGCCGGGATGCTCATGGCACACTCCTCTTGCTTCGACGCGAGAGGGTGTGCAAAGGAAGGGGCGGCAGCTCCTTCTTCTGTGCACACCTCCTCGTGCCAATTGACTGACACCAGGCTGGCCCGCCCCTTGACCGGGCGGGCCTTTCTGCTGTCTGGCAAACAGAATCGAGCCGTAGCAAGCAGATCATGGCGCCAGCTCCGCCAGCGGGTTACCGTCCTGCGCCTGCACGCCCTTCCGCCTGTGGGGCCGCTTGGCGCCATTGGCAGCGCCAGGCATCGTCTCGGTGACCACGAATGACGTGGTACGCGGCAGCGGCTCCACAGCGGTCAGGAACGCCGCCCACTGCGCCGCCACCACCGACAGCGCCGAGGTCCACTCGGACGCCTCGGCGTCGTCGAGCCGTACCACGATCGATGCGTGGATTTCATGTGCCATCGTCCCCCCCCGTTTGCCCGTCGATCACCTCGACCTGTAGGCTCTTTGGTATATACACATGGGTGCTGGTCAGGACGTAGCCGGCGCCCTTGCGGCTCTCCAGCTCGCCGCGAAAATGGATGCGGCAGCCCAGCCGGTCGATCAGCCAGCCTTGGACGGTTCCCGGCTCGGTGCCTTTGAGCAGCTTGCCGCTGTAGGCTGGTTGGCCCTCCGCCGCAGCCGCTTGGCTCCGCCCCATGGAAACGGGATCTGATCCTTGTGCCACAGCGTCGGCCATTCCAATCGCCTCCCCGCCTTCGGTGGTTGTTGCTTCGGCTCTTTCATGTGCAGCTCGCTGTCAGTGGAATGCCCTGATCACGCAGCCAGGCCTCGACCTGCGGCACGCTGCGGCACACCGCGACCGGACAGCCGCAATAGGTCAGCTTGTTGTGCATCCGCAGCTGGATGGCCGATGTCGGGCCGTCCTCGGTCTTCAGCTCGATGAACAGCGCGCGCCCGCGCCACACGAAGCCCAGGTCTGGCATGCCGGCACGCAGGCCGAGGCCGACCAGGCGGCGCGCCTCCCTGAGTGGCCGCTTGCCGCCATTGGGGATGTGATAGTACTCGGCATCCGCCGGCAGCGCCCAGCGCAGGTACTCGACGACCGCACGCTGCAGGTCGTCCTCCTCGTGCGCACGCTGGCGGGTCCGGTCGGGCAACAGGGAGGCGGTGACGATGTTCATCGCCGCGCACGCGGCGGTCTGGGCGGCGGATCCCACAGGTCAGGGCGGATCTGGTGGCGCCCGACACCGAGGATGCGCGCCACCTCCGGCACCCGGTGCGGCGGCACCGGGTCCCATTGGCACACGCTGGAGGTCGCCACGCCCAGCTCAGCCGCCAGCTCAGCCACCAGGCCAGGCCGGTAGACCCGCAGCCGCTTGGCCAGCTGGACGATTGGCGCAGGACGCATGCGACCCCCCGATGCCTGCCTAGCTAGGCACCAGCGACCGGCTCAGTCAACCGCGTGTGAGGACCAAATTGAGGATGGCGGCGCGCGCCGCGCTGCGGCAAACTAGGCGCAAATGAGCAACCTGCCCGACCTCCTCCGCAAAGCGCGCCTGGTGCACGGGATGTCCCAGCGTGACCTGGCCAAGGCCCTCGGCGTGCACCACGCTGCCGTGGGCGCCTGGGAGGTCGGCGCCAACCAGCCAGATGTGGCGAACAAGATCGCCCTGGCACAGGTGCTGCAGATCAGGTTTGCCGACCTGATGCCTGAAATATCCGACCAGGTCGTGCTGGTGACCGACCGGGATCTGGTGGCAATCGTGCGGCTGATTGAGCGAGAGACGCCTGACCGGCGCGCTGCAATGCTGCGCGCCATCGCGCTGCTGTTGGAGCCGCAGAGCCGTCCAGCCGCATCAGACAGTCCAGCACGCAAGCGACGCTCCGCGCCAGCCGGGTAGCCTCCCGCGCCGTAGCCCCTTGTCCTTTGCGCTCTGCCGTGCCTAGCTGCCTCGGCATCAGGCGGAGGCAGTCATGCTCAACGCACGCCAGCTGTCTCGCACGGGGATGCCCGCGCGCCTTGGTCTGCACAGGGCCGTTCTCCACAAAGAGACGGCAAGACTAACCGCGCGCCGAACGACTCGGGAAGATGCTTTCCGGCCAAATGCCAAAACCGTGACAATAGTAATGGGTGAAACTATTTGCGGTAGATACATGAATAGTGGCGGCGATACGGGACGTTGTTTCCCCGCATCAACCTCCATTAACGCAAAAGTCACGCTGCACAAGGAGTATAGCGCACGATGCCACCAAGCCCAAGACAGATTCAGGACGCCTACACCGATCTGGTGCAGACCGCGCAGCGCCTGCTGGAGATCGACAAGAACATGCCGGCCGAGGATGCGCGCCTGTGGGCCGACATGCTGGAAGCAGAAAGCGCTGGCTCGCCGTTCACAGTGATCGATCGCCTGGTGCATGAGGCGGTGCAGGCCGCGCATTACGCCGAGGGCGTGGGCGCCTTCCAGAGCGTCCTGGCCGATCGCAAGGCACGCCACGAGCGCCAGGCGCAGCGCCTGCGCCAGGCGGTGCAGGAATTCATGGAACACCTGGCGATGCCCTCCCTGGTGCGGCCGACCTATTCCGCCTCGATCGCCGACGGGCGCGCGCATGTGGTGCCGACCAAGCCCCCCGAGGAGCTGCCGCCACGCTTCCAGCGCATGACCATCGAAGCGAACAAAGAAGCATTGCGCGAGGCGCTGCGGGCCGGCGAGAAAGATATTCCAGCAGAATGGTCTAACACAGAACCAAAACTCACCATACGGGTGCGCTGATGAACGAGCTAACTCTTGTGCAGCCACGCGGCACGGCGCTGGTGCCGCAGAACATGGACGAGGCGATCCGTCTGGCCCGAGCCATGGCCGAGGCCAAGATGGTGCCCAGGCATTTGCAGGGTGATGTCGGCAGCTGCCTGATGGTCATCGAGCAGGCGATGCGCTGGAACATGAGTCCCTTTGCGGTGGCGCAATGTACCTCCAACATCGGTGGAAAACTGATGTACGAAGGCAAGCTGGTGGCGGCTGCCGTCGAGAGCATCGGCGCGATCCAGGGGCATTTCGATTTCGAGTATTCGGGGGAGGGGGAGGCGCGCCAGGTCACCGTCTCCGCCAGGCGTATGGGCGAGAGCAACCCGCGCCAGCTCACCGTCAAGCTGAAGGACGCGAAGACCAAGAACGAATGGTGGGACCGCCAACCAGACCAGCAGTTGGCCTATTCCAGCGTGCGCTCCTGGGCCAGGCGCTACACGCCATCGGCGCTGCTCGGCGTCTACAGCCCCGAGGAGATCGACCGCAGCACCGGCCGCACCATCGAGGGCGAGGCGGTGATTGACACGGTGCAGACCACCACGCCCACGACCGAGGAGAACCCGCACCCGAAGCTCTCCTGGTCGCAGCTGCTCGACGCCATCGACCTGGCGTTCCACGACGCCACCAGCCCCGAGGAGATCCAGCACCTGCTGGACAGCCCACGCGTCAAGCAGGCGCAGGACCACGCCAAAGGCCCCAGCCGCGAGCGGCTCGACCGGATCCTCTCGGACGCCATGCTGCGCCAGGCCGAGCTGGCTGCGAAGGCCGACGAGATCCCGTTCGATGCGACCACGGAGGCGGTGCCATGAGCGGCGGCCCTTGGTGTGGGCCAGGCGGCCTGCACGACAGCGCCTGCGCCGATCTTGCGGAACTCTTTCTGCAGGAGGAGAACCACACCCCTGCCGATGTTGCTAGGCTGGCCCAAGCTATTCAGGACAGTATTGAAGACTGGTTTTTCAGCTTCGAACATGAGCGTCGGCAGGCGGAAAAACACGAGCAGAAGGACAAGAGCGGATGAGGTTCAAGGACGCTGTCTACGCCGAGGTCGATGACGTCGCGACCATCGACTATGTCGATATGCTGCAATGCCAGCGATGGAATGAGCATAGAAAAGCCGATGAGCTGCGCATGCTCACCGGCTGGCGGTGGACGGCAAAAGACGGCTCGAATTCACGCCAGGGCTACAAGACAATGACGGTCGCTTACCGCGAATGTCACTATGTGCTGGTGCAGGGCATGGAGGCCCCGTCGATCAGGCGTCTGCGCCTGGTGAAGAGGGCAGCCTGATGGCGCAATTTCAGCCAGGCTCAGCAGCGCCGCCGACGCCAGGACAGGTCGCGCTCTATGGCCACATCGCCGCAAGGCTCCGCGCGTTCCTCGCCGAGAAAGGCTGGACAATCGGCGATCTGAACCAGCAGGTCTTGGGCGTCAAGCGCTCCAACACGGCGCCCTACGGCTGGATCAACTGCCGAGGCGCGCCGGGTCCGAAGATCACGCCCAAGCTGGCCAGGGCGATGGGCATCCCGGAAAGCGAGCTGCGCCCGCGTGACGGGAAGGAGCCGCCCCCAGAGGCATTGCCGGCGGTGCTCACGGCCAGGCCACCCCTGCCGCCGCGCGTGGTCGATGTGCTCTCCTTCGCGGTGCAGTCGGACGGCAACGCCAAGCTGCGCCTCGACGTCGTGCTGCCGATCGAGCGCGCCACGCCGCTCCTGCGCATGCTGCTCGACGCCGGCCTGGTGATGGGGCCACCCCAGCACGAGGATGAGTAGCGGCTGTGGTGGTTTTGTAACTCCGTTTCGTGCTATTGGCTCGCGGGCGGAGGATTGCCGTCCCCCGCCCGCCCGGCCGGAAGCCGGAGTCCTAGCGTGGAGTCAACACGCCATGACCGCCCAAACACCTATCACGCCCGCCCTCCTCTTGCAGTCGCCAGCACCGCTGGCGCCCGCCAAGGCGCCATGCCGGGACGCCGGCCCGTGGCCCGCCGTGCCGTCCAGCTATCTGCCGGGAGTGGTCTAGATGACGCTTGATGAGTTGCGGAAGTACCTCGCGCAGGAGCTGCACAACGCCAACACGACGCAGTCGGAGGACAGCGTCGAGCTAATCGCAGGCCGCATGTGGCAGCGGTTCATCCCCTCTGGTCTGAGCCTCTACACGCTGGAGGGCGCCCTGCAGCAGATCGTGGCGACGTTCAGCGAGCCTGCCGACGATGATGAGGAGGGCGGCGCATGACCGACGACGAGAAATTCGAGGCCATGATGGGCCGCATCAACAACAACCACGAGAGGCTGTTGCTCGAATTGCGCGGCACGCAGACCGATGTCCGCTCACTCAAGGCTGAGATCGCCTCGACGCGGGCCTTCATCGATGCCCGCGCATCGCAGACCGAAGCGCTGATAACCCAGCTATTCGATCGGGTGAATGACCGCATCGACCAGACCGAGCGCAGCGTCGAGGAGCGGCTGAGAAAGCTTGAGGGTGGGCAGGACGGCGCGCCCTGATGCCAATCCTCGGGCTAGTCTTCATTCTGCTTATCATCGGCGGTGGCCCGTGGGTGCTCTTGTGCCTGGTGCTTCTCGCCGTGCCGGTCGTTGCTGTGCTCGCGCTCGTTGCCGGCGTTGCGTGGCTATTCGTCGGCGAGCGGCAGAAGGAACTGGAGGCCAGGCTATTCCGCGAGGCCCGCGCAGCCGAGGCGGCTGAAGACGAGCGCAACCGCCTGCGGCGTCTCGCGGGCTACTGAGGCCGGCGCGCCGTGACGTTGATTGTGGGAATGTCATCAGCGCTGCCACCACTACCAACCATCTGGGGGATGTTCCCCAGAATGCCGGCGACGCGGGGCGGGACTGGAGGCGGTCCCGCCCCTCGTGCTGCCAGGTACCTGGTCAGAGCGGGGCTGGTCACCGCATGGCCGCCAGCCCATCCCGCAAAGGGCGGCACGAGGACCGCCTGGGCAGTATTGATCGCGCGCTCCGACGCTGTGCCGTTAGATATTCCCTCCCGAATGCCCCGCAGGTAGTCCATCCACCCCAACGTCTCGGCGGTGCCTGACGTGTTGAGATGCTGCTCGGTTTTGCGCAGGCTACCAGCAGCTGTCTGCAGGTCGTCGAGCCGCTGCTGGATGTCGGGCGTGTTGAACAGCGCGGAATAGCCGCCAGGCTGGTTCTGCCGCATGCGGACGGCGTTGCTGAGAAAGGTGCCGGTCGAGGTGTCGTCATAAGCGCTCGCCACTGAGGGCTTCGCCTGCTGCATCTGCCGCAGCTTGTAGGCGGCGAGGTGGTCGGCCGCGTCAGGCAACTCCTGCCGGATCGCCTGCAGGGTCGTGTCGCCACTGTTCAGGACGTTCTTGGTCGCCTGCTCCGCGCTGATCCCCTCCTGCAGCGGGTTGTTCGCCTGGGAGATCTTACTGCCCACGTTCTCCATGAAGGCGTGGCCGGCTGTGCTGACTGCGTTCGCGCTGTTGAAGAGCGCGCCCTGGCCATGCTGCACCGCCGTTGTCTCCAAGCCCTGCGCCAGGCCGGCATAGATGTTCTTGAGGTTCTGCATGCCGATCGAGCCGACGAGATCGGGCGTGCCCATCGCGTCACCGATGCGTTGCCTGATGGCGCGCGCCTGGTCCCAGGTCAGATTGGTACCGGCCGGCGCATCGGCGTTGAGCGCAGTGAGCCATGCCCTCGCTTGCGGCGAGGAGAATGCCTGCTGGGTCGCTGGCATGCTGGCGAGGTTCGGCGGGTTCGCCGCCTGGTCTAGCGCGGCGCGGAAGGGGCCTTGATCCACCGCCGCGCCGGCCATGCGCTGGTCGAGCGGATCCCAGGCAGCCTTTTGTCGGCCCTGTGGTCCGCCGAATACGTTAGCCACCCAGTCGCGGTAGGAGTTCTGCAGGACATCGCCGGTCTGCTGTGCGTTCACTGCCGTGCGGGTCGGGTCCAGCATGTTCGCCGTCTCGTCCACCGCATTGCCGAACCGATCGACGGTGCCCTGCGCCACCGGCCGCACGGTCGATGAGGCGAACGGCATCCGCATGCCTGCCGCCTCGGCGGATCGCGCGCCCTCGCCGCCGCTGACGGTGCCGACTAGGTCCGTGGGCATGCCCAGACGTTTGAACGCGTTGTAGGTGTCGTTGAAATTCCCGGCGACGGCATTGACACCCTTGGTGCCTAAATTCCAACCGACGTCGGCGCCCTTGCTGCCGGCCATGCCAGCGAGCAAAGCGACGGACGGCTTGAGCCATGGCGGCACAAAGTCAGACTCTTGCGCCTTCTGGCCAGCGAGCGCCCCAGCGCCGCCCTGCACCCCGAGGCGCACTGCATTGGCCACCGTTGGTGCGCCGCCCATCGCCAGGCTGGGCAGGGCTGACGCCGCGCCGCTGACGATGGTCGAGGTGTTGCGCTCTGCCGGGGTCTGCGGTGTCGGCAACCCGGTCGCATCGAGGCCGCGCTGCGCGATGGTCGACGGCGCATCGGTGGGGATGCCTAGGCCACGCTGGATTGCGCGCATCGGCCAGGTGACAACGTCTGCTGCGCCCGTGAATGGCGACGACAGACCCTCTGCCGTAGCACGCGTGCCCAGCCCCACGCCGCGCGTGCCCTCGTCCCACAGCGTCTTGCCGAGCTGCGACCAGCTGCTGTTGAGGATCGATGGCTTCGCCGCTGGCGCCAGCGGCAGGCTGTCGTCACCGCCGGATACAGGAGCCGTCGCCACCGCGTGCGCACGCTGCTGCTCGGCGAGCGACGGTGCGGCCGGTGTGGCACCTGTGGGCAGCAGCGGAAGATCGTCCGAAAAGCCATAGAGGTTCGGGTCTACTGCCACGGTCTGACCTCCAGGCTCTTGGTCGTCACGATATTGCCGGCCCTGTCGCGCAGGGGCTGGCCTGGGTTCTTAGGGTCAGGCACCGCGTAAGTTTTGTAATACGGCTTGCCGGGCGGCAGCGACTGCTCCCATTGCGCCTGACCACTGCCAGTCGGCGCCCCGGTATAGCTCGGGACGATTGGACCCAGCTCACGGTCCATGCGCTGCTGCACGCTCTCCTTGGGGTCGTCGCTCTCCAGATTATGCGCCGGCACCATGGCGCCTGGCGTCTGCGATGTTTCATCCGGCACCTTGCGGCTGAAGTAGCTGCCCATCCAGCTGCCCTCCTGCTGGATGCGGTTGTTCATGTTCATTATCAGCGCGACAGCCTTCAGCTGGCCCTCCGAGGTCGAGAGCAGGCTCGGCAACTGCGCCTTGAAGGCATCCCATTCGTACTCGCGCAGCGCACCGAGGCCGGTCGGTTTCATCTCGGACGAGATGCTGGCCACCAGCCCGTTGATCAGGCGCACCGCGTTGGCCTGCCGGTCGGTCAGGATGCCGGCGGTATTGAACAGCGGCGCCAGGTCGGGATGCGCATCGAGGACGACCCCCAAAGGCCCCCCGCCCGGTGGCAGATCCTGCAGCACCGGCAGCATCTGCGACAGGCCGAGGTTCATCTGGTGGGCCTTCTGCGACGCCGCAGCCATCGGCTTGATGGTGTTTTCCTGCGCATCGGTGGCAGCCTGCTCCTGCAGCTTCTGGTGCCAGGTCTGGCCTGCGGTGACCTTGGCCAGGTCGATCGCCTGCTGGCCCTTCTGCGTCTCGATCGCCGCCTGCGCCTGGCGCTGCTTCTCGTTTTCCGCCACCTGCTGCGCCAACTCCTGCGCCTTCAGCGCCGCTGTCTGCTGGCGCGTCAGCTCGTCATTGTAGAGCTGTCGCTGGGTGTCCACCGATTTGGCCGTGGCAGTAGCCTGCGCATCGGTGACCGCCTTGGCAGCAGTGTTGTAGTCGGACAGCGATTTGTTTGGGTCGCCGCTGATGCCTTTGACAGCCAAATCATATTGGGACTTTGCCTGGTCCCGCGCGCTGATCAGCGCCGACAAATCCGGCACCGCCACATTGACCGGATGCTGCGCCTGGAATTGTTCGAACGTCAGCGGCGCACCGGGCGTGGCTGCGGGTGCCCCCGGATCGCCACCGGGCGCTGGAGGGGCGCTGGACGGCGCCACGGGCGAGCCGGCCAGCTTATAGGGGGCAGCCGGGCCGCCGCCGCCAGCGGCTGTCTGGGGCGCGTAGGGCAGCTTATAGAACTGGTGCCCGCCGATCACCTGAGAGGGCTGCTGGTTCGCCGCCCAGCTGGGCACCGGCAGGTGCTGCGCGTCGAGTGCCGTTGGGGAATAGAAATTCGTCGCGCCGCCGGTCGGGTCTTTGGCATCGCCGGACATCACCGGGCGCACCGCCTTGTTGAGGATCGCCTGATATTGCGGATCGCTCGGGCTGAGTTGCTCCAGCGTCTGCCGCGTCTTGGGGTCGTTCCACGGCTGGAAGGCGTTGGGCGTGAAGATGACGTCCTGCGCGTTCTGGTTGCCGGCCTGCATGCGGTTCTTGATGACGGAGGCAACACCCTGCTGGCCGACCAGCGGCTCGCCGCGCGCCTCGCCGTAGACCGTGCGGACCATCTGGTCCTCGGCCGGGGTGATGTCCTTGGGCAGGTTGGACGCGACGAACGGCGCAATCGCGCCAGCGATGCTGCCGGGCGCTGGGCCGCCACCAGACGGAGCGGGTGCCGTGCCACTGCCGACCAGCGTGTTGGGAACGCCCGCCCCCACCTGGAGCTTCAGCAGCGGCAGCACGGTCTTCAGCCGCTCGATCTGGTCCTTGTATTGCTCCTGCGAATATTGCTGCTTGGCGGCGAGCATCGACGCTGCCATCCCCTCGGTGCCGAGGTAGCCGCG
>Ga0210392_10000234_pt1 | contig 41880 bp, 34 predicted proteins | sample IncBWC30OmetaG_FD_161057 | JGI IMG/M metagenome (GOLD analysis project Ga0210392, IMG submission 161057) | Forest soil microbial communities from Barre Woods Harvard Forest LTER site, Petersham, Massachusetts, United States - Inc-BW-C-30-O ... | reverse complement strand
TGGCTTACGACTGGCTCAAAGGAGTTTCCGACGAGTATGACGTCATTGTCATTGGCAGCGGCTTGGGCGGTTTGACCGGCGCCAACGTGCTCGCCAAGGCCGGCCATCGCGTGCTCCTGCTCGAGCACCACTACCAGTTCGGCGGGCTCGCCACGTGGTTCACCCGCAAGGGCGGGCATATTTTCGACATCTCGTTGCATGGGTTTCCCGTCGGCATGATCAAGTCGTGCCGCAAGTACTGGACGAAGGAGATCGCCGAATCGATCGTGCAGTTGAAGGACATCCGCTTCGTCAATCCGCAGATGGATGTGTGGACGACGTTTACGCGCGAGGACTATACGCGCGTGCTGGTCGAGAAATTCGGCCTTGAGCGTGCGCACGTCGAGAAATTCTACGACTACCTGCGCGGGATGAATTTTTATGACAACAACCCGGAGACGACGGGCGAGATGCTTGAGCGGTTCTTTCCCGGGCGCGACGACGTCAAGCGCCTGCTGATGGAGCCCATCGCCTACGCCAACGGTTCCACGCTCAACGATCCGGCCATCACCTATGGCATTGTGTTCTCCAATTTCATGGGCTCGGGCGTTTACACGTTCCGCGGCGGTTCCGATCTGCTCATCGGCAAGATGGTTGAGGAGCTGAAGAAAAATGGCGTCGAGCTGCGCAAGCACGTGCTGGTGGAAAAAATCCTCGTCGAGGAGCACGACGGGCAAAAAGTCGCCTGCGGCATCGTCGCGAAAGGCGGACGCGTGATCCGGGCCAAGGCCGTTTTGTCCAACGCCAGCATCAAGAACACCATCCTGCGCCTCGGTGGCGCGGAAAATTTCCCGGCGGAGTATCTCGCGGCGGTGCAGGCGGTGCGCATCAACTCCAGCTCGTGCCAGGTTTACCTCGGCATCAAGAAGGGCGAAAGCATCCCGCATATCGGCGACCTCGTTTTCACCTCGAAGAATCCGAAGTTCAGCAGTGAAGAGCTCAACGACTTTCACACGACGAGCCGCACATTTTCCGTTTATTATCCCGACACCCGGCCCGGCTCCGACCGCTACACCGTGGTCGCGTCCATCAACGGTCTCTATGCCGACTGGCAGAAACTTTCGGAGGCCGAATATGAGGTCGAAAAAACGCGGCTGATTGAGGAATCCCTGGCCGCGCTGGAGAAATACATTCCCGGGGTGCGGGCCAAGATCGACTGGATGGAGGCGGCCACGCCGCGCACCATCGAGCGGTACACGACCCACATGCTCGGCACGTCGTTCGGCACCAAATTCGAGGGACTGAAAGTCTCGATGGATCTGCCCGAAAAGCTGCCCGGCCTCTTTCACGCCGGCTCGGTCGGCATCATCATGTCGGGCTGGCTTGGCACCATCAATTACGGCGTCATCGTCGCCAACAAGATCGACAAGCGTTTGTTTGCCCTGAAAACTGTTGAAACCGCGAATGAACGCGAATGAACGCGAATACAGCAGTTTTGTCATTCCTCGCACGGCTCGGAATGACAGGAATATTATCTACACTTAATTCAGAAAGCATCCTTCGCCTTATTCGCGTCTATTCGCGTTCATTCGCGGTTAAAAAACTTCCATGATCCCCGTCACCGACCTCATCCCGCACCGCCCGCCGTTTCTGTTCGTCGATGAAATTGTCAGCGAATCCGAAACCGGCCTTGTTTCCCGTCGCACGTTCCGCGCCGACGAGGATTTCTACCGCGGGCATTATCCCGGCGCGCCCATCACGCCGGGCGTGCTGTTGTGCGAGGCGGTTTTCCAGACCGGTGCGCTTTACCTGGCGCGCCGGATGGCCAGCACCGGCAAGCCCAACGGCGTGCCGTTGCTCGCCAAGATCAACGACGTGCGCTTTCGCAATTCCGTGTTTCCCGGCGACACGATCACCATCGAGGTAAAACTGAAGGATATGGTCGCCGGGTTTTATATGATGCACGGCAGCATCCACTGCGGCGAAAAGCGCGTGCTCACGGTGGATTTTGCCGCCATTTGGAAAACGCCCGAAGGCGGCCCCGCCGCGCAACAACAGCAGCAGCAACAGTGATTGAATGAGGAACCCAAGAATCCATGAATTGAGCCACCCTTTTCCTGGTTTCATGGCTTCCTTCTTAAAAACATCCCGATCATTTTTTTAGCAGGAAACCCGGAAACCAGGAAGCGATCATGGTTTATTGGCTATTCGTCGGATTTGTTTGTGATTTGTAAGTTTGGAGTTTGGAATTTTCCACCTCTTTATGCCTGATTTCCTCAATCTCGCCGGCAAAACCTTCCTCGTGTTTGGCGTGGCCAACCGCAAGAGCGTGGCCTGGCATATCGCCCAATCGCTGGAAGGGCAGGGCGCCCGCGTCGTTTATAGCGTGCGCTCGGATGAGCGCAAAAAATCCCTTGAAACGCTGCTGGCCGGCCGGCCGGTGTTCGTTTGCGACGTCGAGCGCGAGGGCGCCGTGGAAAAGCTTGCCGCCGAGGTGGCCGCGGCCGGCCATGCGCCGCTGCAGGGCCTCGTGCACTCGATTGCGTTTGCCAACTATAGCGAGGGCTTCAAGGCGTTCCACGAGACCAAGCGCGGCGATTTTTTGCAGGCCACGGCCATCTCGGCGTTTTCCCTCGTGGAAATCGCCCGCGCCTTCAAGCCGCACTTCGCGCCCAACGCCTCGGTCGTCACCATCGGCATCTCGTCGCTTTTCGTCACGCCCGACAACTACGGCTACATGGGGCCGATCAAGGCCGCGCTCGAGTCGAGCGCCCGGTTCCTGGCCAAGTCGTTCAGCGCCGACAGCGAGGTGCGCTTCAACGTCGTCGGCTCCGGCCCGCTCAAGACCAGCGCTTCGGCCGGCATTCCTGGTTATTTGGAAAGTTATCTTTACGCGGAAAAAATGACCTTCCGCAAACGCGCGCTCACCACGCAGGAAGTGGCCGACACCGCCTTGTTTCTGCTCAGTGAACGCAGCAGCGGCCTCAACGGCGCGACGCTCGTCATCGACGCCGGCCTCGGCAGCAATTATTTTGACCGGGAAATCATCCAACTGGCAATGAGGCCGGCGGCGAAGCCGCCGGAAATCACAAATCCCAAAACGCCAAATACCAAACAATGATTTCAATTTACGAATCAGTGAGGATGTTTCGCGCGGCAGCGCGGGTAGGGCTCGCTCCCCGAGCGGGCCGCGGCGCGTTGAGGGCAACGCGCCCTACCTCGGAAACTGACAAGGGTAATTCGCACGAATGAAATTCGAGAATGTCTGCATCGAGTCGATTGCTGTGGCATTGCCGGACGAGGTCTGGACCTCGGCGCAAATCGAGGAGCAGCTGCGTCCGCTTTACGAGCGGTTGAAACTGCCGGCCGGTCGGCTCGAATTGATGTCAGGTATTCGCGAGCGGCGGGTCTGGCCCGCGGGCACGCAGGCGTCGGATGCGAGTGCGGCGGCGGGACGCGCGGTGCTGGCGCGCTCGGGGTTGCGGGCGGAGCAAGTCGACGTGTTTATCCACGCCGCGGTGAGCCGCGACATGCTGGAGCCCGCGACGGCGGCGTTTGCCCACCAAAAGATCGGCCTGCCGGCGCAGGCGCAGATTTTCGACGTGTCCAACGCGTGCCTGGGTTTTCTCAACTCGCTCACGGTGGTCGGGGCGATGATCGAGGCGGGGCAGGCGCAATGCGGGCTGGTCGTCGCGGGTGAGCACGGCCGGCCGCTGGTGGAGGAAACCCTCCGGCAACTGCTGGCCACTCCGCTCACGCGCAATGAAATCAAACCGTTTTTTGCCAACCTCACCATTGGCTCCGGTGCGGTCGGCGCGGTGGTGTGCCATCGCTCGCTGGTGAAAGGCCGCGGACACCGGCTGCTCGGTGGCGTCGCCCGGGCGGCCACGGAGCACAGCAAGCTTTGCCAGGGCGATTCCGGGTCAGCCGGCGGCCTGAACATGCAGACCGATTCGGAGCAGTTGCTCCTCGCCGGCGTCGGTCTGGCGCAGGAAACATGGCGTGAGTTCAAAAAAGTTTCGGCTTGGGACGAATCGACCGCGGCGCGTTTTATCTGCCACCAGGTGGGCAGCGCGCACCGGCGAAAACTTTACGAGACGCTCGGGCTGGACCTGGCGAAGGATTTTTCCACCTTCGAGACCCTCGGCAACATGGGCTCGGTCTCGCTGCCAGCCACGCTGGCGCTGGCGGACGAGGCCGGCGCGGTGCGCGCGGGCGACAAGGTGGCGCTGCTCGGCATCGGCAGCGGGCTCAATTGCATGATGCTCGCACTGGAATGGTGAGGGGCTTCGCCATTTAAGATTTCAAATTTCAGATCTCAGATTTCAAATCCAGAATCATTAGCCACGAAAGGTCCCGATCTCTTTTAACCACTGATGAACACTTATTGGCACTTATTAATCCCGAACACGGACTCGATCCGGTTTTAACCGCGAATGGACGCTAATGAACGCTAATCGGATACCGCGGACTGATCCGGATATAAATTGGCTGCGGAAAACGACTGTAGGCCGTCGTTGCGATCAGAAAACGCTGCCGCAGCGCTTTCTGGCGCAACCCGACGGCCTACACGGCCTGCGGCCGTGTGCCGCGGTAGCGGCACAGTTTTCCAGCAGCCTATTCGCGTTAATTCGCGTCCATTCGCGGTTAAAAATATCGGTGGTCCGAATGTATGGATCCCTCTGCGTCCTTCGCGACCTTCGTGTTCAAAATCCTTGGGTGCTTTTGTGGCGACCAAATCCGATCTGTACCGAGGCGAAGCCGACATCAGACAATCTGAAATTTGAAATCTGAAATCTTAAATCTCAAAAGCCCCGCATGACCCCGACGCCCACACTTCCAGACTGGTTGCGGCGATTGTATCCGTTCGAACCGAAGAGTTTTTCCACGCCGCGCGGCGCGCGGATGAATTACGTGGATGAAGGCCCGCGCAGCGAGGAGGCCGTGCTCATGCTGCACGGCAACCCGACCTGGTCGTTTTATTTTCGCGACCTCATCCAGGAGCTTTCGCCGCACCTGCGCTGCATCGCGCCCGACCACGTGGGCATGGGTTTGTCGGACAAGCCGCAGGACTATGACTACCGGCTGGCCACGCGCATCGCCGATATTGAGGCCTTGGTGGCGCATCTTGGGTTGCGGCGCGTGCACCTGGTAGTGCACGACTGGGGCGGGGCGATCGGGTTTGGGTTCGCGGCGCGGCGGCCCGAATTGATCGGCAAGCTCGTCATTCTAAACACGGCGGCATTTGTCGCGCCGTGGATTCCTCGCCGGATTGCGCTCTGCCGGACGCCATTCCCCGGCACGATGCTGGTGCGCGGGGCCAATGCGTTTGCCTGGCCGGCGACCTGGATGGCGATGCACCGGCGCAAGTTGGGAGCGGATGAAAAGCGCGCCTACCTTTGGCCGTACGACTCGTGGGCGAACCGCGTCGCGGTGGACGCCTTTGTGAAGGACATCCCGCTCGAACCAACGCATCCGAGCATGCCGACGCTGCGCAAAATTGAGGCGGACCTCCCCAAATTTTCCGACCGGCCCGCGTTGATCGCGTGGGGTGGCCGGGATTTTTGTTTCAACGGCAAATTTTTTGACTGCTGGCGCACCATTTTTCCCCGGGCGCAAGTCGAGCCCTATGCCGACGCCGGGCATTACGTGCTCGAAGATGCCGGGCCGGAAATCCGGCGTTGTATTGGTGACTTTTTAAACCGCTAATTAACGCTAATGGCCGCTAATATTTTTCCCGCGGATTACGCGGATGATCGCGGATTCAGATCAGATAGGCCGCTGAGAAACTCTGCTGAGCCGTCGTTGCGGACAGAAAGCGCTGCAGAAGTGCTTTCTGGCGCAACCCGACGGCGACACGGCCTTGAGCCGTGTGCTGCGCTAGCAGCACAGTTTCTCATCAGCCTATTAGCGTCGATTAGCGTGGATTAGCGGTTAAAAATCCGATTCCAAATCCGTGATCATCCGCGTAATCCGCGGGAAAATAGTTTTTCTTCCAAACATGAAATTCGAACATTTTGCCCTGAACGTGCCCGAGGTGGGGGCCATGAGCCGGTGGTATGTGGAACATCTCGGCCTGCGTGTGGTGCGGAGCCGTGAGGACGCCCCTTACACCCAGTTTCTGGCCGACGACACCGGGCGCGTCATCATGGAGATTTATACGAATCCGGAGGCGGTGATTCCTGATTACGCGGCGGCCCACCCGCTGTGTTTCCACATCGCCTTTGTCGCGGATGATCCGCGCGCGACGCAGCAAAAGTTGGAACAAGCGGGAGCCAAGCTCTTCCTCGAGGAGAACCTGCCCGACGGCTCGCGGCTCACCATGATGCGGGATCCGTGGGGCGTGCCGTTGCAACTTTGCCGGCGAACGAAACCGTTCGCTGAGGCAAAGTAGCAGGTACCAAGTATCAAGTAACAAGAGCGTGCTGCATACGTGTTCCTGATACTTGTTACCTGCCACTTGTTACTTGGGCGCGAGCCTTCCATACAATTCGCCGAGCTCGCGCAGATATCCGGCGCTTTCGTTTTTTAATTTTTCCAACTGGGCCGGGCGATAGCGCCACTGCCAGTTGCCCTGGCTGGTGCCGGGAAGATTGAAGCGCGCCTCCGAGCCGAAGCTGAGCAAATCCTGCAGGGGAATGATGGCGAGGTTGGCCACTGATTCATAGGCCGCGCGGATGAAGTCCCAGGAGATTTCCGCGCCATTGACGCGCAGATAGCGGCGAAGGTGATCGTGCGTCTTTCCATCGAGGGAAGCATACCAGCCGCGGGTGGTGTCGTTGTCGTGCGTGCCGGGATAGACGACGCTGTTGGCGCGGTGGTTGTGGGGGAGGTAGAGGTTGTCGGATTTTCCGCCGAAGGCGAATTGCAGGACGGCCATGCCCGGCAGGCCGGTGTCGGCCAGCAGCGCGTTGACGCTGGCCGCGGGTTCACCGAGGTCCTCGGCGATGATTTTTGCTTCGGGAAACCGCGCCGCGACCGCGCGGAAAAAATCGAGGCCGGGGCCTTTCTTCCATTTTCCGTCCCTGGCGGTTGCGGCGCCGGCCGGAACGGACCAGTAAGTGTCGAAACCGCGAAAGTGATCGAGCCGCACGACGTCGTAGAGGTCGAAATTGGCCTGAAAGCGGGAAAGCCACCAGGCGTAACCCTCCGCGGCATGCACTGGCCAGTCGTAGAGCGGGTTGCCCCAGAGCTGGCCGTCGGCGGAGAAATAATCCGGCGGTACGCCGGCCACGGCGAGGGGCCGGCCGGTTTTGGCGTTGAGTTGGTAAAGAGGCGGCGAGTCCCAGACGGGGGCGCTGTCGAGGGCGACAAAGATCGGCACATCGCCGATGATGCTGATGCCCAGCTTGGCGGCGCGGGCGCGCAGTTGTTTCCATTGGCCAAAAAACAAGTATTGAAAAAATTGGTACGCTTCGCGGCGATCGGCGAGTTCGGTCGCGAGCGGGCTGGTTTCGGCCCGGGCCAGGTTGCGCACGTCAGCCGGCCATTCCCACCAGGGCCGCCCGTTGAAATGGTCTTTGAGCGCTTGGAAAAAGCTGTAGGGAACCAGCCAGTGGGCGTGCTTTTTTTGAAAGGCCGCAAAGTCGCCGTAGGGCGCGGCGGCGCGGCCGCTGCGGAAAGCTTGATGGGCCTGGAAGAGAATCGGCCATTTGAGGCGCCAGAGCGCACCGTAGTCCACGCGGTCGGAATTGAGAAAGAGCAGGGGGCCGAGCGCGTTGTCCGCGATGAGACCGGCGCGGACCAGCGCCGCCAGGTCGATGAGGTAGGGATTGCCGGCAAAGGCCGAGAAGCACTGGTAGGGCGAGTCGCCGTAGCCGGTCGGACCGAGCGGGCAGACCTGCCAGTAGCGAAAGCCGGCGGCGGCGAGAAAATCGAGAAACTGATCGGCGTGCTGGTCGAGGGTGCCGATGCCGAAATCGCCGGGCAGGCAGGTGGGATGGAGCAAAACGCCGGCGGCGCGCCCGTCGAGCCAGTTGAAAAGCGGAGGAGTTGGCGAAAGTGGTGTTTGCCCCATGCCGTCGTTATGCGAAACGAAAAGGAAAAGTCCACCACAGGCCTTCGGCATTTCAAATTTCAGATTTAAAATCTCAGATTCATGGAGCTTAAGCGCAAAGACGCAAAGGGGTAGGGCGAGGCGTCTCCCTCGACAGGCTCGGGACCCTGAGCTTGTCGAACGGGCCCGACGAGCCGTTCGGATTTTTTAACCGCGAATGAACGTGAATACACGCGAATCAAACATCCGGATCACGAGTTTGGATCGAATTTTGAACCACTGATGAACACTTATGGACACTCATTAATCTTGCGGCGGATCTCGCGGATGATTGCGGATTTTTTGGGTAGGGCCCGTAGCCCCAACGGGCCGACTTTTCCACCTGTATCTCAAATCTGTACCGAGATGAAGCCGCATCAGACAATCTGAAATCTGAGATCTGAAATCTGTAATATCTATAATGGCGCCAGCCAAGGCGCGACACCTCGATTTAACAGAACAACGCCTCGCAACCGGCAGGCTTTATGCTGTTTTGTCAGACAACATGCACCGATCCGTAGTCAGTAACTCGTCAACAGGCCTGATGGGGGAGGGCCCGAGTATCGGCGCGTTCGGGGAGAAAGTGAACATGGCCACGTTTGCGGAGAAGTTTTGCGCCCGGCACAACCTGGATCCGGAAAAATATGAGGCGGTTGCTTTCAAACGGGCGCTCTACCCGGCGGCGCGATGGCTGCGACCCGTGCTGGTGCTGAAAGCCGATTACTTCGCAGCCGACCGCGAGTTCATTCGTGGCGTGGGGCGGCTGACGCGATCCAGTAATTTCGATTCCGAAGCGCAGAACTTCCTCTATCATCCGAATAATCGCGGCTTCCTGCGGCATGTTTTCAAATTGCGCGCATCGGTAAGGCGACTGAGCCGCATGGTTCGTGATCTCATGTAGCAAGGGCCAAGTATCAAGTGTCAGGTTTTCAATTATCAGGAGGAATACATGCGTAGCGCACGCTTGTTACTTGTCACTTGCTACCTGTTACCTGGCCCTTTGGCCTAATTCGCCCCGAGTTGGCTCGAGGGCGTGGTGGCCAAAGCCACCGCGGGTTGGATCCGGGTATCAAACGAAGCGAAAGCCTGGGTGATCACGCCGACGTAATTTTTAGGGGTAACGTACTCGTCGTCCCAGCGATTGTTGTTCAAGCCTTGCATGATATAGCCGCGATAGGATTGGCCGATAATCACATGACAAACGCGAAAGCCACGATGACTCCAGTATACCACCGCCATGCCTGGTTGGAGCTTGGCGTAATCACAACGACCCACGACGACCGCCGTGCCGTCCGCGTAAAGCGGCTTCATGGAATTACCGGCACCATATAAAACCTGCCCCCCCGGCTCATGGGAGGCCGCCTGACAGGCGGCGGTCAGGGCCAGGCCAGGTACGACGAGTTGCGGCCGGGGTAACCGGGCCATGATTTCGCCGTGGTCGCGCTCGACTGAGAGCGAGGTGCAACCGGTAAAAAAGAAAGTGGTTTCGGCGAGCGCCAGCACCGAAGCCCGGTGGAGAAAAGTTGTGAAGTGGTGGGATACGCTGCAGGGGTGGCAGTTCATACCTCCAGCGTACTGCGCCCCTTGTTTTTAAGGTATCGGTCAACCTACGCATTTTAGCTCGATACATCACGCATTTAGCCTCGATATACTACGCATGTCAGCTTCGCTATTCACCCCTGCATACCTAAGCAGTTCACCTCGTATATCGGTAAATTTATGGTTTTTGTGGAATACAAGATGCTACAAATTAACGACTTTTTTTTTAAATAACTAGGTGTCGTTAATTTAAGGTAAAATGCAATACAAGGCAGGTCTTTTTTTACAAAGTAGACAGGCCAGACTGAGATTCCTTATAAAAAGTCGCTCAAACATGATCGCCTGGCTTCGCCAAAAGAAATTACCGTGGATTTGGTTCTCGCCGATATTGATTTACGGCTTGGTCTTTTTCGCGGGGCGCGTGGAAATCGTCCGCCAGGTTGAATGGCGCACCCTCGATTGGAGAACCAGGCTCCGCACTCACTTTCAGCCGCCGCCCGATCCGCGGATTGCGGTCGTTATTTTTGATGATGATACGGAAAATCGGATTGGACAATCCTGGCCCGTCGATCGAGGGTTGCATGCCTCTCTGCTCCAGCTTTTGGCCCTGGCGCAGGCTTCGGTGGTTACTTGGGATGTAATTCTGGACAGTGACCGTTCTCCTGATGGCGATGCGCAGTTCGCGGCGATGGCCAACGCGGCTGGGAGCGCGGGGACCCGGGTGCTTACGGCGGCGGTTTCAAGCGAAGATCCAACGGACGTTGTGCCCGGCCAGGAAGGCCCCACCCGGCCGTTGCCGAAGGTCACCGGAGATATCACCAAGCTCTTGGGCGACGAGCATGCGACCGTTCCATTTTCAGGATTGCGCAACGCAAGTTGGTACGGCTTTGCCGACACTCCGCCCGGGCCGGATGGAATGCGCCGGGAAATCCCGTTGGTCGTCCGCATCGGCCGCCAGGTTTATCCATCGCTCTCGCTGCAAACGCTCCTGGTTTATTTTGGGGTCAAAGTGGACGATGTTCTCGTGCGGCTGGGCGATGCTGTTTATTTCCCCGTCGCCGGCCAGATGCGCCGCGTGCCGATCTCGGACGAGGGACAATACACCCTCAATTATCGCTACGACAACATTGGCAACCCGACCGATTTTCCGTTTTTCAGCTATGGACAGCTCCTGATCGCGTTGACTGAGCATTTTCAGGGAAAAAAGGTCGACGGTCCGCCGCCTCCCGATTTAAAGGGCCGGATTATTTTTATCGGCCAGACGGTCACCGGAAAAGCCGATGCCGGTGCCACACCCCTGGCTTCGCTGACGCCGCTGGTGCTGATCCATGCGAACCTGGTGAACAATGTGCTGGCCTCGGATTTTGTCCGGCCGGCATCGCCCTGGCTGGTCTGGCCGTTGATTATCGGCCTCGGTTATCTCGGGGTTTGGATCGGTTTGCGGCGGTCGCTGGTGGCGATCACCCTGTTCACCTTCGCCGGCGTCTGCTTCATCGCTTCGGTGGCATCATTGGCCTGGATCGCCGGCAGTATCTCGGTTCCGTTGGTGATGCCCGTGATCGGATTTGCCGGGCTGCAATTTGTCGTCATCGGCCAGCGCATGCTCACGGAGCGGCGCGGCCGTGAGCAGGTCAATCGGATGTTCAGTTCCTATCTGTCGCCCGATCTTTTAAAGAAAGTGCTGCACGAAAAGGGAGTCATGACCGTCGGTGGCGAACGCAAGCCGGTGACGATTCTTTTTTCCGATCTGCGCGGTTTCACCAGTTGGAGTGAAAAAACCAAGGAAGATGTGCTGATCGCGCAATTGAATGAGTACCTCGGCGCCATGGTCGCCTGCATCCATGCGAACGGCGGCACGCTGCACAAATTTATCGGCGATGCCGTCATGGCGGTTTGGGGCGATTTGATCAGCGAAGGCCCGGTGGCCGATGCGAACAAAGCCTGCCGGGCGGCCCTGGCGATGAAGGCGCACCTCGACCAGCTCAACGCCCAATGGGCGGCCGATGGCCGGCATACTTTGCAGATGGGCATCGGGCTCAACCACGGGAATGTCATCGTGGGTAATGTCGGGTCGCCCCAGCGCATGGAATTCACCGTGATCGGCGATTCCGTCAATCTTGCTTCCCGCCTCGAAGGCCTGACCAAGGAATACGACAAAACGATCATCGTCGGCGAATCGATCAAAGGATTGGTGGGCGAGCGCTTTGCGATCCGTTCACTTGGCGACGCAAAGATCAAGGGCAAGGCGGCCGGCGTGCCGATATTTGAGCTGTGCGGGGAAATTTGATTGCCCAAGCTGGCCGGTTGAAATAAAAAAGCCGGAAGTCCACTTAATTTATGAAGCACCTCCTTGTTGGCATTATTGTGTTTTCATTTCTCGGCTTTGGCATCGCGGTCGCCGATACGGCGACTCCGGACGCCGTTGTCCTCCAGGTAACCGGCTCGGTCATGGTTCAATTGCCGGGCGAGACGACTCCTTTCGCCTTGGCCGAGGGCGCCCACATTCCCCAAGGGGCGACGATCATCACGGGCGCAGGCTCCGAAGCGAGTATCCGGCCCATCGGCGGAGTTGTCTCCACGATCAAGCCCAATACCACGGTGCAGATCGAAAAACTTTCGGTGACCACGGACAATGGCACCATCTCAAACCAGACCGCCATGATTTCGCTCCTGTCGGGCAACCTGGTCAGCACGCTCGATCCCTCGAAAAAGCACATCAATAATTACGGCGTGCGCACGCCCAAGGGCGTCGCCGCCGCGCGGGGCACCATTTACGCCGTGGGGGTCTCTGCCAGTGGCTCAACCTTCGCCACCTTGAGCGGCACGGTGTCGATCACCATGGCGGACAATCGCGTTATTACCGTGAGCCTTGGGACCGGCCTGGTGATTAACGATACGTCGGGCGCCACGCCCGCATCCACGCCCCTTGCGCAGGCCTCTCCCGAGGTGAAGGCGGCCGTCTTGGAAGCGGCCAACACGGTCATTACTCTGGTCAAGAATAACCTCGAGCCCACGACCAACGCTGGAGCTACGACCACCCTGCTGGCGGCGGTGACGCAAGCGGCCAATGCGGCCGACCCCGTTGCAGCTCAAACCATAACCGCTGCGGCCATCAGTGCGGCCCAGACCAACACCACCACTTCCGGTTCGGCCGCTAGCTCTGCCCAGTCCATCCAGGATGCGGCCACGCAGGGTGCCAGCCAGAACACGGCTAACTTTGCCCCGCCGGGCAATAATGCACAAGGGCAGCAGGGGAACCAAAACACCACCCCTGTCACGCCTATCGACACGTCGATCGTCAGCCCGTCGCACTGACCTTGCGCGTCCGCGCAAGGTGTAGTTAGCAGTTGGTAATTGGTGATTCGGATTTGCTAGAGATCAACTTTAGCGTTCGGGGTAGGGGCGCGGTTGCCCCTGGCCGACAAGGGTTCCGCCGTCGCTGAAGCTATGGCGGACAAGTCGCACGTGTCGCCACATGTTGGTTTCCGCTTTCGCAAAGGCTACGTCGGACGAGTCGGCCCGTTGAGCCGACTTCGCCAAGGCTACGACGGCCAGGGGGCAACGGGTCCTACCAAATACTAACTACCAACTACAAAATACAGCACCGCCATGCGGGGCTCACTGCGCGCCCGGCGGGGAAAAGATCACCTGGCCGAGGGTTTTCACGGTGATTTGGATATCCAGCCACACCGACCAGCTGGTGACATACTGCAGGTCGAAATGCACGCGTTTGTGCAGCAATTGTTGGTCGACGATTTCCCCCCGGTAGCCTTTGGTCTGGGCCAGGCCGGTGATGCCCGGCTTGACGAAGAACCGGGTGCGATAGGCCTTGGTCAGCCGGGCGAATTCCTCGTCGTGCACGGCCAGGTGGGGACGCGGGCCGACAATGCTCATCTCGCCCTTCAGCACGTTGATGAACTGCGGAAATTCATCGAGGCTGCTGCGCCGGAGAAAGCGGCCGAAGGGATAGATGCGCTTGTCCCCCTTGGTGGCCTGCCGGGCTTCGGCCTGGGCATCGTGCTTGGCGTCATACATCGAACGGAACTTATAAATGCTGAAGTGCCGGCCGCGCTGGCCCACCCGTGCCTGGGTGAAGAATAACCGGCCCGGCGCCTGCAGGCGCTGCATGATCCAGGCCCAAAGGCACAAAGGCGGCAGGATCACGAGCACGACCAGCAGGGACACGGCAATGTCGTAGATTCGCTTGAGAATCCGATTCAAGGGATCTTCCAGCGGTTCTTCCTGCAGGGTGTAAAAATGATGCCCTTCCTCGCTGATCGGTATCAACGGGTGTTGCAGCTGGTCTCCAAGGTTATTATAGATGAGCACCCGGCAGCCGGTATTCTGGCAGGTTTCGATAATTCCCCGCGTTTGCGCCAGGGACTCAGGCATCTCCAATAAAACGACCTGGGCCACGCTTTTCTGTTGGACGACTTCGTGCAGGTCTTTGATCGAGCCAAGGAAGGGAGATCCCTCCTCGCGGGCGTCGTCTTCCGAGGTTTCCGACAGGAAACCCACGGGTTGGATGCCGAGGGATTCATTCTTGGCCAGCCAGGTCCGCAAGCGGGCCCGTTGCGTGCTTGAGCCGATGAACAAGGTCGGCAATTTATGGGTTCGCTGAAAAGCGATGCGCGAAAGCATGCGTGGCAGGCCCTGGTTGAAAAAAAGCAGGAGGACCCAGCAAAGGCAGAGATAGCTTCCGAGGAAAAGCCGGCTCAGCGAGCGATCCTTGAGCGCAAACATGAGGGCGAAGATGAACAGGCCGATGGAAATCACCTGGCGCGTGGTGATGCGCGCGGCATCGACCCAGGTGATGCGGTGGAAGCGGGGTCCGTAGGCGTTCAAGACCCGGATGCTGGCGATCATGCCACCGAGCACGCAGAGAAAGTAGGCGGTGAGATTTACGTCGGGACTGACGTCAACAAACGGGATGAACTTCGTGCTGTTTGAATACGTTACAAACAGGGATGCAGCTACCGCCATCGTAACAGCAGCGTGGAGGTTCACGAGACCTCGCAGGCGATAAGAGATCATGGGAGCACTGGCTTAACGGGACTGTAAGTTGAAGCTGGTAGGCTAATGGAAGGGACTGGACTAAAGCGGAAAATAGACGTTTGGCGATTTATTTACTTATTCGGCTTTTAAAAAATTTGTTTGTGCTTGGATAAGAGGCCTTTTTACCAATGACCTGTATCCATGAAGCATAGGTCGTGCCTGATCGTACCGATCGGAAAGGTATCAGGTCTCAAGTTTTAAGTATCAGGAATGCACGCGTTGAGCGCGCTTGTTACCGGTTACTGCTACTTGGCCTCCATGGGCACTGCCGCCCGCAGCGTTTCCTGATCGCAACGCCGGCCAGCAGGGTTTTTCCGCAGCTTTCAAATCCTAATCCGCGTCCATCCGTGCCTGCCCCGCCGTCTTGTCCGCCATGGCTTCAGCGACGGCGGAAGCCTCCGGCGAAGGAGGGTTCATCCGCGGTTAAAAACGGATTATTGATCACCGTCCAGGCGGGCTTGACCCAGTCTGCAACAACTACATGATGCACTACATGCCCGCCAAAGACGTTCCAACATCCATTCGGCTCAGCCAGGAAGAGAAGCGCCGGATCGCAACCGCCGCGCGCAAGCACGGGATCTCCGTTGCGGCCTTCATCAAGCGCGCGGCGCTCGGCGCTGGCAGCAAGTCGCCCGACGCTGGCCTGGCCAGGCTCGAAGAGATGGCCAAGGTGTTGCTCGATGCCATCGAGGATGAGCGCGATTATCGCATGGCCTCCGAGAGCTGGGACCATCACATCAGGAACAAGACGCGCCTCTACACTGGAGAGGAACTAAAACGTGAGCTGGGATTATCGGGTTGAGGACACCGCCGCCCGCCAGCTCCGGGCACTGGGCCCTTCCGCAGCCGCCGAAATCTTTCGTTTTCTTGATGAGAGGATTCGCGGTTGTTCGGATCCGACCCAATTCGGGAAGCCGCTTCGGGGCGATAAAAAAGGGTTCTGGCGGTATCGCGTTCGCGACTGGCGAATCCTTTGCCGTCTCGAAAATGGTCTTCTGATCGTCATTGTTGTGGCTGTCGGCCACCGCTCAACGATCTACGAGGAATGACGAGCGCGGTTTTTTAACCGCGGATGGACGCAGATTCACGCGGATAATTTATCCAAACAGATCGCAACGACGGCCAGCAGAGTTTTTCAGCAACCTGCGCATACAGCTCACCACAAAGGCACAAAGGACACGAAGCCAATATCCTTTGGGTTCTTTGTGTCTTAGTGGTTGGAAATCCGATCCGAATCCGCGTCCTCCGTGACCTCTGTGTTCAAAATCCGAATCCGCGGTCCATCTGCGGTTAAAAAACGTAAGGATGCGTTGGTATCTTTGAGTTCCTTTGTGGCTAAACCTCTTTGCTGCTTTGCGTCTTTGCGTTGAGACGGCTCGTCCTGAGGCCTCGCCCTGCCAAATACTAACTCCCAACTGCCAACTACAAACTCCGGAGCTTCTCCTCGAATTCCCCCAGGATTTTATCGGCAGAAAAACTTTGCACCCAACGGCGGCCGTTTTCGGCCATCCGCTGGAGTTCGTCCGGCTGGCGGGTTAAATTAACCATAGCCTGCGCCACCTGTTCCGGCTGGGCGGACGGAACATTCACGCCGAAATTTCCCTTCGCCACCGAACGCGCCAGGTCGCTGTCTGCTTCCGCGACCGACAGGACCGGCAGGCCCGCCGCCACGATGGTGAGCAGTTTACTCGGAAAGACGACCTGTCCACTGCCCTTCGCCTGCGTCACGATGCCCACGGTGGCTTCGGCCAGCATGGCGCGATAGGCCGGCTCGGGCAGCAGGGACAGCAGGAGAAAGTTGGGCGCTGGCTCTCGCGCTAATTCCTGCTCCAGTTCCAGGCGCATGACGCCAGCGCCGGCGATGACGATCCAGATCGATGAGAATCGTCCGCCAGGGGGATTTTCTTTAAGCAGTCGCCCGGCTTCCACCAGGACGCGCAAACCTTGTTTGCGGCCGAGGTTGCCGGCATAGACCGCGAGAAAGGCATCCGGCGGAATACCATGGGATTCACGAAAAGAATGGTGTGTGGCGGGATCCATCTGAGCCACATTACGGGAAACCCAATTGGGAAAGTACCAACATTTTTCAACAGGCACGCCTTTCCGCTCGAAGGCCACCAGCATACTTTCCGAAATTCCGCTGACCGCGACCGCGTGGTGATAGGAAAACCGTTCGATGCCAAGCAAGAGACGCATGAACGCGCCCGATTTTACCATTCCCAATCCAAGCGCGGCATCGGGCTGAAGATCTTGGACGTGAAAGACGTACCGGCTTCGTTTCAGGAATGCCACCATCCGGGCCAGGATGCCTAAAAATAAAGGCGGGCTTACAACAATATAGATATCTGCGCGAGGTAGCGTTAAAATCCGCAGGAACGACGTCAGCCCAAAGCTCAATTCGTGCAGGATGCGGCGGGCGGTGGTCGCCTTGGCCGGAACATAATGCCAGCAGCGGTGGATGGGGACTCCTTCTTTCGTATCGGTTCGATAGAATCTCCAGCGATCGGCTGGAAGCTTTGCCCAAGCGGGGTAATAGGAAAAAGTTGTAACCATGCTGATTTCGTGGCCGCGGCTCTTCAGGAACTCGCACAATTCTGTGTTGTAGGGGGCAATCCCGGTCGGTTCGGGAGCGTAATTGATGCCCCAGCTGGTGATTTTCATCGGATGCGGTAGCAGATGCAAAGTATCAAGTGACAGGTAGCAAGTAACAAGCGTCAGGCGAAGTACCAAGTGTCAGGTAACAAGTTCCAAGATAGCCGACTCACTCCCGAGTCCTGCATTCTGACTCCTAATTCCTAATCCTGACACTTGAAAACTTGATACCTGTTACTTTTCCGATGCCCAACGAGCAGCACAGTTTTTCAATCATATCCCTCACTTGGTTCCCTTCGTTATCTTCTGTAAAATGCCTGATCAGTGTCGCTCAGTGCAAATAAGTGGTTCCAAAAGATATCATGCTTTCCGCTTTTCCTTTCCCTCTGTGCCTGCCACGCCGTAGCCCGCCAGCAAGCCCCTCGACTGGCTCGGGGCCTTGAGCTCGTCGAAACGGCTCAGGGCGAAGGAGGGTCCTCCGTGACCTCTGTGTTCAAAATCCGTATCTGCGTTCATCTGCGCCTGCCACGCCGTAGCCTCCGGCAAAGGAGGGTCCATCCGCGGCCGTGCCATCCGTAGCCTTGGCGAAGGATGGTTAAAAAATCCGACGGCTCGTCAGGATCCAGCCTTCGCACAAGGCTACGGCGGACAAAGACGTCGCCCTACCAACGACCAACGACCAAATACCAACGACCAAATACCAAATTCAAACTACCAAATCCGAAAATTTGAGATTTGAAATGGCGATAGTCCAACCTTCACTATCGCCGCTGTGACCGAACCAACACCGGGTTCCCCCCCGCAAAGCCTCCTCGATCAGTTTCGCACCAACACCACCCGCTCCAAGCTGCATCCGGCCGAGAAGCTGCTGCTCGGGGTGGTCTCCACGCATCTCATCTTCTTGCCCTGGGCGCTGGGCACAATGCATGTCTGGAGCCAGGTCACCAGCTTTTGCCTGGCCATCCTGGGTTTCGGGATTGCTCTCCGGTCGCGCCGTCCTTTTTTGCGGGGTGTGGGCACCCCGCCCACAAATGATGCCCAAACAGACCGCCGGTCGCGTCCCGTCCAGAACCTCATTTGTTTTCCCCTTTTTTGGCTCGGCCTGGCTTTCCTGGTCTATGTGCTGATCCAGGCGCTCAACCCGGCATGGGAATACCATCTGGCCGGACGCTATTGGTGGCTCCAAAAAATCGACCACGTTCGCTGGCTGCCCACCGGCATGCGCGCGCCCTTCGCGATCTCCAATCCCTGGCGCAACTTGATGATTTACACCGACGCCTGGCTGCTCGTGAACACCCTTTGGATTGGTTTTGCCCGCCGCCGCTCCCTGCAGATTTTATTCACGGTGCTGGGCTGCAATGCGTTTGCCCTGGCGGTCTTCGGGCTGGCCCAAAAAGCGCTGCATTTGGAACTGATCTTCGGATTCTGGAAGCCGCCGGCCAGTTACTTTGTCTCCAGCTTCATCTATAAGAATCACGCGGGCGCCTATTTCAACCTGCTGCTCTGCCTCACCATCGGGCTGTTTTTCTGGTATTCGTACCGTTCGCAGCGGCGCCTCGATAAATCCAGCCCGGGCAGCGTATTAGTGTTCTTTGCGCTCGCGATCACCGTCATTATTTTCTTTTCCGGTTCGCGCACGGCGACGCTGTTGATGGGAATTATCGTGCTGTCGGTCGCAGGGTATTACTTTTGGAGAAAGCGGCAGGATAAGACGGATCTCATAGATAACCTGTCCATCTGGTTCCCCTTGGGCTGCGTGCTCATCTTTATTCTGGTCGCGATCTACTCGCTCGATACCGGCATGATCATGGATAACTTGTACCAGGCGGCGGAATCCGCGGAAGTCCAGGGAACAGGGATTCGCCAGGTCGCTTCACGCGCCACGCTCGCCATGGCTGAGGATAAACTGGCCTTCGGCTGGGGTGCCGGTTGCTATCGCTATTATTTCCCGGTCTATCAAGTGCGCTATCCGGAATTGAGCCGCAAGAGCGACCAGGGCCTCCCGCTTTACTGGGAGCATGCGCACAACGATTATGTCGAGACCCTGGCGGAAGTCGGCCTGGTCGGCGTCGGCTTGCTCGCCCTGGTGCTGGGCTGTGCCGCCTGGCTGATGATTCGGGCGCGAGTGTGGGAAAATCCCTTGGCGCTGTTTGCAACGCTGGGATTGGTCGTTACGGCGGTGCATTCTGCCGTGGACTTCAATTTTCAGAACCCCGCGATCTTGCTGACGTGGTGCGCGCTCGTGCCGGCGATCATTCTCTGGGCGGAGCGGGATAAGCGCGCGTAGAGCTAGCGCTGCGCGAATTTCAGATCGCAGATTTAAAATTTAAGATGGAACCTCCAGGCTTCGGATATGAAATCTGAAATCTGAGATTTTAAATTTGAAATGGTGTCAGCCGGGGCGCCCGACCAACTACTTCGGTGTCAGGAACGACAGTCTCACCGCCAGCGGATCATTCGCCTTGGCGAAATAGAACCGCAACTGAAGTTCGCGGACCCTGGCCGGATCGAATTGTGGGTTTTCCGAACACGGTCCCCAGAAGTAGATGTGAAAGTCCTTTAAATTCAGCCACACGTCATTTTTGGATCCGTAATAATCCACGCCGAAGTTTTCCCAGATCGTGAACCGCTGCTGCCGGTCGTCGATCAGGTCGAGGCGGACCTTCGCCTCGCGGCCCATCGGTCGGTCGAGGTGAAGCCGCAGAAATCCCGCGCTGGGCAGGCCGTCCAGTCTCGCCGCCGCCAGCGTTGGCTGGAGCGGATCGTTTTCGATTACCGTTGTCCAAAATCTGAAATCGAAGATTTTGGATTTTAAATCTGAGGTATCGGTGGTAGGGCCCGTTGCCCTCAACGGGCCGACTTGTCCGCCGTAGCCCTGAGCTTGTCGAACGGGGCGAAGGCGGAAACCAACGGTCGGCTGGGGGCAGCCGACCCTACCTAAGTCGAAGTTCGAATGCGAAGTTGAGGTCGCGTTCTGCTGATCTGAAATCTGAAATCTGAAATTTGAAATACCGTCAACGGCCTCAGTCCTGAGGCCGTTGACGGTGGTCCATACTCCCACGCGCTCGCCGGGGCGGAAATTTTTCGCGCCGGGTTCGGTGATGGTCGTGCTGTCCAAAGGTTTCAGGGCTAGCGGCGTTTCGATGAATTCGTCCAAGGTCGGCGTCGACTCCAGTCCGAAAGAAAGCGGCGACTCTCGTCCATCGTCCTCGATAAAAACCGCCGAGAAGTTCTCGCGCAGGTATTTCCCGGGTTGTGCCTGGCGAAATTCGATCGGCACGCTCACCTGGCTTCCGGCCGCAATTGTGATCACGTTTGGCCGCGCTGTGATTGCTTGAGAGTTGTCTATAAGCTCTTTGTGATCCTTCGTGGCCAAAAAATCCGGAGTATTAGCCACAAAAGAACACATAGAGCTCAAAGAGGATGTCTGATACCAATCCCTTGTGTGTTCTATCTGCACGGCGGGCCCCACGGTGATTTGCAGCCTTCCGCTCACCGGCTTGTCGCTAAAATTGTAGAGACGGATTTCGCCTCTGATCGGCCCATTGCCCGTGAACCGATAGGTGCCGGCTACTTTATGGGGAAGGGTCGTGGAGTTATCGGGCATCCATTGCAGAACGAGCGGGTTCGACAGGCTCACCGCGGGCGGGTTCGACCCATTCGACGGGTTCGACAGGCTCAGGGCATTCGACTCCGAAACAGATGTCCTTCCATTAGCGACATCCAAAGATCGGAGCCGAATGGCCGGCCAGGGGTGATCGCGGGTGAATTGGGCGTAGGCGTTCCAAGCCGGCAGGGGTTGATCTGACGCGAGCGTGAGCGCGTAAGGGTCGTGGTTTTCCACCAGGATAAAAGGCATGAAGACGGCCACGTCCGGGGACGCCAGCGCCTGTTGCGCCGTCGATACGGTAAAATCGGACTGAAGTTTTCGCCGCTCTGCATTAAGAAAGTCATCAGGCTTCACCGCGTTGAGCCCGCATTCGGTGATCCAAAGCGGCAAAGATTCTGAGGGAGTGGCCACAAAAGAACTCATAGAGCTCAAAGAGGATGGCTGATACGAATCACCTGTGTGTTCTTTGCCTGCCCGCCGTAGCTCCCCAACATGGAGCAAAGGCGGGTGATCTCTCGCCTGCCCTTCGTAGCTCGAAGAGCGAAGTAGGGTGGCAAAAAATTCCGGGGCATGAGCGAGAAAGGTGCGGTGCGCTTTTATCACGTCGGTAAGTTCTTCAGTATGACCGTAGAAATGAAAATTGTACGCATCGGTATAATCCAAGAGGCCATTTTTTGTGGCGCGTTCGAGCCAGGGACCGGGCGGCAAGGCGAGTGCGCCCATGAGCACGAGCGGGGCAGGAGCCCCGGCTTCGCGCGCTCCCGCTTTGATGCCGAGGTAAAGCGCCTTTTGGTAGGCAACGGTGCGCTCGGGCAGATCGGTGCAATAGCCGACATCGGGTTCGCCGACCATCTCCCAGGCATCGACCAGCCCGGCAAAATCATGAGCCAGAAGTTTTCCTCCGTTGTAAACGGCCAAAAGATCCTCCGGCAGGACATCTCCCCCTTGCACGCGTTGCAAAGGCAGCGGTGAACCGGCAAAGGCGACGACAAAGAACCCGGCCTCATGATAGGCCCGGCATTGCGGGCGAATATCGTGCTCATAGCTGCCGTCCGGGTGGCGTGTGCCCACGTCACGTTCGCGCACGATGCGAATGCCGGTTCCGGCCAGCAGTTTTTCATACGGCAGGAATTGATCTTCCGCAACATGGCGCGTGAGGCACGCGTCGATGCCCCAGCCCTGCGCGGCTGTCCGCTCCGGTGCAGCCAGGCTGCAGAGAACGGCACAAAAAAAGGCGCCGATCGCCGAGCTGCCTATGTGTCCTTTGCGTTCTTTCGTGGCCAAGAATTTTAAGGCATTAGCCACAAAGGAACACAAGGATCTCAAGGATAATACCTGAGAGCACTGATTCATTTTACCACGGATTACGCGGATGATCACGGATTCGGATCGGAATTTAACCACGAAGACACAAAGAACTCAAAGGACATCGGATTCGGAGTTTGAACCACTAACAGGCTGATGGAAAATCCGGTTTTAACCGCGGATGACCCCGCCTTCGCTAGAGGCTTCCGCCGTCGCTGAAGCTATGGCGGACAAGACGGCGTGGCCGGCACGGATGGACGCAGATATGAATTGGCGGCGGAAAAACTCTGCTGGGCCGTCGTTGCGATCAGAAAGCGCTGCGGCAGTGCTTTCTGTCGCAACTCGACGGCTACACACCGTACGGCGTGTGCTGCGCTCGCAACACAGTTTTTCAATCATATCCCTCACTTGGTTCTCTTCGTTATCTTCTGTAAAATGCCGGATCAGTGTCGATCAGTGCAAATAAGTGGTTCCAAAAGATCTTATGCTTTCCGCTTTTCCTTTCCCTCCGTGTCCTCCGTGACCTCTGTGTTCAAAATCCGTATCAGCGTCCATCTGCGCCTGGCACGCCGTAGCCCTGAGCCTGCTGGCGGTGAGCCTGTCGAACCCGTCGAATGGGCGAAGGAGGGTCCATCCGCGGTTAAAAACCTATTAGTGACAATTAGCGTGGATTAGTGGTTAAAAAACGATCCTCATCCGTCCTATCGGTGTAATCCGTGGTGAAATAGATGGCCGAATACCGACCTAGCCTTATTGCTCGCACTTGACCCGCCGCTGGTTGTGCCTAGCCTAATATTATGGATTGGCGAACTCATATTACCACTGATGCGGCCGTTTGCCACGGCAAGGCCTGCATCAAGGGAACGCGCATCATGGTGTCTGTGGTGCTCGATAACCTCGCCGCCGGACTGCCTGCCGAAGGAATCGTACGTTTATATCCCACTTTGAAGGCTGAGGATGTATCTGCTGCGATGGCCTATGCGGCAGAATTGGCGCGTGAGCGGGTTGTGCTCACGTCTGCCGCATGAGATTCAAGCTTTACGAGAATCTTTCTCCTTCGCTTGCGGCTTTATTCGCCTCATCAGGCCATGAAGCTCACTCCGTCGTACAACAGGCATTAGGCGGGAAACCTGATGATCATGTCATAGACGTATGTCACCGTGAAGACCGGGTGCTCATCACGTTCGACCTCGATTTCTCATCCGCGTTAATCTGTGCTATCCGCGGAAAAATTAATCAGTGCGCATAAGTGCCAATAAGTGGTTAAAATGCCGCCTCTGTGTCCTTTGTGGTGAGCTGCATCATGTGACAGGTGCGGGATTCATGGCCGGCCGTTGCGAGGTATGAAGCGCGGCAATGAAAGCTTCCGCGGTTTGCTGGATACGGAAGCGCTTCGAAAAACATGCTTTGGCGTTTTCGCGCATCACCGCCTTTTCCGCCAGGGGTAACGTCATCCATTGCTCCAGCATGGCTTTGGTCTCCTCCAGGTTGTCCTCGCCGGCAAAACCGGCATGGTCTTCGACAATTTCCCGCCAGATATTCACCTTGTTGGAGATGAGGACGGGCACTCCGCAGGCCAGGGCCTCGGCTACGGCGATGCCGAAGTTTTCCTGGTGCGAGGGCAGGACGAAGGCATCCGCGTTGTAAATGGCGCCCCATTTGATGTCGCCGGCCAGCATGCCGGTCCAGGTGACGCGATCGGAGAGCCCGAGCTGCCTGGTCAGGGCAATCATCTTGGATCCGTAGGCATGGTCATGCGGTCCCGCCATGATAAGGTGCCAGCGATCCAGGTCCGGCACGGCGGATTCATACCGCAGTGCGGCGAAAGCTTTCAGCAGAAGATCCGCGCCTTTTTTGACATGCACGCGCCCGAGAAAAAGCAGGTTGTTTTTATCACGCGTCTTGGGAAATGCGTCGGAAAAAATCAACTTCTGCCTGAAGGCGTTTCCCACGGGACTATTGGTTCCGTAATTCACGACAAACTCGTTGCATTTATACAGCCAAAACGACTGTCGGGCGAGGCGTCGTTCTTCATCGCAGGTGAAAAATACGCCGGTGGCATCGCGCAGCACGCGATAGTCACCCCACGGCCAGTACAGCCATTTTTTGACATGCTTGAGCGGATAGGCGTGCTTGAACCAAGGGTCGAGCATTCCATGGGTGAACACAAAGTAGGGCGTGTCGGTGCCGTGCAACGCCCGCCAGGTGCCGAAGGCGTGGTACTGCCAGATGCCGTTTATCACCACGATGTCGTAGCGGGCGCGATTTTTTCTCAGCCAGCTCACGAATTTGTGAGAATATCCGTACCCCAGCCAGGATGGTCCGAACGCGTGGCAGGGCAGGGGGCAGTTTTTTACCCCCGGGTGCCGCGGATCGTCCATGCAAGCGATCTCGACCGAGTGTCCATGGTCCTGGTTCCGGGCGGACATTTGCTTCACCCCCTCGATGGGGCCCCCGCCACGGGGATCAACCGAACGAATAACATGCAGGATGCGGAGGTTCCGGCCTTTGGCCGTGACGGTGATGCAGGCCGGGCACAATTTGCCTTTGCCGGGCGAGTCATGGGCGCTGCGCAAAAATATTTCGGTCCACACTCCCTGCCCGTCGCAAATCCGATGACACTTCGAGCAGGTCGAAAGCATTTTTTCGAACTGCTCCGCCCGGCGTTTTTCGGCCTGCAGCAGCCGCTTCAGCCACTCGATACTGAACGAGACCGAGAGGAATAAGATCAGCCGCATGGCGGCGTTCTCCCAAATCATCCAGCGATGCGAATAGTGCAGGCCGGCCGAGAGGTCCGAGGCCAGCCACGCCACCGTGCTTCCCATCGCAAAAAGAAAGCCCGCCGCCCCGCCGATGTTCCACGCCGCGTAAGCAATGGGAAGTGTATAAAAAACAAAAACCGTCACCTCATAGCCGGTGACATAGTCCACGTAGGCCACCGCCAAAAGGAGGGCAATAGCGATGCCCCAGCGCCTTGTTGTTCGATCAGGCAGGTCAGCTTTACGCGGCAGCTTTCCGTTCGAGCTCATGGGTGGTGTATCATTTCGCAAAATGGTAGGTCGGGCTTTACGCCCGACATCCGCCTTCGCCCCGTTCGACAGGCTCACCGCCAGCAAACTCAAGGCTACGGCGGGGCAGGCACGGATGGACGCGAATAAATGCTTTTACCACGGATTGCACGAATGATTACGGATTCGGATCGGAGTTTTTTAACCGCGGATGCACGCGGATTCACGCGGATAATTTATCCGGAGAGATTAGATTTTAACCGCTGATGAACACTTATGCTCACTGATTAAGAATTGGTTCCGATTGCTGAAAAACTGTGCTGCTAACGCAGCACACGCCGTATGGCGTGTAGGCCGTCGGGTTGCGCCAGGAAGCGCTGCGGCAGCGTTTCCTGATCGCAACGACGGCCGGCAGAGTTTTTCAGCAGCCAATTCATATCCGCGCCAATCCGCGTGATCCGCGGAAAAAACTATCAGATAGGCAGTACGACAAATTCCACCCCAGGCACGCGTCGACGGAAAACCTCGACCGCATCATGCGCCTTATCCTTGGGAACGGTGAGATCGAGCAGGAAATTGGTGTCAACGGCTACGAGCGCGGACTGCGGGGCCATTGGAATTGCCGTAAATCAAGCTCATGGCATGAGCACGGTGGCGCTGCCTTTCCTCATCTGAAAGAGAGTTGGCACGTGCCCGGTATTTCTCTGCAAGAACGGCTCCCTTGCTTGGGGCTTCTTTTGGTTGAGCGGGCTTGTGCGTTGCCATGAAATACGATCCCACCAGAAGTGATTTCGGTCAAGTTGTAACTCGAAAGACGGTTCGACTCTGTGCTCTCTGCGCCCTCCGTGTTAAAAAGGTTTGGTGCTGGGCAGGTTCCCAACGCGACTCGTCTTTCGCAGTTCCCGCTCTTTGATCACGCACAGCAGCTCATAGACGGCATGAAGCCGGGCGAAATAGTACCCTTCGAGCCCGTCGAGGAACCCCCGCTGCCAAAAGTAGATATAGGCAAAGCGCAACCACGGCCGGCAGGGAAGATAATGCGACCAGGCCTTTAGCCGACGCCGCCAGCCGACGCGCGGATTTTGCAACCCAGGCATGTTGTCTTGCAGCTTTCCGCTCACCGCCACGCGCGCTTCCCAGTTCGAATAACGGTTGTGCTTTTCGATAAAAACATCGACCGACGGAAAGGCGTAGTGATCCATTTCGCATCGCAGCCGGCCGGTTTTGCCTTTCACAACCACATGTTCGTGCACCTCATTGTCGCCCGAGGCCGTATCGATATCGGTAATTTTTTCGTAGCGCCCTAGCCGGTGACGAAAGAGGCGCAAATTCCAATTAGGGTAATAGGCGTGCTTGAGCCATTTTTCCATGAACATAAACCGGCGATTGATCCAGTAACCATCGATGGGGTGCTTTGGATCGCTGATGATCGTGGCGATCTCCGCTGAGGCCTCAGGCGGCAATACCTCGTCTGCGTCCAGGATAAAAACCCACTCATGCTTGAACGGCAGGTTCTCCAAGGCCCAATTTTTCTTTTTCGGCCAGGTGCCATTGAATTGAAACTGCACGAAGTGGACCCGGCCGGCGCCATCCTTCGACCTGCGCTCATCTTCCGTCTGGGCCATGCCCTGCGAACCATCCGTGCTTTGGGAATCGACGACCCATATCTCATCCGCCCACTTCACGCTTTCAAAACAACGCGACAAGTTGCGTTCCTCATTTTTAATGGGAATCAAAATGGAAACAGCTATCTGGACTTCGTGCATTTCAGCTAGCTCCGGCGGTAGAAACGCCCGATAAAAGCCGCAAGTTTCAGCGTTGCCTTCAGTCGCATCAGCGAATGAGAAGAAAAAATAGGAATAGGCTTCGTGGCGTAATTTAAAAAGGCTTTGCTAGCCATGCTGGGCGGATAACCCAGAAGGGCCTGGGTCAGGAATCTCCCTCGCCATGGCTTTCGGCTTCCAATCGCGTGGGAGAGCAAACATCCGCCCGGAAAGAAGTCCATGCCTTCGGGTCCGGCTGCATTGATGGAGATATCGGTGCACATCAATGCGATGTTGAGGGCATCTTGATCGGCCGAATGAAAGAGAGACGTTGGATCGCCGTGTTTCAGCGATCCAGTGATATGGGCGGCGAGGGCAATGAGGCGTTCCCACAGTTCGAGGAACGATCGTGCGGCGATCGGCATGCCAATAAATCCACCAGAATAGTAGCGTTCGTGCTGCTGAATGTTGGGAACAATGTTTTGGCTTCGGAGCCAATCATGCCAGGCCAGCCGAATGGGGTGTCGCGGAGGAAGGTAGAAATTCACGTCTTCACAAAGGCCGATGCCTCCTTCTGCCCAGCGTTCCATTACGTCCCAAGGGCATTTGATGACGATGTCTGGATCCAAATAGTAAATCTTGGGTGCCTCAGGAGCGATGATTTTCCAGACTTCGAGAAGAAAGGTGGGCTTGTAGTTTGTGAAGTGAATTGTTGTGCTCAGCGGAACGAAAATAATCTCGATTCCATCCAGCATGCGTATTTTCGTATTATTGGGTCCAGGTTGAAAGGGCTCGGCCCAAAACGGAAGAGCACCGCGGTATCCGCAAATGAAGCGGCCGCGGAAGCCCGAAGCATGGAGGGAATTGAGCAGACCGGCTGCGCCAAGATGATAATCCCCTTCAAAAAGCGTGCAGACGACGGAGGTCATGCTAAAAAGCGGCATAACGTGCCGCGGCAAATGCGTCACCTGCACGAAAATTTTGCCACAGCTCTAAAGAAACGTATGCGGTCATGAAGTGAGGGGAATGGAGAGCACGGTGATTATTCTTTGGGTGAATGGGATGAACGCAGTTAACCGTATGTGGTTGATCCACAAGCAAGTTTAAAGTTCGAGGTTCTAGGTTCAAAGTTTTGGACAATCTCTTGTCGGATTAAAAAGGGGAAGCGGGCTGGATTTATATTGGCTGTGGGTGGTGTGTGTCTCACCCCGCATGAGGAGCGCCGCATGAATTTGCAATTGAACGCATGCCGGCTGGTTTTATTCAGCCACCCATTGCGCTCTTTCGATTAATCTTTTATTGTTATATTTGAGGCAAAAATCATCAGCCAGGCGCCGTCCTATCCGTCTGAAACGAGTCTCGATGAACTGGTAATTCGCCTCGGCCACGAGGAGGATAATGGGGAAACAGGCCAGTGTCAGCATGACTGAAGCCATGCTTCCATCGGCGATTCCAGCGGTTTCCTTCAATTCCACGATAAACGAACGGCACGTCATATGGATCAAATAGATGCTGTAAGATCGTGACCCCAGCCAGACCATCGCGACCTTGAAGCGGGAAGGCTGCAAAATATAGTTTTTATCGTAGCTGGCAATCAGCACCAATACGCCGCTAATGATCGCCACGAGACCGGTTGCGACGGGTGCGACTTCCCGGGAGTCTGGAACCGTCGCCAATAACAAAATGCATAGTCCGACGAGTGGGAGCGAGAGAAAGGCATGCCGCAAGAAACCAGGTTCATATCGAAAGTAACTTCTGTGCTGTTTCCAAAATGCTATCAGCACGCCCAGAATCAAGGCGTCCGTCCTCACAAACCATAAAAATGACGTCTGGTGCGGATCAAATCCATTGGGACGGGGAAGAAACACCTGCGCGAGGAAAGCAGCCAGGAGCAATGGGATCAAAAACCGCCGACGGACAAAAAACAACAGGAAAGGTAGGATCAAATAGAATTGCTCCTCGAGCGACAGGCCCCAGAAAGCGCTAAACGAGCCGTAAGCCCGATTATTTTTAGCGAACCATTCGTAATAATAAAAATTGACATAATTCAGAAAAGCCGCCCCGGCTTCATGCAGGTTGTTTCTCAGGGTGCCAAAAGAAGCATGGAAATTGAACGTGGCCGCCAGAAATAATGTGATTAAAATCCAAAGCCAGGCCGAGGGCAGCAAGCGAAACATCCGCCTGATCCAGAAGGGAATCGCCACTTCAAGGAAATCCGGCCATCTCCGCGGCCTGGCTGTTCCATCGGCGGAATTTTCCTCATGCATTATTTTAATCAACGAGGAAGTGATGATAAATCCTGAGATGCCGAAAAATAAATCAACCCCCGTCCAGAATTGCAGGATGGATTGAAGCTTTAGTCCAAGGATCCCGATCTTGGGAAGTAGGCGCCAGAGCAAATGGGCGCACAACGTGAACGATATCGCCACCGCCCTTAGCACTTCGATATCCGTATTTCTGGAGGTGTCTGTCTTATTCATATCTTACTCTGGCGATTCCAGTACCCCAAGTTTCAATGGTTTCGTGACAGAAATGCTATGCTTGCCGCCTCACGAAAAGTCTATTATATTACCCTCCTGATATCATGTGACAGGTGCAGGGTTGGTAGCCGGCCGCTGGAAGGTATGGAGTGCGAACACGACGGATTCGGGGGTTTCTCGGATAGCCATCCACGGGATGCTTCTGATCGCCGATGATAGCGGCGATCCCTATTTCGGTTTCAGGCGGTAGCAGCATAGTTTTCAGCAAATCTCGTCAGCCCACCTCACGCATTCGAGGCAAATTGCGTTCCTCATTTTTAATGGGAATCACAAGATAGAAACGGCAATTTTGCTAAAGTGTCTTTCGGTCATTTATTCCTTATCTGAGTGGGCCGTCTTTGGCCCACGGATTTTTTTATAAATAGCAAAATTCCAGCCTAGGGGAGAATTAGCAATTTTCACCCCCATGAATCGCACCGGATGATCGATAAAGAACGACTGGATAAGTTGGTAATTATTATAGTGAGGTGGTATTTCTTTGTATGGGAAAATTTGCTGCACGAGTAGAGTTTCGCCTTTGCCAATAAAATTTTGATCAAAGAGTTCGGCAGGGGGAATGCTGTCGACCCCTTTATTAGTATCGAGCAATGAAAATAATCCGCTGGAAATAGTCAGGCCTCTGCTATTACCCGACAGCCTGCTGACTTCAATGTGCGCTTGCTGAAAAGACATTCCCTTGGCGCCGATTATTGGAATAGTAAGCGAAGCGAGTAACGGTATGCTAGCCGCCAATGACATTGCGAATATTAAAGCAAACATAAAACGGCGGGTGAGTGGCGCAATTGATATATTCTTATATATCCAAAAAGCCCCCAGAATCATTAGCGGGAAAAACGATGATCCATTGTAGCTTAACAATCCGCGGCACGCATAAATATCATAGGCCACAACAATAATAAAAAACGCAATGAAGTAGACCCGTAAGACTTGATTTTGGCAAATCCTCTTGCCCCAAAGAAAAAATCCAAAAAACCCGAGCATGGCCCATGGTAAAAACAAAGGTTGGTTATGTCGGACGAATTGAGCCTCAAGCGTTATTCTCAGGGCGAAATCGTGGCGCTCTATTATTGATCTTTGAGCGGTAAGGGCCATTCCATTCAGCCAATCAGCCAGAGAGTATGGATAAAATGCGAAACAAACAAAAAACATCCCTACTGCGCTCACTCCGCCGATGACAATGTTGCCTAAGATATTTCGCCAGTCACTGCCCGTCGCTACGAAAAAACATACAATTAATGCTGTCGCTATAATTCCAGCCTGAGGACTTGTCGCAACACAAAGGCCGATGGCCGAGCCAAGCAACATTGCGCGGATCCATGGCCTCTTCATGCGCGTAAAGCAGAGTGCTATCATCACTATTAAGGACACAAGCGCTTCAGGGCGTCCTACTTCTCCGCAGAGCCACCCGGCGAGACCCCAGGTGGCGGCACTTACCGCGACAGCAGTTTGAAAGTCTTCCACCAACGGTAATGAGAACTTTACCCAGACCAAAATTACTGTCATTTCAATAATTCCAATTGTGGCGATAATTGCAGAATATGATTTAATTGGAATAAGCGACCCAATGAAAATCGGCATAAGAAATCCATGCCACGTGACATAGTCTTCGGGATTAATACCATAGAATAATGCAAGCGGATTAAAAAGATGATTTTTAAGTTCACCAGTTTTGGCGTATTCCAAAGTTTGTGGGAGAAAACCGTTCGCATCACCGTCAATCGGAGTCATTAAAAGAATCCGCGGAAGCAGCACGAAAAAGGCGACAGCGAGCCCATTGATCAAAACGAACCAATGCATTTTTGCTTTCATAACTATTTATTGATCTCTGCTTGGATTCAGTTCCCCATTCATTCTAACCGATAATAACAGTGCCTTCGTTTGCCAAGATGCGATGAGTCAGCACTCTTGCTCCAACATGACCAGCTCTTCCGAAAATATGAGAGACGATCATCAATTAATCCAAAGGGCCAAACTGTTTGCGTGGCTTGATCGGCTTGCAAGGGTGCCCCGCGCAAACCATCCATGAAGGAATGTTCGCCGTCACAACCGATCGTGCGCCAATGACTGCCCCCTCGCCAATTTCGACACCCGGAAGGACGAAGCATTCTGCCGCCAGCCACGCTTCGTTGCCCACGGAAATGGGCGCCGTCACCAGTGGAAATTCAGGTTTACTATAATCATGGGTGCCGGTACAAAGATGAGTGCCTTGGGAGATCACACACCGTCGCCCCAGGATTATTTTTCCTTGTGAATAGAGGATAACCCGATCGGCAACTCCACACTCTTCTCCAAACTCCACGTTCCAAGGAGCCCAGATTTGGGCGCTGGGGTAGATATGGGCTCCATGGCCGACTTTCGCTCCAAAGCAACGCAATAGGAATCTTCGCCAGCCGTGAAACGGACGCGGACTCGTTCGAAATAAAATAATCCATGTCATATTCCATATGGCGCGCCTGACACGGTCGGAAAGGGGAAATGATGGATGGCTATGCGTGTCAGTAATTCCGTAATCCATAATCAGAGTGGGGTAAAAAATGTCGTGGCGATGAGCCGAAATAAGGTGGAGTTACTTGACCTCAAGACGCTCGAGCGCGTTGGGGTCAACGCGCCCCACCCACGCTTGCTCAACATAACTGTGCGCCTGTGGGTGAATCCAACAGGTCCTTCACGGCTGAGATCACCTCGTCGACGGTAATCGAGAGAATGCACTTTTTCTTGTGTTCGGTGCAAACGTTCAACCCGCAACCATAGCAGTCGGTTTGGTGGTAGATCACGCGGTGCCCAACTCCCAACGGAAACCATTGTCCTGGCGGATTGCGTGCGGCAAAGATTGCCACGCAGCGTGTGCCCACGGCAGCAGCCAGGTGCATCGGACCGCTGTCATGGCCGATAAACAGGCGGGCACGGGCGAGGACCGCCGCGCTTTGTCGCGGTGTGCATTTTCCACATAAGTTAAGAATCTTCGATGGCCAGTGTTCACCACAGCGCTGCGAACGTTCGCGTTCATCGGCCGCTCCGATCAAAACCAAGGCCAAGCCGGCATACTGTTGGCCAAGTTGCCTGATTAGGCCGCGCCAGTTCGCCTCTCCCCAATCTTTTGCCAGCACCTTTGTGCCCAAGCTTACCGCGATGAAGTCGGTATCAATCTCTGATGCAGCCAGACGGTCTTTTGCCCATTGCTGGTCGGCATCGGTCAAATCGAATCGATACAACGCTGGGTCGGTTAAATCCAACGTCGTTGCTACGTGTGGCTGAGGGTCGCTTATGAGTTCTTTGCCTGCCCGCCGTAGCTCCTCAACATGGAGCGAAGGCGGGTGATCTCTCGCCTGTCCTTCGTAGCTCGAAGAGCGAAGTAGGGTGGCAAAAGCTTCTGCGGGATTGGCCACAAAAGGACACATAGATCCCAAAGAGGATGTCCGGCGGAGAAGGCGGGCGGCCTCGTGCTCGGCGATCCCATCCGCGTTACACTTGAGTTCGCCATCCACGGTTGAAAATCCGATTCGCTCAGGGATCCCGGCCATGCGAAAAAAGGCTGCGTCACGCTTCATCTTGGCGGCACCGCGCCACGCGGCGAGATTTACCATGATATCGAATCGGGATCGTCGCAGATTAACCAACAACGAAAGCAACCGCCATGGATTCCTGGTTCCCACGGGATAGGCAATAAATTCGTTGATCAAGCCGGTGCTCTCCAAGATCGCGGCTGCGGCCGCGGCCTTGGTCGCGATGGGGAAATTGGTGAGCAGGGCGATCTGTGCATGCGGGTAACGTTGCCGCACAGCCCGCATTGCGGGCAGGGCCACGCACCAGTCGCCCAGGCTACCGAGACGGTAAATCAGAATGCGCAGGGGAGGGGAGGCCATCTCAAATTTCAGATTTCAGATCTAAGATCCAGATTGTATGACGTAGGCTTCGCTTTGGTGAAAATTCGCCAGATGCGCATCAGTGTTCATCAACGATTAAAATCCGAATCCGTGATCATCCGTGCCTGCCCTTCGTAGCCCGTTCGATAACGGCTCAGGGCGAAATAGGGTAATCCGTGGTAAAAGTCCTCAGATATCGTCATCTCGAATCTCAGGGTTTCCGTCCAACGGCTCGTCTTGCCCTACCTGCATTGGGCTGCAATATTTTTCAATCCACCATAACGGCGGCATAAAAGGTTCGCTGCTCGGCGACGGGTTAAGCGCCGCCAGGGTGAGTCCTGCGGAAAACACGATAAATCCCAGTGACGTTGATTGCTCCATTGGGGCGCTGATCATGTCAATCATACATGTGCTGAGCAAAAGCCACGCGAGCGTCTTTTTGCTTCGCAGGGCAATCCACGCGTGCCTCGCAACAAAGAAGGCGATCGCGCATCGAAAAAGTAGCCACGAAAATCCGAGCGCAGCTCCCATCTCCAAAATGGTTCGCGGCCACTCGGCTTCCGCGAGCAGGAATCCAAGATCACCCGTTTTAAGTTTTGCGGCCACGTTCGAACCGATGCCGAGGCCATATCCAAGGTTTGGCACTTCACTGGTGACATCAAATGCCGCGCTAAAATCGCCAAAAAAACGGTTCGTAATAGCGTCGCTAAATTGACCTGTAGCGCCCAAACCCTGCTCCCACCGCGTCTTGAAGACATCCACGCCTTCCTGGAAAGTGGGGCTCAGTACCAACAGGCCGATGACAACCGCAAAGACGAGCGAAATGCGCGCAATTACCGACGAAAGGCGGGGGTTAAAGATCGCGCCGACCAGCGTAAAGCCCATCGTAATGGCAAAACTTAGCATCAGGGCCCGGCTGCCGGAGAGGGGTATTACCATCAGAATTGCCGCGGCCGTGATTATTCGCCACCGTGATGAAAGCCAATTTTTCCTTATATAGGAATAGACAAAAAAAGCCGTGGCCAAAAGGTAGAATTTCGCCGCACCCGTGTTATAGGAAAAGGTTCCGGCCATGCGAATTTTGTTGAGCGCTGATTCAATTTGCGTGCCACCTTCGGCCCCCGACCGATTTAAAAAATGGTCGGCCGGGGCAATAAATTGCATGACCATCAGCATCGTCATCCAGGGTGCCATTTTGATGATCCATTTTCCAATCTTCAGCACATCATCTTCGTTCATGACCGCCGGCAGCACGAATACCAAGGGAAGATGAAGGCAGTAGGAGCGAATGCCGTAAATTGCGATCTGAACTGTCATCCCAGGTATAGAGATAATTTGATATATACCGACCGCCATAAATATACCCAGAAAAATATAAAGTAGATACATATAAACCTGCTTTGGCCATAACCCCGCTCGCCAGACGAGAAAATAGATTATTACCGCAACCGGATCCCGAACGACGAGAAAAAGGTTGGAGATTGCCGGCGTCGTATAGAATATCCACTTGCGAAACGCTCCCTCAAAAATGAGAAGGAAAAAATAGGCGTAAATCCACCAATGGATGTTCTTGAGTGCCCTGGAAGATGATGGCGCGCCCGGAAAGAAATTTGCCGGTGGATAAGCTGCAGTCGGGGGGGCTGTTCTATCGGTAATCATTCGTGTTCTTGCGTTGGGGTGAGCAGAGCTTAGGCGTTGAGGCAATTGCGGAGGATTGTAGCGGTTGTCTTCTCGTAATCCATCCAAGAGCGACGACGGGCCGTGCTCAATGCCGCCTCAGCCATCTGCGCCAGGCGGTTGCGATCCCGGTGCAGAAGTTCGAGCTTTTCGGCAATTGCAGCAGCTGAACGGATTGGAACCAAAAAACCATCTTGCCCGTCGGTCATGAAATCAGGTCCGCCGGTGTGGGTAGTGGTTATGACGGGTAGGCCTTGCGACATCGCTTCCAGCAATACAAGGCCGAACCCCTCGAACAACGATGGAAAGACGAAAACGTCGTGCTGACGCATTTCAGCCAGAACACTGGCGTGTGGCAACGAGAACAGATGCCGGTGAGTCGTAAGTGCTGCACGTAATGGATCGCAATTTCCGGACAGAGGCTGTCCAACCAAGGTCAACTCAACAGCCGAAGAGCCGAGCATATCGATCGCTTGAAGTAGGTAGCTCAGTCCTTTGCGCTGTCCTAAGGAACCCACAAAAAGCACGCGTAAAGGGTTGTCATTATTATATGTCCTTTTGCCGTGTTCTATTGTGACTTGGGGCGCCCCATATGGGATAACATGAATCTTTTTTGCGGCGCAATTAGCTTCCAAAAGGGTGCTTCGCGTGAAGGAGCTGGCTACAAAAACATCATCAGCGAGCGCCAGCTCTTTATCTTTGCGGGCGCGCTTTTGCGCGCTATCCCGGTTGCCGGTCAAGGTTGCCGCCCAATCGGGTTGCAACTCGGCCTCCTCCGCAAGGATTCGCTGAGCCGCTTTCCAATGACCGATGGGCTGATCATAAAAGCAACGCAGGCCCAACTTATGGGCAACCTTAAAGGTTTCCAAGGCGCCGTCTTCGTAGGCATAGGCACCGCGTAGTTCCTGGGTGCGCATTAACAACGGCAAGCGGGTTGCGACCCGCGAGTCGAAATCGCGATAGATTGCATCGACACTAGCCCAGCCGATCTCGTGCCGGGTTATGCGGTTTAAACCCAAACGACATGCTCCCAGCCGCACGAGTTCGCGCCATGGCCATGAATGAATCGCTTTCGAGGGAATGCCTGCATAAGCTCTGCGAAGCAATTCGTTACGCGCTCCTCTCGGGAGAAGTCCAAACCAGAAAGACGACGGATCGACCGCCAGAGTCGTCGCAAATCCGCCCAATAATCTGTCGGAGTCAATCCCACGTAAAACGGCACGCACATTCTGGTTCCCTGTAGGATGACTCAATAAGATCATTGGCGTGTTGTCAGGCAGGTATGCATTCGAGCAATATTCCATGTGCCGTAGAAGCGCTCACGGGCCGCTTCATAATATCTCTGCTCAATGTTCAGCTGCATGATTTGGCCAATCTTTGCTTGCAACGTGTTTACATCCATTTCACTCGCAATAACACCTAACCCGGTATCCTTAATAAAGGCGGCAAGCGTGCTTGGCTCCGGCGTGTGGGCAAAGATCGGCCGTTGAGACTGTACATAGGTGCTCAGTTTAGTGGGAAAGCTGGTGGTGCGAAACACTCTTGCATTTCGCGCAAACGGATACATCGCATAAACAAAATCACATCTTGCTAGGTGCTGAACGGCCTCAGATTCCGGTAAATTCGGATGGTCAACTACGGTTATGCTTTCATTGTAAGCTTTTATCCGCTTTATAAGTGGTCGGCTAAGCCCGATCAAAACAACGCGAAGCTGGCGCTTCAGCATAAAACTCCAACACTTGGCCGCCTTCAGGAATTTAAGGAACGGTACGCAATCGTAAAGTGAGCCGATGTGCCCGATCGTGACGGTGTTACTATCTTGGGCAGGGGATGAAACAGCAGGAAGCCGGGCGATGAAAGGACGAATCACGATCGATTTAACGCCGAATTGCCTTTGATAATAATCCTGCATCCCATCGCTGATCACGTCGACGCCATCAGCGTTTTTCAATAATTGACGAACCGGACGACAAACCATCCGCGCCATCCACCAATAGCGATGCATGCGTCGAAACATACCTTGTTCCTGGTCATCGTGGATCGAGACATGCAGGGGGATTTTGGGCGCAAGCCGTCGAAGCGCATTGCCCACCCAAAATCCTTCGTTCATGCCGACGACCCAGTGAACATCGGCTCGCGCCGCCAAGATCTGCTTTGCCCATCCTTCGATGGCTGGATGGTGGCCGGCCAGCCATATTCGCGGCGTAATCAGCAGGTCGCGTAGGATCGGTGCTCCAATCAAGGGTTCGCCCAGATAAACCGATCGTGGCCAGCCGGCTTCTGGTTTTCGAAGGTGAAACCAAGTTAATTCTACGTCCTCCAATTCGGCCATGATGGTTCGTAATATCACAGCACCACCGCCAATGGCTGGACTAAAACAGGTAAATAATGCAACCCGATGTGTTTTCAAAGTCTTGCCGCGTTTTACAAGAAGTGGAGCAACCTTATTATACTCGGTTAGCCAGCGGTGAAATGAGATCGGCCTTTATTGCTTCCAATGTATTCATCAATCGATTGGCGATGTTCTCTACACCGAATTTTGCCATCTCCGAGTCGATCATTAAGCTGGCCATTCCGAATCGGCGCTTTGTGCTGACGCCAGCAATAGGGGAGGAGCCGTCGGTCGGCAAATCCCAGCAGGGCACAAGCACCTCCTTGCCATGCTCGAGCATTGCGGCGATGGTTCCGCTCTTGCCGGCCATTGAGGCCTGTCCCGTTGCGACACCGTAGTCGAGAAAACTGAGATATTGCGAGACGCGGGCCGGCGATTGCTCCCCGAAATGGTGAAAACCTGCCTGACCTGAATATTGTGTCTTCAGCTTTTCCCACATTTTTCTTGAAGTTTCAGAAAGGCGCCCGATTCCAAGCATGGCAACGGTGCACCCGTTTGCCTGCGCCCACTGAAGGACTCGAGTGAACCAATTTTCCAATAACCACGACCAATGGATGGTGCCGAATACGCCCAACACCAGCCGATCGGCTCGGCTTGACTGGAGAACCGCCGCGACCCGTTCAATCTCTGGCCACCATTCACGGTCGCGGCTAATCGGAATATTGCCAAATAAAGGAAGTATTTCGGCATTAATAGCGCTCGCTTTTAACCTCTTGGCATAAAATTCGTTAGACGTATGGGTGGCGAGCGGACTTAACCGCCGGTGGAGCTTCAGCATCTGTCGCCGTTGCAACCAACCCCAAGGTCCATAGTGCCAGGGAAGCCCCTTTTCGCTTCTGACCCAAAGCTCATGAAACATCCAATGCACGCGATAGGCGCTGCAGAGTTCGCTAAAAAATGTAGTCCACCCGGAAACAAAGCCTTTGGGGTGAAATCCGAAACAGACAAATTGCAGGCTGATCCAGTCCGGTTGAAATTTGCCAATCCAACGCGCGGCTTGCGCGGCCCGTTCACGCTGGATCAGTGACCGGGGAAGACGCAACACTACGAAAGGCGCCGCTTCCATCCCTTGCTGTTCTTCGCTAGTCGTGTCGATGCCCGTATCATTGATTGCTACTGCGCCGACCGTGTGTCCTAGATGGGAAAGCTCACCGGACAAACGACGGATGTAATCGCCAACCCCATCTCGCCCCGGTTCAATCCCGCCACATACAAATATGATTCGCATCTTCAATCGCGATTGTTAGCTGGCGTCAACCGTCTCAGCCTGATAGGCTGAATAGATCACATATCCACTGAGAATCACGAAATTAACCAGCGCCGTAACGATCCCGAATTCAAACATCCCGGCGACAGATCCAACATTTAGCCACTTAATGCATAACGCCTGGCACAATATATTCATGCTGATGTAAGCCGCAGGATGTGGAACAAAGCCGCGCGCGAGGCTCATGGCAAACGCCGCCGCCGACAGGACATTCATCCCGGCTCCCGCCGCCATTAGGGTCATCTCACTGCCTAATCCAGCATATGACGTTCCCAATAACCACAGACATTGTTTCGAAAATATTTCGATCGCCACACAAACCAGCCCGACGGAAAATCCCAAGACCAGCTGGGCTTGGAAGTAGCGCTTGATTACAAGCCTGGGGTTGTTGGCCAGGCGGGAAAATCTCGGCACGAGCACCAGGCTCGTAATGCTGGAAAGCACAATCATCAGCTGTCCGATTCGACTCAAAGCTCCAACTTGGGCAATCATCAACGTGCTGCCATACAACGTCGCCAGCCAGATCGTTATCTGTCCCGATATGCAATAATATAGACAATCGGGAAACCGTCTCTTCACCATTTTGAGGATCTTTGCTTCGATCACGTCGTTACTCTTCTCGTGGTAGTCAACAAATTCAGCCCCCAAGTTCTTAAGCCTGCCCAATACAAAATACTGCGCCACCGCCGCGGTCATCAATGCGACAAATGGATTCGGAAACGCCAGAAGAAGGATGGCGGTCAAGCCAAGCCGGATGATGCATTGCCATAGGGATATTTTGATGCTCGCAAATACACATTGATGCAACGCGGGGGGTATGGAATACAGTCCATTGGTCAGGGTCAGGAGAAAATTCGCGAAAATCGCGAGAATGAGAAGCCCTACCATGGTCCAGGAGGCTCCATGCTTGACCAACAACCAGGCCGCGATTGGAATCAAGATCACGGCCGCGATGCGGGCGAATCGAAAACGGAGTTTTCGTCCCGTGGCCATCACTTGCCCAAGCCAAATTCGATCACGCCACTGTTTCCCCCCTTCGGCCATTACCCCGGCGGTAACGCCGCTGTCGACCAGGACATTCATGGCACCGACCATGCTTAACGAAAGCACATAGAGTGCATATTGAGCAGGCGGGAGGGTCCGGACAATGATTAATCCGGCCGCAAAGCCGAGCAATTGAATTGCGGCTTGCGCCGCCGCGGTCGTGCCAAACAAATGAACCCATCCCCAAAACCCCTTAATGAATGGGTTTATGTTTGTGCCAACGGGTTTATCCGTTTCCGCGCTTATGGCGGCGACTGTCGCGATAGTGTTATTTTTCAATGGTAAGGCGTTTATTCCTTCGCATGAGCATCAAATCTTGCGTGTCACTTGCATCCAGTAGAAAGCTGATCGCAATAGCTGAGCGATTGTAGTCGAGGGCTGAGAGTAGTGATAGCTTCGCCCCGTCGCTTCTAGCGAAATATTGCATTCAGGCATGAGGCTGCTGGAGTGATATGAGGATGCGGGCTAACCAAAAAACCGGCTGAGGATCGGCAGCACCAAGGATGTCTTCTTGTGCCAGGATTCGATTTTCTCGCAGCGCGATGAAAGCAGTTTGCGCTCGGCCGGGGCGAGGGGAGCGCTGCGCAGGGCCGCCCTGACTTCGGCCAGCCGGCCGGATCCATGCTTGAGTTGCGGGTTGATCGTCTCGCGCAAAAGCGAGGTCACCAATTGCCGGAGTTCCGTCTCGGGCACATAGTAGTCGCGCGGACTTTCGGGTTCGCTGACGAGGCGGATCGCGCCGATCTCTTTCAGCACTTTGATCCCTTGGCTGACCGATCCTTTGCTCAAATCGAGTTTTCCCCGGATGTCACCGAAGCTCAGCGGCTGGGCCGAGGCAAAGAGGAGTCCATAGATTTCGCCATACGAGCGGGGCAGGCCAACCACACCCAGGAGATCCGCAAAGACGGCGCTCATCCGCCGCTCGAATTCGGTCAGCGGCCCCGCCTTGGGAGGCTCCTCAACAATGGGAAAAGCGGCTGGATCGGTCACTGGAGCCGCAGCAATGGAGGATTTCCCTTCGTGGTTCAATACAAAATGAACCAGCGTGCCGCAAAAGATGTAAAATCAGGCGGGCGGCACGAGGAATTGGTAGTTAGTCGTTTGTAATTAGTAGTTGGTGGTTCGGATATACCGATTCGCGGAACGCGCCAGGGTAGGGCGACGTCTCCTGACAAGCCGTTCGGATTTTTAACCACGGATGGACACGGATTCACGCGGATGTTTTCGGGCTGCTGGAAAGAATACGCTGCTAACATGTATCATGCCCAAATCCCAATCCGTTCGTCACGCCGCCGATATATTGGTGGCGAACTATATTTCGACGCAGCAAGCGGCCGCAGTCTTGGCACGTGAACCCGGAAGCCCTGTAACCCAAGCTATTAAAATATGGGGAGATGATGAAGCGCCGTTCAAGAATTTGATTTCTGCCAAGACCCATCTCGCACGCCGTTGGCGAGCCATCATGCGACGTTTGCTTGCCAATCTTGAACCCGATTTGACTGGTCAAACAGTTTATCGCGGATGGTCCTTCGCTAATGCCCGCCAGCGTGCGGAATTCATGCGGCCCATCACGGAGCAGGGGTTCTTCGTCAACACGCGCGTTGGCATGAGCGCCACGAAGTCGTTCGCGATTTCGACCAGCACGCCGTTCCTCAATAGCCATGGAGCAATTTGGGAAATTCGCGCTCCACGCAAAGGTCGTAACCTTGAGCCGATCTTTGCGGCAATTGGAGCGAAATATCCGGAACAACGGGAAGTCGTCTTCCCTCGGGGCAGCCGCTTCGGATTGCTGGAGCCGCCGACCAAGCTGAAGGTTGTTCGGGATGGACAAATCCTGCGAGTACCATACTTTATTTTCGAGGAAGCCTGATGACGACCGAACTAAAGAAGCTCACCGCTACGATGGCCGAAATAAAGCGGCGTCACCCTTCCGGCGGCGCACGTTACAGCACGATTGTGGAAAATCCGTTCGAGTCCGGCTACTGGCCCCTGCACAAGCCGACCAAGGCGGATATCGTGGCGATCCAACGCTTCAAAAAGAAACACTCTGCTGCCCGCCGGAAGAAGACATCCGTATCTTGATACTTGGCCTTTGAAATGGGGTAGGGCGACGTCTCCTGACGAGCCGATTTTTTACCACTGATGGGCACTGATTGTCACTGATGTTTGCAGGCTGCTGGAAAACTGTGCTGCTGTGCAGCGCACGGCCGC
>Ga0210392_10000233_pt1 | contig 42090 bp, 29 predicted proteins | sample IncBWC30OmetaG_FD_161057 | JGI IMG/M metagenome (GOLD analysis project Ga0210392, IMG submission 161057) | Forest soil microbial communities from Barre Woods Harvard Forest LTER site, Petersham, Massachusetts, United States - Inc-BW-C-30-O ... | reverse complement strand
GGTGGGAGCGCAGGATTGTCGAGGCTGCGAAACGACATCTCAAGCGCTCCTGACAACAGCGGCGGCAGCGCCGGCCGCAGCGCGACGAGCTTCCCGGTCAGGTCTTTCAAGCGTGCATCGACGACCCGCACTTGGTTGCCCTCCGCCTCGATCTTTGCGCGCAACCCGTCAAGCTCCTCGCGCTCCTTGGCGGTCTTGGCCTTCACCAGGTCGCGTTTCTCCTCCGCCGCCACCGCCCGTTCGTTCAGCGCCGCAACCATTGACTCGACCAATGAGCGCTCATCCTGCCACGCGGTCTCCAGACGGACCGTTTCCATCCGCAGCTTCACCCACTGGTCCGCCGATTTTTCGACGGTCTCAAGCGTGTCCGCCGCCGGGCTGAGTGACGGCACCCCTGCGAGCACGGCCATGATGAAGCATCGCGCCATCATCGATGCCATGAAATCCGCGCGGCGGATGTTCCGTCCGCCCGGATATCCCGAGCCCGTGATTTTAAAAAAATGTTTCATAGACCAGTTTTCTCGTAGAGTTGTGTTCAAGCCATTCTCTCAGCTTTACTTTTCGGGTGGCTTGCTTTGCTGAAATTGAGCGTTCAACGACTTCAACTTGCCCAATTGCACCTCAGCGCTGATGGCCGCGATTTGCTGGGCCGACAAAACACCCTGGGCCTGGACCATCACCTGATCCCAATTGACCGTATTCGGACTGGCTTTGCCGCCAGCTTGGTAGTTGCTGCTGGCGTTGGCCAGGATCATCAACAACTGACTGGCTTGCGTGTCGGTAAGAGGCGCGGAGGTCGACATGCTCGAAGTATCGCTCACGATGAACTGTAGTGGCTGGGCTCGTTCGAAATCTTGAAATTGCTGAAAACCCTGGTCGCCCAAGATTGCTTTTAATCGGTCATCTGGGAGTTGCGGCTCGGCGGGATGAATACCGTTGGGGCCGACCATAAGGGTCTGAATGCATTGCTCAGCAGTCTGACTCTCCAGATTTTCGATTTGAGCAGGCGTAAGTCCGGCCATTTGAAAAAAGGCGGCATAGTTTCGCGCGGTTTGAGCTTTGCCTATTTCAAGCAGCATCGAGCGAGCCTGCGGATATGCAGCCAGGAATGCCTGTCCTGCGGCCAGGGCGGTGGTTTTGTCCGTTTTACCGTTCGAGGCTGCTTTGGCATCTTGCTCCGCGCGGGATTGCAGTTCGGCAACGGTCTTTTGCAAGGCCGCCCACTTTTGATCGTCGTCCGCTGCGATGCGCGCCAATTGCTGCTGTTTTTCCAAGTCGGATTTGTGCGTCGCAGTTGCCGCGGCCAGCAATGCCTGGGTTGCTGCCAGTGAAGTTTTTTCCCGCGAAGCCGCGTTGCTCTCGAAGACAGCTGAACCAACGGCGAGCACGGTGACGATGCCGGCGATTCCCAGTCCCAGTTTTGTTGTGCTCATAAAACTGAGGATGCCTTGAACCGTTATCAAGGCTCCCACCGAAGTTGCACTCGCGAGTGCGGTTGTGGTCACGGCGGTGGAGAGCCCGGCCGGAACTGTCGCGACGGCCTGATTGGCCAACAACCCCGCCAGCGCCGCAGTCGTGGATTTAATCCCCCGCCTGGCGAATACCGCACGCATCTTTTCGAGCGCGCGATCGGCACGTTTTTGTGCCGTGTCCTCGCTGATCTTTAAAATGGCGCCGATTTCAGAAAATGACTGGCGCTCAAAAAAACGCAGCAGAACCACATCGCGGTCACTCTCATTAAGTTCGTCGATCGTGTCTTCAAGCTCTGGGCGCAGGCGGCCCCAATCGGAGGCTGTTGGGCCAAGAGCTGAAAGCTCGGTGATGGCAACAGCTTGCTGCTCGCGATGGCGTCTTCGTTGCTCGCTGCGGATAACGTCAATGGCTGTGGAGCGAGCCCGGCAATAAAGCCACCCCGTCAAACTCGACTGAATCCTCAATGAGGCCGCCTTCTGGGCCAGGCCGCTAAATACCGTTTGGGTAACGTCCTCAGCCAAGTGGGAATCCCCGAGGCACCGGAGCGCCGCGGAGTAGACGAGGGCGATATGTCGACGCACAAGCTCCGCAAATGCTTCCTGCGATGACTCTTGTGAAAATTGGCGAAGGAGGGTCACGTCATCAATCATTGCGATCATATTCTGGACGTCAGCATTCATGGATTTCCGACAAAGATTGTGCGCTTTTTCGAAAAAACTTTTTTTGGCCTGTCCTAGCCCCCTGTCTACCTCATATACTCATTGCGAAACCCCCAACAGGGGTAAAGCCCAAAGGCCAAGGTTCCAAACGCCAAAGAAATCACAAGACTGGTCCCGCAGATGCCGCGAATAAACGCGGATGAGGCAAGGTTGGTAAGCTTTCTATTAATCGGCCACATCGACAGACACGTCCACTCTGTTTTGTCATTCCTCGCACGGCTCGGAATGACAGGAAAAAGGGCGAAGCCCCGCTGATTTTTGTGATTTGGCGGCTTGGCGTTTGTGATTTACGTTGAATGAAACGCTCCGCGTTTCATTCAACGTTCGCAATTTGCTCGCGCACGCGCTCGAGTTCGTTTTTCAGCTCGATGACCGCGCGTGAAATTTCGAGGTCGTTGGCCTTGCTGCCGACCGTGTGCACCTCGCGGCTGATTTCCTGCAGCAGAAACTCCGACTTGCGCCCGATTTCGCCCTCCGACTTCAGCAGCGCCGTGAACTGTTCGAAATGGCTGCGCAGCCGCGTGAGCTCCTCGCTGATGTCGCAACGGTCGGCAAAAAGCGCGATCTCCTTCAGCACGCGCTCATCGCCCACATTGAGGTCGAGCCCGGACTCGCGCAGGCGCTTAAGCAACTGGTCGCGGTAGGTTGACGCCACCAGCGGCGCGCGCGCCGCCACCGTCACGACATGTCCGCGCAACACCGCCATGCGCGCCTCGAAATCTTTCAACAGCGTCGCACCCTCCTGTGCCCGCATGGCCGCAAAGGCCCGCAACGCCTCCTCCAGGGTAGCCAGCGCGGTCGGCCGCGCTTCTTCCGCCGCCGGCAGCGCGGTCGCCTTGCGCTGTGCGCTGGTCACCTGCCAGAGCAGTTCCGGCGTGGCCTCGAAGGCCATGCCGCGCCGGGTGGCGAACTCCTTCAACCGGTCGAGGGCCGCATTCGCCGCCGCTTCGTCCCACGCCACCGGGCCGGCGCCATTCGCGCCGGTCAGCTCAAAATCAACATGCACCTTGCCGCGCGCGGCAAACTTCCGCACCAGCTCGCCCACCGCCGGTTCGAGGCTCTCCCACTCGCGCGGTTGCGATACCGTCAGGTCGAGCGTCTTGCGATTCACGGAGCTGACCTGCACGGTGAGCTCGTGTGCACCGAGGGCCGCTGTCGCCCGGCCATAACCTGTCATGCTGCGCATTTGAGTAAAGTAACAAGTAACAGGTACCAAGTGACAAGAGAAGACTGCCACTGCCGTGCCATCTTGTTACTTGATACCTGTTACTTGTTACTTGCTGCCTTCGCCGCCGCGAGCAGCGCGGCGACCTGCTGCACGTCCTTGTCGCCGCGGCCGGACAGGTTGACGATGATGATTTTATCTTTGGGCAGCTTGGCCGCACGCTTCAACGCACAGGCCAGTGCATGTGAACTTTCCAATGCCGGGATGATGCCCTCCAGTTTCGCGCAAAGTTGGAATGCGGCAAGCACCTCGTCATCCATCGCGTAGGTGTATTCGATGCGTCCGCGGTCGCGATAATAGGAATGTTCTGGTCCCACGGCCGCATAGTCGAGGCCGGCGCTGACCGAGTGGGTTGAGTCGATCTGCCCGTCCTTGTTTTGCAAAATAAACGTCTTGCAGCCCTGCAACACACCGAGGTGCCCCGTTTCGAAACGCGCCGCGTGTTCGCCCGGCTTGATGCCGCGCCCGCCCGCCTCGACCCCGATCATTTCCACCGTGATTTCATGGAGAAAATCGTAAAACAGCCCGATGGCGTTGCTGCCGCCGCCCACGCAGGCGATCAATTCGTCGGGCAGCCGCCCCTCGCGCGCCATGATCTGTTCGCGCGTCTCCTCGCCGATGACGCGGTGAAAATCCCGCACCATCAGCGGATACGGATGCGCGCCGTAAACCGTGCCGAGAATGTAGTGGGTCGTACGCACATTCGTCACCCAGTCGCGCATGGCCTCGTTGATGGCATCCTTGAGCGTTTTCTGGCCCGCCTCGACACTGCGCACCTCCGCCCCCATGAGCCGCATGCGAAAAACATTCAAGGCCTGGCGCTCCATGTCCACCGCGCCCATGTACACCACGCACTCCAGCCCGAACTTCGCGCAGACCGCGGCCGTGGCCACGCCGTGCTGGCCGGCGCCGGTCTCGGCAATGATGCGTTTTTTACCCATGCGCCGCGCGAGCAGCGCCTGGCCGATGGTGTTGTTGATCTTGTGCGCGCCCGTGTGCAGCAGGTCTTCGCGCTTGAAGTAAATTTTCGCGCCGCCGCAGTGCGCCGTCAGCCGCTCCGCGAAATAAAGCTCCGTCGGCCGGCCGGCAAATTCCTTCAAGTGATGCTTCAGTTCAGATTGAAACGCCGGATCAGCCTGGGCCGCGGTGTAGGCGGCGCCCAGCTCCTCGAGCGCGGTCATCAGCGTCTCCGGCACATACACGCCGCCATACATCGCGAAGTGGCCTGTGGCGTCGGGGACGGAGGTCCGGTCAATTTGCGGATCGATGGCGAGTGACATGGTCGGTCGAAATTGGGGAAAATTGGCCCGGGTGCAAGCGCGCGACGGGACAAAGTAACAAGTATCATGTGGCAAGTAACAAGAATGCCGAACTTTGAACTAGAAACTATTCACCGCACCTTCGTGCTTGGCTTGGGCGTGGCTTCCACCCAGTTTAGCCTCCGTCGTCCAGCCGTCATGCAACCCGATATATTATGGCTCGTCCGCCTCAGCATTGATCAAGGATTGATCACGCCCGCCCAGGCCGCTCGCGTCCGCAGTGAAGTGGGCGACTCAGTCGAGTTGGAAGGTTTTGCCCAGAAACTTATCGACGATGGCATCGTCACTGACGGCGCCCTGCTGGAAAGAATCGCCAACCTGGCATATGGCAAAGGCATGGAAGGGCCGCCCCTCAGCGATCCGTTCGACGAGAACGAAGCCTCGGCTTTCTCCCCCAAGCCAGCCGCACCCAAGCCTGCTTCCCCCGCGCCAGCCACAGCCAAGCCGGCTGCAGCCTCGCCAGCCGCGCCGCAGCCAGTCGCAGCCAAGCCAACCACCTCCCCGCCGGTCGCAGCCAAGTTTCCCTTCGCGCAAATCATGGCGTTGGATGATGCCTCGCTGGCCACCGCGCTGCGCGAACTGCTGCGGGGCATCGCGGACTCGGGCGCGAGCGACCTGCATCTCTCGACCGGCGCGCGGCCGTTCATACGCAAGAATCGCGTGCTTTCATTTCTCAGCGACCACGTGCTCACGCCCGACGAGGCGTTGCGCCTCAATACCGCGCTGCTCTCCGCCGGCCAGCGAAAAAAATTTTTGGAGAGCCGCGATTATGACTACGCCCTGGCCACCGGTGCCGCCAACCGCTACCGCGTGAACCTCATGGTCCACAAGCTTGGCGCGGCCGGTGTCTACCACATGGTCCCCACGCAGGTGAAATCACTCGCCGATCTCGGTTTCACCGCGCACTTGGGAACGCTGAAGCGTCTGCTCTCCTATCACAACGGGCTCATTCTCGTCACCGGCCCGGTCGGTGCAGGCAAGACCACCACGCTCGCCTCGATGGTCGCCTACCTCAACAAAACGCGCGAGGACCACATCATCACGGTCGAGGATCCGATCGAGGTCGTGCAACGCGCGCAGGGCTGCAATGTCTCGCAACGCGAGGTCGGCGAGCATACCAAATCATTTGCCACCGCGCTCAAGGGCGCGCTCCGCGAGGACCCCGACGTGATTATCATCGGCGAGCTGCGCGACCTCGAGACCATCGAGATGGCCGTGAGCGCCGCCGAGACCGGCCACCTCGTCATCGGCACGATGCACACCAGCGATGCCGCCACCACGCTCAACCGCCTGCTTGATGTCTTCCCGCCAAGCCAGCAGATGCAGATTCGCGCCACCGTGGCCGAAAGCCTGCGCGGCATTGTCTGCCAACGCCTGCTCTCCGCCAACGACGGCAGCCTCGTGCTCGCGTGCGAAATCCTCATTAACAACATCGCCATCGCCGCCCTCATCCGCGAGGGCAAGACCACCGGGCTGCGCAACACGATGGAGACCGGCCTGAAGGACGGCATGTGCCTGATGGACAATGTCATCTTCAGTCTCTGGCAGGAGCGCAAGGTTTCAGCTGAACTCGCACTCGCCAGCATCTCCAACCGCGTGCTGCGGGCCAGGATTTCCTAAGAGGCTGTAAAAAAATTATGCTGGCCGACGCCATAAACGATTTGGACCGCGAGCGAGGCGAAGCTGCCGGTGCAATGCCTGGAAGGCCTTGCTCGGCAGCTCTAACGCTGCTCCCGGCCCAAAGCGTATACGTCCCTTCGGGTTGCGCTAGAAAGCGCTTCCGCAGCGTTAGCTCGAAAGGGGATAGCCTCTTCGAGGATACCCCCTTTCGAGCCGCCTTGCGGACAGTGCTTTCTCCTCGCAACGTCGGCTTAGCAGAATTTTTTCACAGCCTCTAACATGCCCGCCATCGACCAACTCCTTCGCACCACGGTGGAAAAAGGCGGCTCCGACTTGCACCTCACCGTCGGGCTCCCGCCCAAGGCGCGCATCGCCGGCGCGCTCCAGCCCATCGCCGATGAGCCGCTCACCGCCGGGACGATCGAGAAGTTTTTAAAGGAAATCTGTTCCGAAAAACGCTGGGCCGATTTTCTCGAACATCACGACCTTGATCTGGCGTACGAGGTGCCCGGTCTCGCCCGCTTCCGCGGTAATTTTCTCTACAATCACTGGGGGCTGGCGGCGGTCTTCCGGCAGATCCCGGTGAAGATCCTTTCGTTCGACGATCTCAAGCTCCCCCCGGCGCTGAAGAAATATTGTCATCTCACCGAAGGCCTCGTCCTCGTCACCGGCCCGACCGGCAGTGGCAAATCCACCACGCTCGCGGCCATGATCGACTACATCAATTCGAACTTCTCGAAGCACATCATCACGATCGAGGACCCGATCGAGTTTGTGCACCCGGTGAAAAAATCCGTCATCTTGCACCGCGAGGTGGGCGAGCACACGTCGTCCTTCGCCGCCGCGCTCAAGGGAGCGATGCGCCACGACCCCGACATCGTACTCGTCGGCGAAATGCGCGAGCTCGAAACCATCAAGCTCGCGCTCGGCTGCGCGTCCATGGGCATGCTGGTCTTCGGCACGCTCCACACGAACAACGCGCCGAAAACCATCGATCGTATCATCAACGCGTTTCCCGCCGACGAGCAGAACCAGGTGCGCGTCATGCTGGCCGGCTGCCTCGCCGGCGTGGTCTCGCAGCTCCTGTGCAAGCGCCTGCCCAAGGGCCGCTGCGCCGTGCACGAAATCCTGCTCCAGCATGAGGCGCTGGCCAACACCATCCGCAGCGGACAGATTGCAAACATCCGCGCCATCATCGAGGGTGGATCCGCCGAAGGCATGATCACGATGGACCAGTGCCTGATCAACCGCGTGCAGGATGGCAGTATTGAGGCCAAGGAAGCTTACATGAAGGGCACGAACAAGGCGCTCTTTGCCTCCATGCTCAAGCCCGGTGACCTCGACGTCAAAAGCTGAAGTTTAATGTTCCAGGTTCAAAATTCAAGGTCGTCACACCTTTCCCTTTAACGGCGGGCTGACCAAACCTTGAGCTTTGAACGGCCAGGCGCGCGGCTCATACCCGCTTCACCGTGACAAGGGTGAAGTCATCGCGCTGCTCCATGCCTTCGCTGAAGCGCTGGACGTTTTCAAGGATGCCGTCGTTGATCTCGCGGGCGCTGCGGTCGTGCAGCGTGCGCACCAGATCGGCCAGGCGGTTGCCGGAAAATTCCTTCTCCTCCTCGTTCGGTGCCTCGGTTACGCCGTCGGTGTAGAGCACGAGCACGTCGCCGGCTTCGAAACGCTCGACCCGATCGGTGATGACTGCAGAGAAAAGCTCGTCCTCCACCATGCCGAGCGGCATGCCCTCGCCATCGACGAACTCGCTGGCATATTGCCCGCTCGCGCGGTCGCGCCGCACGAACAGCGTCTGCTCGTGGCCGGCGCGGGCGAACGTCACCGTGCCGGCCATGGCATCCACCACGGCATAGGTCATCGTTACGAACATATCGCGCTGGAGGTCGCCGCTCAGCACGCGGTTGAGCTCGATCAGGGCTTCTGCCGGCGAGTAATGGCGCGGTGCGATCTGCCGGAGGTTGGCGCGGCAGATGGCCATGAGCAGCGAAGCCGGGATGCCCTTGCCCGACACGTCGGCCACGGCGACGCCGAGCCGCGCGGCCGAGAGCGGGAAAAGGTCGTAAAGATCGCCGCCAATTTTTTGCGCGGGCAGGTAGCGCGCATCGACATCGAGGCCGACGATGCGCGGCGCACTGCGCGGCAGCAGCATTTTCTGGATGCCGCTGGCCAGCGATAGATCGAGGTCAAGCTGGCTTTTCTCGATTTGGAAATTGAGAAACTCGGCGTTGTGCAGCGCGAGCGCGGCCTGCTCGGCCAGCGATTGCACGAGGGAAAAATCCGTCGCGCTGAACGGCAGTCCGTCGGCGGGATTTGTGACGGCGAGCACGCCAAAAAAGCGGTCGCGAAAAATCAGCGGCACGGCGATGACCGACTTGATCGCGAGCGCGGGATCGTCGTGCCGGACGATGCGCCGGTCGGCGGCGGCATCGGTGATGAGTTCGCCCCGGCCCGTCTCAGCCACGCGGCCGACAATGCCGTCGCCCACCGGAAACGTCTCGGAGCGCAGCACCTGCTCGATGAATTTTGCCCGCGTCGTGAGCTTGTCCCTGATCACCTCGGGCAGCGGGCGGTGCGGCGGGAAAAGCCCCTCGAGCGCGACGCCGCGCATCTGGTTGTCGGGGGTTTTCTCGAAAATGCAGGCGCTGAGTGCGCCGGTGCTGAGGATGGCCGCGTGGACAATGCGCTGGTAGAGGATGTCCCGCGTGGGATTGTCGGCCAGCGCCTCGGCCATCTGGTGCATGAAATCCAGGACGATGCGGTTCTCCTGCGCGAGAATCTGGCGCTGCTCGTCAATCCGGTCGGCCTCGCGGCGCGTGCGCACGAGGAGCACAAGCATGGCAAGAACGCCGGCGACGAGACCAAGGCAGAGGAAAAAAAACCACATGTTCGCGTAAACTGAACTGCAAGTCAGGCAAGCCCGGGCCGTTCGCGCAATGATGGAAATACAAGCCAAGACTTCTGCCTGCAACGCACATTCAAGCCTGTTTACACCAAGACTTGTGTAAAAAATCCTACGCCGCCGGCGGCTTTGGCTCCGGATTAACGTCAGGAAAAAAAATCGGCGGCTCGATCGTGGGCATCTCCGCGGGTGGTGCGGCCACGGGTATCATCGCCGCCACCATCGGCTCGTATCGTTTGGGAACAATCGGCGGCCGCACGCGAGCCGTCCGGGGCTTTTTCGCGGCAATTTTAGCCGCTGGTTTTGGCGGGGCGGATTCCGCGACCACTGGTTTTGGGCTGCCCACGCGCAGGATCTTCTTGCGAGCGGCCATGCGTCGCTTCTGTGCAGCCCGAACCGCCTTGAGGAAAGCCTTTTTCAGGGCCTTGAGTTCCTTGCGTGCCTCCTTGGCCAGTTTCTTCGCCTTTTTGAAGGCCTTGCGCGCACTTTTTAAACCAGTCTTAACTGCCTGCGCATGAGTCCGCGTGGTCTCGACCCGTCTCTGCGCAAGGGCAATCTTCAGCTTCAATTCCTTGCGCTTGGCTCCTGCCCCGGTCCGACCGCTGTCTTGCTGGCGGCTTTTCATGCTGAAATTTTATTCGTGGTGGCGCCGGTGTGGTCAAAAGCCGGCTGCAACCGGGCTACGACACCCGCGCACCTCCGTCAATTTCTAAACGCGACCCGGTTGCGCTGCGGGCAATCTTGCGAATGGTAGGTCGGGCTTCACGCCCGACGTGTCGGGGATAAACCCCGACCCACAATAAAATCCTGCCAATCTGCTTATCAAGACTGCTCCGTACGGCCCTTTAAGAACGCCATCACGTCCTGGAACTTGCCGCGGTTGCTTTCGTCCACGCTGATGAGGTTCTCGTGCGCCTCGAGCACGAGGCGGGCGTTCTCAATTTCGCTGCGATCAGGACAAGCGAGCGCGGTGGACGGCGTGGAGAACGTCATGGGCGTGTCGCCGCTATCGACGGTCAGCAGGCGGTGCAGGCCGAGGTTGCGCACGAGTTCGAGGTTGCGCGGCCCGATCCGTGCCAGCACGAGGCTGCCCGGCGGGTCTTTTTTGCGAAGGGCCAGCGCCGCGCCGGCCAGCACGCCGAGAAACGTGCTGTCCATGCTCGTGCAGCGCTGGAAATCGATGACAAAACGGGTTTTCCCCTGGCGCAGCATCTCGTCGACGAAATCATGCAGGCACGCGCTGTTCTGAAAGGACGCCCGGCCCTCGATGCGCACCAACACCGGGTTGGAATGGGCATCGACAAAGTAGATGGATTTGGCGCTTTCGGACATTAAGAATGGGCGGAATTTAACCCAAAGGGACTAAAATGCAAAGACGCTGAGCCTGGGACCAGCCCCGCGGCTCCGTTGTTTAAAATCAGGTTTTTGCCAGAATTTGGCGCAAGACAAACGGCAGGATGCCGCCATGCCGGTAATAGTCGATCTCAATGGGCGTATCGATGCGGCAGCGCACGGGAACCTCGGCCTTTTCGCCGTTTTTGCGTGTCACGCGCAGCATGAGGTCCTGCTGCGGCTTGAGCGCGGAGCTGAAGCCGAGCACGTCATAGGTCTCGGTGCCGTCGAGCTTGAGGGTCTGCGCGGTCGTGCCTTCCTTGAATTGCAACGGGAGCACGCCCATGCCGACGAGATTGCTCCGATGGATGCGTTCGTACGACTGGGCGACAACCACGCGCACACCGAGGAGGTTGGTGCCTTTCGCGGCCCAGTCGCGCGACGAGCCGGTGCCGTATTCCTGGCCGGCAATGATGATGAGCGGGATGCCGGTTTTTTTGTATTCCATCGCCGCCTCATGGATGGAGAGCTTCGTGCCCGCGGGTTGGAAGAGCGTGTTGCCACCCTCCTCGCCGCCAAGCATGAGGTTCTTGATGCGGACGTTGGCAAAGGTGCCGCGGGTCATCACGCGGTCGTTGCCGCGGCGCGAGCCGTAGCTGTTAAAATCCTCGAAGGTGACACTGTTCTCGGTGAGGTATTTTCCGGCGGGCGAGGTTTTTTTGATGGCTCCGGCGGGCGAGATGTGGTCGGTCGTGACCGAGTCGCCAAAGATGCCGAGCGGCCGGGCGCCCGTGATTTCGGCAATGACGCCGGGCACGAGGCTGAAATTCTCAAAAAACGGCGGCTCCTGGATGTAAGTCGATTTCACATCCCAGGCGTAAACGTTGCCGGTGCTCGACGGAATTTCGTTCCACTTTGGATTCTGCGCGGCGAAGTCGCGGTAGAGCCGGCCGAAGACTTCCGGATGCAGGGCTCGCTTCATCTCGTCGCGGATTTCCGTAAGCGTGGGCCAGAGGTCGCGCAGGTAAACTTTCTCGCCGGATTTTCCAATACCGAGTGGTTCGGTCGAAAGGTCGATGTCCACGCGGCCGGCCAGCGCAAAGGCGACGACGAGCGGCGGCGACATGAGGAAGTTGGCCTTGATGTTTTGGTGCACGCGCGCCTCGAAGTTGCGGTTGCCGGAAAGGACGCTGGCCGCAATGAGGTCGTTTTTCACCACGGCCTCCTCAATGGCTGGATGGAGCGGGCCGGAATTGCCAATGCAGGTGGTGCAGCCGTAGCCGACGAGGTTGAAGCCGAGCTGGTCGAGATAGGGCTGCAGCCCGGTGCGGTTGAGATAATCGGTGACCACGCGCGAGCCGGGCGCAAGCGAGGCCTTGACGAGCGGGTTCACGCTCAAGCCGCGCTCGACCGCTTTTTTCGCGAGCAGGCCGGCCGCCAGCATGACCGAGGGATTCGAGGTGTTCGTGCAGCTCGTAATCGCGGCGATGAGCACCGAGCCATGGCGGATGTCGCCTTGCATGCCCGGCGCGGACGCCGGAACGGGATCAGGCGTCGGCCGATTGTTGGCCATTTCCCGCTCGGTCGTGGCATTCGTCGCACAAGCTGCCGCGCGTTCCGACGAAACCGGTTGCTGGCTGCCGCCGCCGGGATGAAAATGCCCGTGGCCGTTGGCCGAGACATGCACGGTCTTGGCCATTTCAGCCGCCGACTTGCCAAAGCCATTTTCAACGACCGGCCGTGAAAAAGCCGCGGTGAATTCGTTTTTTAACTTTGGCAATTCGATCCGGTCCTGTGGACGCTTCGGGCCGGCCACGCTCGGCATGACGCTGCCGAGATCGAGATCCAGGTCCTGCGAGTAGTCGATCTGACCTTTTTGCGGCACGCCCCAAAGGCCCTGCGCCTGGTAGTAAGCTTCGTAGAGCGCAATGTGCTCGGCGCTGCGACCGGTGTTGCGCAGGTAGTTTGTGCACTCGGCGTCGATGGGGAAAAAGCCCATGGTCGCGCCGTATTCGGGCGCCATGTTGGCGATGGTCGCACGATCAACAACGGGCAACGCGGCCGTGCCGGGGCCGTAAAACTCGACGAATTTTCCGACGACCTTCGCCTTGCGCAGGAGCTGCGTGACGGTAAGCGCAAGGTCGGTTGCGGTCACGCCTTCGCGCAGCGCGCCCGTGAGGTGCACGCCGACAACGTCAGGCGTGAGAAAATACACCGGCTGGCCGAGCATGCCCGCCTCGGCTTCGATGCCGCCGACGCCCCAGCCGACAATGCCCAGGCCGTTGATCATCGTCGTGTGCGAGTCGGTGCCAACCAGCGTGTCGGGATAACAAACCCCTGCCGCGTCCTGAAGCACGCCCTTCGCCAGATACTCAAGGTTGACCTGGTGAACGATGCCAATGCCGGGCGGCACGACCTTGAACGTCTCAAACGCCTGCATGCCCCACTTCAAGAATTGGTAGCGTTCGCGGTTGCGCTGGAACTCGATCTCGAGGTTGCGCGCAAAAGCGTCCGGTGAGCCGTTGGCATCGACCTGCACCGAGTGGTCGACGACCAGGTCGACCGGCACGAGCGGCTCGATGATTTTGGGGTTTTTGCCGAGGCGGGCCACGGCGGAGCGCATCGCCGCAAGATCGACGAGCAGCGGCACACCGGTGAAATCCTGCAGCACGATGCGCGCAACGACGAAGGGAATTTCCTCGGTCCGCGGCGCCTTCGCCACCCAGCCGGCCAGGGCGCGCACCGCGGGCTCGGCCACCCGCTGGCCGTCGCAATTGCGCAGCAGCGACTCGAGCACGAGGCGGATCGAAAGCGGCAGGCGCGAAACTTTGAAACCGGCCGACTCGAGCGCGGGCAGCGAGTAGAATTTATGCGATGCGCCATTGGCGGAAAAAGCCTGGAGCGTGTTGAACGGATTGGGCTGACTCATGGGAGGGAAAGGATGAAAAACTGAAGGGCTGAAAGGTTGAAACTGAAGGCAGCCTTTTCAGCCCTTCAGTTTTTCAGTCCTTCAGCCTTTTGCCAAAGCCGCCTTCACGGCTGCGAAATTCGGGAGATCCTTCGGCGTCGCGGTTTGCTCGGAATATTTGATGACGCCGTCCTGGCCGATGACGAACGCCGCGCGCGCCGAGGTATCGCCAATCCCGGCGAGGCCAGGGAAAATCACGTCGTAGGCCTTGGCCGTGGTCTTGTTAAGGTCGCTGAGCAAAGTGAGTTTGATCTTGTTCGTGTGAGCCCACGCTTCCTGCGCAAACGGGCTGTCCACGCTGATGGCGTACACGGTCGCGCCGAGCTTCTCATAGTCGCCGAGGCCGGCGGTCGTATCGCACATTTCCTGCGTGCAGACACTGGTAAACGCCAGCGGGAAAAACAGCAGCACGGTCTGCTTCTGGCCAAAGTTGTCGCTGAGTCTGACGTCCTTGAGTCCGTCAGCGGCCTTGGTCTTGAGGATGAAGTCGGGGGCTTTTGAGCCGGTGGCAAGTGGCATGGTGGGAAAAACTGCTGAGGTTAAGTTCTTGCGACGCGGAGTGCGCCGCAAGGAAAGGACAAGCTAGAGCCGGCCTCGGCGGTTAGACAAACTGATTTTCCCATTAGAAGTCGCGATTCTAAATTTGTTTGCTCGCCTATAAGTTTTGTTTTGCGCCGGGCCCCGCCCGGCCAAAAACTGCGCACTTACCCATGACGCTCCTGGAAGACCTTCGCTGGCGCGGCCTCGTCGCCGACTGCACGGATGAGGCCGAACTCGCCACCCGCCTCGCCGCCGAAAATAAAATCACACTCTACAGTGGTTTCGACCCGACCTCCGACTCGCTCCATGTCGGCAACCTCGTGCCGCTGCTTGCCCTGGGCCGCTTCCAGAAATACGGCCACCACCCCATCGCGCTCGCGGGCGGCGCCACCGGAATGATCGGCGACCCCTCCGGAAAATCCGCCGAGCGCAACCTCCAGACACCCGAGCAGGTCGCCCATAATGTCCATTCAATCAAGAATCAGCTCCATCGCCTGCTCGATTTTAAAAACAAGACAAACCCCGCGCGCTTGGTGGATAACGCCACCTGGACCGCCCCTATTACCTACCTCGAGTTCCTGCGCGACATCGGAAAATATTTCACCGTCAACTGGATGATGGCCAAAGAATCCGTCCGCGCACGCATGGAAGACCGCGAGAGCGGCATCAGTTACACCGAGTTCAGCTACATGCTGCTGCAGGCCTATGACTTTTATCACCTGCACCAGGCCCAGGGCTGCGAGCTGCAGATCAGCGGGAGCGACCAATGGGGCAATATCACCGCCGGCATCGAGCTCATCCGGAAAAAATCCGGCGCCCACGCCTTCGGCCTCACCGCCCCGCTCATGACCAAGGCCGATGGCACCAAATACGGCAAGACCGCCGGCGGCGCCGTGTGGCTCGATCCCAAGAAAACCAGCCCCTACCGGTTCTATCAATTTTTCGTGCAGCTCGAGGACGCCGATGTGATCAAAATCACGAAGATGCTTTCGTTCGCCAATCACGACACCATCGCCGACCTCGCGCACCAGCACGCGCAAAATCCCGCGGCACGTGCCCCGCATCTCGCCCTCGCCCGCGAACTCACGACGCTCGTGCACGGCGAAAGCGCCTGTGCTGATGCCATCCGCGCCAGTGAAATCATGTTTGGCGGCAACCTCGACGGCGTGAGTGAGGAAGTTTTCAAGGACGTCGTCGGCGAAGTGCCAACGAAGGATTTGGAAAAAGGCAAACTCGCCGGCACGCCGCTCACGGAGCTTCTGGTCCACGCCGGCCTTGCGCCCTCAAAAGGCCAGGCCCGCAAGGACATCGAAGGCGGCGGAATCTATTTGAACAATGTCCGCGTCGCCGAAGTCTCCCGCGCCGCCACCACCAGCGACCTCCTCTTCGGCCGATACATCCTCCTGCGCAAAGGCAAACGGACGTATGCGGTGGTGAATGTGAAGGATTAATCCGTTAAAGCGACCGGGGGCTCGCCGAGGTCTTCAAAACCATTTTTACACCAAGGTCGCAAAGAACGCCAAGCATGGCGATTGCTTCGCGACCTTTGCGACCTTGGTGTAAAATATTTCTGGCGTCAGCCTGTGCCAAATTTCAAGCAGGCCCTGTTTTTGCCTTCGCTAACGGAAACACCCAAAGCTCTTCGCTGCTTCTGTTAAATGTCTTTTGCCGCGGCTTTGTCCACCAGCCAGACGACGCGGTCGGCACAGGTTTTCAAAATCTGCGCGGGCGTTTTCAGCGGATCGTAAGGACCTGAAAAAATGCGTTTCAACGCCGGGGCTTTTTCCACGCCATGCGTCTTTATAATGATGAGGTCGCAGGCACGCAGTCCCGTCGGGGTGATCGTGAGGCGCGGGCCTTTCGCGGTGTCGAGCGCCACAAAGAGCTCGGCCGAGCCGGCGGAACCTCCTTCGCCAAGGCTACGGAGGTCGCGCAGGAGCGGGCTGCCGGGGAAAATCGACGCCGTGTGCGCATCATCGCCCAAGCCGAGGAAGCAGACGTTGTAGGCGCACCCGGGACCGGCGAGTCCGGCCCACGCGCGACGGTAGGCCTCGGCAGCCTCCGCCGGCGAAAGCCGGACCGGCCATGGGTGACGTTGCCCGGAAGGAACGGCCAGCGGGTCGAGCAGGCGGCGCGCCGCATGGCCGAAATTGCTTTCGTCGCTCACCAGCGGCACATGGCGTTCATCGCTCACGGTGAAGTGCGTCGCGGCCAGCAGCGCGGGCGGCAGTGCGTGCGTGCGCACGCACCAATCGTACCATTCGAGCGGCGTGAGCCCACCGGTCAGCGCCAAGGTGAAATTTTTCGACGTGGTCCGCGCCTGTTGCGCGGCGGTGAGCGCGACGGCGCGCGCGAAGAGTTCCTCTTTTTCGCCCACGCAAAGCCGGCCGCAGTCGGTGGTTTTTTCGGTTATCATATCACTTATGATCCCACGGCAGCTTTACAGCCACGCGCGGATGTTTCCAGACTTTAAAGACATCGAACATTTTGCCGGGATTGAGGATGCCGCGCGGGTCGAGCGCGCGTTTCACGGCCAGCATTGCGCGCACCTGCGCGGGCGAATGCTGCACGCGCAGGAACGGTGTCTTGGCCAGCCCGATGCCGTGCTCGCCGGAAATCGCGCCGCCCAGCGCGACCACTTCCTTCATGAGTCGCTGCACCGCGTGCTCGGCCGCACGGCACTCGGCGGCATCCGCCGCGTGATACATGATGTTCACGTGCAGGTTGCCATCGCCGAGGTGGCCAAAGGTCGGAATGGCCAGCTTCGACTCGCGGCGCAGGCGGTCGAGAAACCGCGCGAATTTTTCATAGGCGCGAAGCGGGACGACGACGTCCTCGTTGAGCTTGGCGTCGCCGAGCTCGAACATCGCGCCCGAGCATTTGCGCCGCACGGCCCAGAGCGCCTCCGCCTCGGCCCGGTCGCGTGCCTCCTTAAACGCCACGGCATGCTGGTGCGCCCACGCGAGCACGTCGAATTTCAAGTCCTCGACCTCACTCATGGAGCCGGCCAACTCGAGCAGCACGACCGGCCGGCCGGCCTGGCCGGGAAACACGGCGGTTTTCGTCGCCCGCTCGGCGCACTGCACCGAGTAGCGGTCGAGAAATTCGCAGATGGCCGGCTGCACGCGCTGCGCAAAAAGCGCGCGCACCGCCCGGAAGGCCGTGAGCTCATCGGCGAAGGCCGTGAGCAACGTCCAGCGCGCCCCCGGCAGCGGGATCAGTTTCAACGTCGCCTCGGTGATGAGGCCGAGCATGCCTTCGCTGCCGATCCAAAGGTCGCGCAGGTTGAAGCCGGCGGAAAATTTTTTCGTCGGCGTCCCCCACTCCACCCGTTCGCCCGTCGGCAAAAATCCCTTCAGCGCGAGCACAAAGTCGCGCGTGACGCCGTATTTCCCGCCGTGCATGCCGCCGGCATTGCAGGCGATGTTGCCGCCGATGGTGCAATATTCCCTCGACGACGGGTCGGGCGGATAAAACCAGCCCATCGCCTCGGCCGCGCGCTGGAGGTCGGCGACCTTCACCCCGGCTTGCGCGTGGGCGAGGCCGGCCTCGGCATCGATGCGCAATTTTTTCCAGCCAAGCATGTCGACCACCCAGCCGCCGCGCACCGGCGAAGCCGAACCCGTGAGCGATGTGCCGCGGCCGCGCACGGTCACCGGCACGCGGTGCGCGTTGGCCAGCTCAAGCACGATGGCGAGGTCTTTTTCGTTGCGCGGCGCGACGACGGCGTCGGGCAGGAATGAAAGCTTGCTGCTGTCGAATGACGCCTCGTAACACGTTGTTTTATCCGTGCGAACGACGCTCGCGCCGAGGCGGCGGCGAAGCTGGGCGGTAACAGAGGGTTTCATACGTAAAAATGAGTTATAAGCTGGCTCAAAGCTGGAAATAAGCAGCCTGTTTCCAATTTTAAGCAACTTCCCCCATACACCGCCGGACAGAGTATCGGCGCAAGCAAAAGCCACCGGGAGTGATGCTACCGTATCTGGCAATGCCGATTCGGGCACCCTCAAATGTCACGAGCGCATAATCGCAAAAAGGGATGGCCGTGCCATCCGTAGCTCCGGAGGAGCGAAGGATGGTATTTTTTCTTCCCATCCCCGAATGGAAGAGTATGGGTTGATGTTTTCTTCCCATGATCCGAGTCCTCCTCACCACCACCTCATTCCAAGATACACCAGGCGCCCACCACAACTTGCTTGATGGCGCTGGCTTCGAAATCGTCCGCGAGCGCGGACCGCTGCCCGAGGCGCGCATGCTGGAACTGGCCGGCCAGTTCGATGCGTTTCTTTGCGGCGATGACGCCATCACCCGCGCCGTCATCGAGAAATCCCTGCCCCGGCTGAAAATCATCAGCAAATACGGCATCGGCGTGGACAAGATCGACGTCAATTTTGCCACGGAGAAGAATATCCCCGTGCTCTTCACGCCCGGCGTCAACCACACCACGGTGGCCGAACACACCTTCCTGCTCCTGCTCGCGCTTGAGCAAAACTTCCTCTACGGCGTGGACGCCTCGCGCAAGGGCGAGTGGAAGCGCAAGACCGGCCACGAGGTGCTCGACAAGACCATCGGCATCATCGGCCTCGGCCGCATCGGCAAGGAAGTCGCGATCCGCGCCAACGCCTTCGGGATGCATCCGATCGGCTACGATGTTTATTGGGATGAGAAATTTGCCGCCCAGCACAATGTGAAACGCGCTGCCACGCTCGACGAAATTTATGCCGCATCGGATTACATCTCGCTCCACACCAATCTCACGCCCGAGACGCGCGACCTGATCAACACCAAGAGCATCGCCAAGATGAAAAAGGGCGTGCTCATCCTGAATTGCGCCCGCGGCGAGATCGTCCACACCAGCGACATGGTTGACGCACTCAAGTCCGGCCAGGTCGGTGGCTACGGCACCGACGTGCTCGACGCCGAGCCCCCGCCACCCGACCACCCCCTGCTCAAGCTGCCGAACTGCATCGTCACGCCGCACATCGCCTCGCGCACGTTTGAGAGCGTGGTCCGCCAGGCCACTACTTCGGTGCAGAATCTTCTTCTCGCGATGAAAGGCGAAAAGCCCATCGCCCAAGTCAACCCCACGGTGCCCGTCAAAAAAGTCGTCTAAGTCACGATCCATTTAAATATGGAAAGCTGGAAAACCAGGAACCGGAACCATCACAAGTTATTTTTCCTGACTTCCTGAGTTCCATATAAAAAACAATCCATCATCAATTGCCCCATGTCCGAAATCTTCCACGTCGTCCCGGAAACCCTTCACAACACGCTCGTCGAGGCCGCCTACAGGCACCGCGGCTACTCAACCGATGAGTCCGCCTCGGCTGCGCGCTTCTGTGCCGAAGCCACCCGCCACGGCATTCGCACGCACAACGCCCTTAAAGCGCTCCACCTCGATCACCTTTTTGGCAGCGGCTCCAAAGGCTGCGTGCCCAACGCCAAGATTGAAGTCGTCAAATCGCGCTTCCCCGCCGCGCAAATCTGGAACGCCAACCAAAAACTCGGCCAGGCCACCGGTTATGCCGCGATGGATGCCGCCATAAAACTCGCGGACCAGTACGGCATCGGCATGGTTTCCGTGGACAATGCCTTCCACTATCTCTGGGGCGGCGGCTACGTGATGGATGCAGCGAAAAAGGGCTACATTGCCTACACGAATTGCACCGCCGCTCTGGCGGAGGTCGTGCCCTTCGGCGGCAAATTCGCGACCCTCGGCACCAATCCGCACTCCTGGGGCTTCCCGACCACCAGCGCGATCGGCTACCCCATCGTCATCGACTGGGCGACCAGCGTTGTCGCCATGGGCCGCGTGCAGCAACTCCTCCGCGAAGGGAAGCAACTCCCGCCGCAGGCTGCCGTGGATGAAAATGGCATGCCAACCACCGACCCGGCCAAGGCGAAATCACTCCTGCCCTTCGGCGCGCACAAGGGCTACGGCCTTTCGCTCATCAATGAAATCGTCGGCGGCTTCATCGGCGGCTCGCTGCCCACCCTGCGTAATCATTGGGACCGCGAACCGGCCGATAAGCACGGCTGCTGCTTCTTTTTCCAAGTCTGGCACCCCGATGCCATGAACGCCGGCGCTTTTGCCTTCGGCCGCAACCAGGCTGAGAACGTCAAGGCCGTCATCAAGGACGTGCTCGGTCACGGCAACGAAAAGTGCATGCTCCCCGGCCAGCTCGAAGCCGAAGCCGCCGCCCGCTGCGCCAAAAACGGCGGCCTGCTCTTCTCCGAGGCCGAAATCAAGGCCTTCAACGAGCTCGCCGTCGAATGCAGCCTGCCACAGTGGCAGCTCAACGACTTCAAGGTCGCGGTTTAAAACCAATATGGGACTCATGGAATCAGGAAAAATAATCTCCTATTGGTTCTGTTACTGATTTCCCAGCTTTCCACATTCCCAATCCCGCGACTCTCCGCCCTCAACTCTGGACTCTCGACTTCCCTTCCTCCCATGAGCCTGAAAATAAAACCCGCATCTGAATGTAAGTACGACCAGCTTTCGCTGGGCGAAGTCATGCTCCGCCTCGATCCCGGCGAAACCCGCGTGCGCGTCGCCCGCGAGTTCAAAGTTTGGGAAGGCGGCGGCGAATACAACACCTCCCGCGGCCTGCGCAAATGCTTCGGCCTGCGCACCGGCGTCTGCACCGCCTTCGTCGACAACGAAGTCGGCCACCTCGTCGAGGACTTCATCATGCAGGGCGGTGTCGCCACCGACTTCCTCAAGTGGCGCGAAGACGACGGCATCGGCCGCACCGTCCGCAACGGCCTCAATTTCACCGAGCGCGGCTTCGGCGTCCGCGGCGCCGTCGGCGTGCCCGACCGCGGCAACACCGCCGCCAGCCAGCTCAAGCCGGGCGATTTCAACTGGGACGACATCTTCGGCCGGCAGGGTGTGCGCTGGTTTCACACCGGCGGCATCTTCGCCGCGCTTTCCGAAACGACCGCCGCCCTCACCGTCGAGGCCGTCAAGGCCGCCAACAAGCACGGCACCATCGTCAGCTACGACCTCAACTACCGCCCCTCGCTCTGGAAAACCATCGGTGGGCTGAAAAAAGCCCGCGAGGTCAACCGCGAGATCGCCAAGTACGTCGACGTGATGATCGGCAACGAGGAGGACTTCACCGCCTCCCTCGGCTTCGAGGTCAAGGGGGCCGATGAAAACATCAGTCACATCGAGACCGACGCGTTCAAGGCCATGATTCAGACGGCCGTCGCCGAGTTCCCCAACTTCAAGGTCGCCGCGACCACGCTCCGCAAGGTCATCACCGCCACCGTCAACGACTGGGGCGCGATCCTTTACCACGACGGAAAATTCTTCGACAGCCGCAAATACCCGGAGCTTGAGATCCTCGACCGCGTCGGTGGCGGAGACAGCTTCGCCAGCGGCCTCCAGTTTGGGTTCCTTTCGAAGAACGACCCGCAGCTCGCGGTGGATTACGGCGCGGCGCACGGCGCCTTCGCCTCGACCACCCCGGGCGACACCTCGATGGCCACGCAAAAGGAAATCGAGAAACTCATGAAAGGCGGCAGCGCCCGGGTTGTCAGGTAGGACGCGTTATATTTAACGCGCCATGATCTTCACCCAGCCCGGGCCCGACCGCCCGGGCTTTTTGCTGCCGGCATTTGTAAAGCCGCCCCCTGCGCCAGGTAAAATAGAGGTGGCGCGCAACTATTTTCACGATCTGCCGTCAGGCTGTCTGAATCCATCCCACCTAATTGCCATGAAAACTCTCGCCTTCCTGCTCCTGCTCGCGGCACCTGTGCTGGCGCACGCGACCGATATTCATTCCGGTGACTCGCTCGCCGACGTTCAAGCAGCCCTCGGCGCACCAAACGGCCAAGTACAACTCGGCGACAAGCTGGTGTTGTTCTACGACCGCGGTCAGGTGCAACTCGTGGACGGCAAAGTCACCGGTTCGAAGTTAATTTCGGCCGAAGAATTTGCCGCCCAGAAGGCGAAGCTCGCCGCCCAGAAGGCGAAGCACGCAGCCGAAGGACAGGCCCTGAAGGCACAAAAACTTGCCGATCCCGATTTTGTCTCCGCGTCGCCCGGCGCCCAGCTTATCTTCTGGCAGGATTTCCGCATGCACTATCCCGAAGTGTCATGCGATGACGAATACAAACTCGCCCTTGCCCACTGGCAAGCCGACCAACAAAAGGTTTTTGAGCAGCAACAGATCGCCGCCGCCGCAGAACGGCAACGCTCCGTACCGGCCGCCCAAAACACCCAGAACACGGTCACCGCACAACAGCAGGCCATTGCTGATCAATCCGCAGCACAACAAGCTGCTGCCGATCAAGCCGAAGCCCAGCGGCAACAGCAGATCGCCGACCAGCGATACGAACAACAGCAACAACAACAGCTCGCGGACCAACAAGCACAGCAGCAGGCCGAGGCCCAACGGCAATTCGACGAACAAGCCGAGCGCATCCGCGAAGATGCTGATCGCAATAATTGCCCGCCACAGACAAGCACCCCTGCCGCTCCGGTCGCCCTTCCCCCGGCCCCGGGGTATTTTTTTCCACACTCGTGATGAATTCACTGGCTGGTTCGTCCCGACAGTAACTGCCACGCGGAACTATTTTTGCCATTCGACGTCAGGCATTATAAGTTGAATCAGCCCGCCATGAAAACCATTGCCTTCCTGCTCCTGCTCGCGGCACCCGGGCTGGCCCACGCGACCGACATTCATCCTGGTGACTCGCTCGCCGACGTTCGTGCCGTGCTCGGCTTGCCCAACGGCCATGTCCAGATCGATAACAAACTGACGCTCCTCTACGACCGCGGCCAGGTTGAACTCGTGGACGAAAAAGTTGTAAGCACGGATTTACTGTCGCCGGAGGAGTTTGCCTCGAAGCAAGCCAGGAAGGAAGCCAGCGCCGCCCAGACCGCGCAGCTCCGCGCCCAGCGCATGGCCGAGGGACAGGATATCAAGGCACAAAAACTTGCCGATCCCGCCTTCACTTCCGCGCCATGTGCTTATCAGCTTTCATACTGGCAGAATTTCCGCCTGCTCTATCCGGAAGTGCCGTGTGATTCTGAATACCAGCTTGCCCTTGCCCGCCAACAGGAACAGATCACCAAACAAGAGCACGAATCCGAACTGGCTCTGGCCCGCCAGCAGGAGGAACTTGCCCGCCAACAGGAACAACTCGCCGCCCAGGAACGCGAGCAGAAGTTGGCTGAATTGGAAGCCCGCGTGACTGAGGCCGAGAATCGCGCCACCCTCGCTGAAAATGCGGCCAGGCCGGCGCAGTGCAACTCGCCGGTCTCATCGCCACAGTTCATCCTGGTTGTATCTCGCGAACGATTTCGCGAGCGCGAGGATGAAGGCCATGACCGCAATCGATTTCGCGAACGCAAACATGAAGACAATGATCGCGATGATCGTGCTCAGCCCGCCCATGTCGACTTTCACCTGCCTTAGGGAGTGTCCCGGGCTGTAAAGCGGAACTATTTTTGCAATTTGACGTCAGGCAGCATAGGTTAAATCAATCTGCCATGAAAACCATCGCCTGCCTGCTCCTGCTCGCGGCACCCGTGCTGGCGCATGCGGCCGAAATCCGTCTCGGTGCCTCGCTCGCCGACGTCAAATCCACGCTGGGCCCGCCCGACGGGCAGGCGCAGATAAACAATAAACTCATCCTTTTCTACGACCGCGGCCAAGTGCAACTCGTGGACGGCCGCGTCGTCGGCTCCGATTTCCTTTCGCCGGAGGATTTCGCCGCGCTGCAGGCCCAGCGTGCGGCCGAAAATGCCCGGGCCGTACAGCTCCGCGCCCAGCGCATTACCGAGGGAAATGCGCTCAAGGCAAAAAAGCTCGCCGATCCAAGCTTCACTTCCGCGCCGCCCGCCTACCAGGTTGCCTTCTGGCAGGATTTCCGCCTGCGCTATCCCGAAGTGTCATGCGATGACGAATACAAGCTGGCCCTGGCCCGCCAACAGGAACAGCTCGCTACGCAGAAGGTCGCCGATTTGGAATCCCGCGTAACCGATGCCGAAGACCGCGCGGCTCACGCCGAGAATCTGGCCAGACAAACCAACTATAACGATTCCTTCTCCTCACCGTTTTTCTTCGGTGGAGTGTCCCGCGAACGCTTTCGCGAGCGCGAGGATGAAGGCCATGATCGCGATCGCTTTCCTGGGCGGGATCGCGAAGACCATGACCGCGACGATCGCGGGCTCCGGACCAACACCACTTCATCGTCTTCCCTTCCCCCCAATCAAATTCCTTTGCCCACGTTCCCCATTCCGACCGTGCCATCCCTGAATCTGCCGACACCAAATACGAGTCCCGGCAATCCGTTCCCGCAGCCCTGACCTTGCGGAGATTCTGAGGGATCGCCGATGACCGGGTTCCTGGTCATGCGCTGAACCCAGCTGCATTGGTCTTCCTCCGTGCCTGGGTGGTAAGCATCACTAACGCAAAACATTCTCGCCATTCGGCGGCGGGGAATCTACTTCCAAGTAAATCTCCCGCCATGAAAGCTCTCGCCGTCTTGCTCCTGGTCGCTGCGCCCATGCTGGCCCACGCGACCGATATTCATCCCGGTGACTCCCTTGCTGCCGTCGAAGCTGTGCTCGGTGCACCCCGAAGCCAGATGCAACTGGGCGACAAGCTGGTCTTGGTCTATGATCGCGGCCAGGTGCGGCTGGTAGACGGCAAAGTCGTTAGCACAAGTTTCCGGTCAGCGGAAGATGTAGCCGCGCAACAGGCCCAGGAGAAAGACGCCGCCGACCAAGCCGCACAGCTTCGCGCCCAGCGCATTACCGAGGGACAGGCCCTCAAGGCACAAGTCCTTGCCGACCCACGCTTCCTTTACGCTCAACCTGCGGACCAGCTTGTCTTCTGGCAAAAATTTCATCTGCACTACCCCGAAGTGTCATGCGATGACGAATACAAGGTTGCCCTTATCCACCAGCAACAATTCGCCGCACAACTCGCCGCACAACAAGCGGCCCAACAAACTGGACAGCAGCCCGTTCCCGGGAGTGGCGTGGATCAGACGCGTAACAACTGGCCCATGCCCCTGCCGAGTTACTACAAGCATATGACTGTCAGCCAGCTTCATAAGTACGTATACGACATGAATCATCACCAGAATTACGATCACTGGGCAGGCAACCAAGGCCCTCCGCCGGCCTCGGATCCCAATGCACAAAATCCTGCGCAGTCTTCAAATCCACCAGCTTCCGATCCGACCGGTTCCGCCAACCCGCCCCCGCCGTAACCGGCGGGGCTGGGATAGCCAAGATCGGACGGAGCTACTCGCGTCAATTGGCGTTCATTCGCGGTTTTCTACAGGTCTGTGCAACCGCCCGGTTTCCAAGTCATGCCTGAACCCAGCTGCGTTGGTCTTCCTCCGTGCCCGGGTCAGCCTTGCAGCCGAGCGCGTCGAAATCTTCGGCGCCGCTCCGAAAAAAGCTTCGCATGAAAGCAGACATCGGAACAGAAGGCTTACGCGCGGGACGTGGCAGCGGGCGCGAGGTTTGGTTTTTCATGCCGATTAATCCTTAAAATACTGGCCGCACGCGTGAAGGTTTCCTTAGGGAATCCCATCGTGCGCTTGATCTGGTAATCGCGTTCGATCGGATTTTTGATACGCCGCAGCCGCCAGTAATCGCGCACGCCAATCAGCCCGCGCAGGAGCGGCGCCGCCGCAAAGACCGGCACCGGCACGTCGCTGCCGTGCACCACGCGCTCCACTACGCCCGGCCGCAGGCAGTCGCGGAGCCGGCGGCAGCGATTGGGCAGATTCAGTGCACTGATGTCGCCGTAGAGATGCGGAAACTCGCACAGCATCGCCGTGAAAATATCGAAGTAATCATGGTCGATGAGCTGGCTCGCCGTGCCGCAGTGCGCCGCGATCACGGTCACACCCGCCTCGAGCGGTGCTCGTAAATTGCGCGGATCAGCCAGTTCGGGCCTGACTTCCTCGACACTGCCCTCGCCGCCAGTGTGCGCGATGAGCGGCAACCGCGCTGCCGCCATGCGCCGCCAGAATTCCACATAACGTGGCAGGCCGCACTCGACATTGTGGCAATTGGGCAAAAGTTTCAGGGCAACCACACCCGCGGCGAGGCAGCGATCGAGTTCATCGAGCGCATCCGGCCGCGCGGGATGGATCGACGCCGCGGGCAAAAACTCATGGTGCTCCGCCGCCAGCCGCAGCACATGATCGTTGGGTACGTAAAACGTGCCGCGACCTTCCATCTTCCGGCCATCGTCGGCGTAAACCTCGTCCTGCGCCAGCAGCACAACCGCGTCGAGCGACGAGTCGCGCACGTGGGCCAGCAGCCGGTCGGCGTAAAGCCGGTCGAGGTCGCCCCGCAACGCCGAGGCCGGCAGGCCGAAATCGCCCAGCATGAACGGCTGCGCCAGACGCGTGAGCCCGTGAGGACGGTGCCAACAGCCGCTGCCACTGGAGCCATTGCCGACCAGATGAACGTGTGTATCGAGAATCATGGGACTGGTAGTTGGTGTCTGGTTCGATGCTTGCCGACCGGCTCTTGTCACTTGCCACTTGCCACTTGGCCCTTGACCTCGCTGCTCACAGCGAGGTCCTTGCAGCCTTTGAGATCGAGTTTGCCGGTGCCGAGCATCGGGATTTTTTCCACGCGTCGGATGACTTTTGGCACCCAAAGATTGGGCAGACCGGCGGCGACGAGCTTGTCGCGGATCTGATCGGCGCCGAGGTCCTGCGTGGTCAAGAGCACGAGCGCCTCGCCTTTGGCCGCATCGGGCACGCCGACCACGGCCACGCTCGGGCCCTCGCCCTGGTCGAGGTTAAAAACCTCCGCGAGCTTCTGCTCCACTGTGCCGTGTGGCACCATCTCGCCACCAATTTTTGAAAACCGCGAGAGCCGGCCCTCGATATGAAGAAATCCCGCCTCGTCGAAACGCGCAAGGTCGCCGGTCAAAAACCAGCCGTCGCGCAGGGCTGCATGGTTTTTTTCATCATCCTTGAGATAGCCGCTGAAAATATTTGGGCCGCGAAACAGCAGCAGCCCGGTTTCCGTCACCGGCCGCTCCACCAGCGTGTCGGGATCGACAATGCGCGCCGTCATGCCCGGCAGCATGCGGCCAACCGAGCCCAGCCTTTTGCCTTCCTGCTGCCCGGCCGTTGAGGTCGACACGGGAGGATTCGGCTGGTTGAGATTGGCCACGGGCGACGTCTCTGTCAGGCCGAAGCCTTGCAGGATTTCGATGCCGAATTTTTCAAGGAAGCCATCGTAGAGATCGGGCGGCATTTTCTCGGCCCCGGAAACAACCAGCGTGAGCGAGCTCAATTCCTCCTTTTCCGCCTTTTTCAAAAATGGCCGCAGGAAGGTCGGCGCACCGATAAGCAAGGAAGCGCGTTCGGCCTTGATCGCATCAACGATTTTGCGCGTGTCCAGCGGGCTCGGTACCGTGACCAAGCGGCAGCCACGCAGGATCATATACCACACCGCTATCGTAAAACCAAAACTGTGAAACAGCGGTAGACAGCCAAGCATCGTGACTGGTTTGGGCAGGATTGCGGTGGACGAGATCTGGGCACAATTCGCGAGAATATTGCGATGCGTGAGGATAACGCCCTTGGGTTCGCCCGCGCTGCCACTCGTGAAAAGCAGCGCGGCCTCCTCCCGGTTGCCGGTGCGCGGCAGGCCCAGCAGCGACGCGAGCCATTGACCCGGCAGCAGCCAGACCGCCACGAGCCACGGCACCATCGCGCGCTTGCCGCCGGCGGCGGCAATTTCTCCGCGCAGGTCAAGGGTGCGCGCCGGCCACGGAAAAGCCGGCAGCTTCGCGCGCATGGCATCCGCAGTGATGACCGTGTCGATCTCGGCAATCTGCAGGGCCGACCCAATGGCAGCGATGCCGGCCGTGAAATTGAGGTTCACCGGCACTTTTCCGGCAAAGACCACGGCCAGGTTGGCAATGGTTCCGCCCGCACCTGGCGGCAGGACGATGCCGACGCGGTGCGCCGACACGGTCTTGCGCAAGCGGCGGGAGAGCGCGGCGGCGGCGGCAAAAAGTTGCCCGGCTTTTACTTCACGGCGTTCCGCCGTGCGATCGATGATTTCGATCCGGTGAGGCCGCTTGGCAAGCTGGCGCACGACCTCACGGCCCAGATGCCGCTGCAACACAGGCCGCTCCTCGAACGCCTCCGCGCCAAGATCGAGCAACGCCTGCCGCACCGTCGCGGCGGTGGCCTGCTCGGGGGCAATCGGTTCGCCGAACGCCACGCACACCGGAGTGGGCATGAGCCGCGGCGACTTCCAGATATACTTGTTGCCCGAAAACGAAAGCAGTGAACCCCACAGGCCGTCGACGGCCGCAGGCACGACGGGCACGACGGCCTTGCGCGCCATCAGCTCGAAGCCGCGGTGCAACTCCATTAACACGCCCGTGCGCGAAATGCCGCCTTCTGGAAAAATGAGCACGACCTCCCCCGCCTGCAGCTCACGCACGATGCGGCGCGTGCTTTCCAGCGCGTTGTGCGGCGAGATGGGAATCGTGCCGGTGAACCAATACAACCAGCGATAAAGAAGATTGGCGCGCGCCAGCGACTCATGGCCGACGAATCGAATCCTCCGCGGACACGCGAGTTGGAGCACGATCACATCGACGTAGCTCAGATGGTTCGCCAGGAGGAGGACCCCGCCGGTCTTGGGCAGGCGTTCCGCGTTCAGCGCGCGCACACGGTAAAATAGCCGGGCGATCAAGGCCACGGGAATCTCGACTGCCCGGAGCAAATAAGAATGGCGCGAAGAGGTGGGCATGAGGATGAGATTTCAGATTTCAAAGCTTCTGACGCCACTTTTTGGCGCCCTCTTCGAGCTCGGCCAACGAGGCCAGCGCATGCTTGATGTCTGCACCCGCGAGGCCGGCCACAACCTTTTTGACCGCGGTTACATAAAGCGGCCACACCCTGGCCCAAAGCTGCTGGCCCCTGGCGGTCAGCATGACCCGGTGGATGCGACGATCCTCCGGATGGTTTTCGCGCCGCACCCACCCGGCCTTCTCCATCCGGTCGAGCAGCCCGGTGACATTCGAGCGGTCAACGACGAGCACGTCGCCCAGTTCGCGCTGGCTCAGGCCGGTCGGCGCGTTGGCGAGGACGTTGAGCACGTTGAATTGCGCTTCCGTCAGGCCCAGCGGGCGAAAAAAATGCTGGCTCTCACGCAACAACACCCCGCTCGTGGCAAGCACGCGATTGATGAAATCGACTCCAAGTAGGTCTGGCATGTCAATTAGTTGATGCAACTATTGTTGATATGTCAACTAGTATCATTTTCCTGCTCTTCAAGGTAGGGCTGTTTATCCTAATCTTCCGCAGGTCTGTTTGAAAATGTGGTCAGGGTGTCCTCACCGCGCACTGGGTCGATCGCGGGGTGAGGACACCCCGACCACACATTTATCGGCGCGTTATGGATAACGCGCCCTACCCGCCTAGGCCCACTCGCTGAGCTGCGTTGCCAGCATCATTTGCCCCAAAGTCTATTCAACAAACCGCTGGCCGCATTGCTCGCAGCCGCCAGTCCCAGAAATTTTTTTTCGGTTTCGCTCGCATCCGGATGGCTCAGTGTGCCGCCGGCCTTTAGTGGTACTGTGCAGGCGGCATAACCCAGTTCGTCAGTCTGTGAATCAAGTGCACCGAGATAATTTAGCAAATCGGCGGTATGGCCGCGAGCGCTGAGCTTGAATTCAGCTGCCAATGGCTGCTCCATGAGCGGCGTGCCAGCTTGGTAGGTCACCTGGCCATTACCTTGCAAACGCATCTCTGGAGAAATCAGCGTAAAGTCCTTGAGCTGGGTGTTCAGTTGCTGATCCCGTGAAACCGTCACGTTGAGTTGATCATAGTCGATTGCGGCGAGTATCTTGGAAACCTCCAAAACTGCTTGGGTTTTATTCGCAATGTCACCGTAACTTTTCTGCCCGGTCACGGCACTGACCACACCTCCGAGTTTTGCAGCAAACCCCGCTATCTTTGTCGCGCCCGAAAGCTTGGAATAAATTTTGGTTAGCCCATCAAAAAACCGAAATACGCCACCTTTGCCGATCAGGGTTCCACCGCCTTGCGCCTGTTGGCCGAGATCGGCTGCGTTGATGCCACTGCCCGTGACCTGGCCTGAAAGATTGAATTTTCCCTCGACCGTTGGCGGCTTTGACGGGTCGAGCGCGTGAAAAAGCGGCGCACTGTCCACATCGCTGAGGGCGACCTTTGCCTTCATTGAGTAAGGCTCCGGCGCGTCCCCGGCGAAGTTGACCGTGCCGTCAAGCTTGGCCTCGCCGCCGCTGCCCAGCACGGCGCGGAGCTGGTCGAGCGCGAGTGCGTCTGGACCGATCTTGAGGTCACCGGCGATGTCGTTTACCTCAAACTGGCCATAGATGACTTTCTTCAACGCCAGCACGAGATGGCCGCTCACGCCTTTCCAAAAAGGCGCCGTGTCGGGCGTCGCGAGCGCCGGCGCCGAGTCCGCCAGGGTCGGTGGCGCCGATAAGGCCGGACCGGATTTCATGGCGAGCGGTGCGGCGAGAATTTTCATGTCATCCGCGATGATGAGATCGCTCGCCACGCGCGCGTCGAGATTCATTCCGCCCGACCCGGACTTGAACGTGCCGCTGAAGGTCAGGTCGGACTTGCGGCCGGCGTTTTTAAAAAGCAGCGGAACGTTGAAGGTGATCTGCCCGTCGGGCGCCAGCTCGGCCCGCATATCGGCCGCGACCGTGGGCAACGAAGGCGCTTGGGGCGAAGCGAGGTCGGTGAGGGCCAGCTTCGCCTCGATTTCCTTTTTCTCATCGAGGCTGGCCTGGAAATCGATGCGCGCGGTGCCCCCGGTGAGCTGCTGCGCGTGCGATGCAAATGCAGGCTGGGCCAGCACCGCCGGCAGGTCGGCCTGGAGCTGGCCGGTCGCCTTGATCGGCTGGCCCGGCCCGGCGATGGCTCCGGCTTTCGCTTCCAGCGTGAAAAGTGTCTTTGCGCCGTTTTGCGCGCTGGCGGTCAGTTCAGCCTGCCAGCCTTGCTGCTGCGTATAGTCGCCGCTGAGGCTGATCGTCGCGACGTCGAGGTGGGCCAGCGCCTGGCCAGCTCGGGCGACGGAGAAGTTTTTCACCGCCAGCGGCTCGAACGATTGAAAATGCAGGCCGCCATTGCGCGCACTGACCAAGAGCGTGCCGGTGGCATCACTGCCATCCACGGTGAGCCCGGATAAAAACGGCTGCGCCCACGCCAGCGGCAAGCCCTGCAGCGCAAAGCTGAACAGGTCCTTCGCTGGGTCGGCCACCTTCAGCTCCTTGGGTTTCTCGATGAGTTCGAAGGATTGGAGCGCGCGCATCTCGGCCACGCGATGGGCGCCCGCCACAATCACGTCGAACTGATCGATGCGGGTAACGCCGGCGCTCTGATTCAGGTCGAAATGAGTGTCGATCGTTAGCTGGCCAAGGGCCTGCAATCCGGCGTGGACGAGCTCAAGTTGCCCGGCGGAAGCATGCAGATGGCCGGTGGTATGCACAGCGCCAAGAGTCGCGTCGGCTTCCAGCTTGCCATCACCGGTGGCTTCAAAAGCCGGCAACGCACGCCCCAGGGTGAAAGGTGCGAGATCCGTATCACGCACGTTGAGTTGCCAGTCGCCCGCAAGTTTGGGCGCGGGCAGGGCGGCGTCGGCATTGAGCGAGAAGAAGTGCTTGTAGCTGGCATCGAGCGAAAAGAGGTGCTTGTCCTCCGTGTCGAGCGCGACCGTGTAATGCTCGCCGGTGGTGGCCCGAAGGGCTTCAACGACGAAATGGATGCGCGCTCCTTGCGGAAACCGCGGGCCGGTCGCGGTGCCGTCGGTGACCAATCCGATGTGCGAAAACGTGCGCGGCGTGTCGAGCTTCGCGATCAGCGTGCCATGTACCGCCAGCGTGTGCACGGCCGCGGAAGAACCGGCCAGTTCGGTGTCGATTTCAAAATCAAACTTTCCCTCCTGCCCTGCCGTCAGCCCGCCACCCGTGATCGTGACATGCGCCCGCGATGGCGGCTGCTTGGGGTCAGCCAGAAATATGACGTCGCCCGATAGCTCGACCAGATCGACCACCAGATCGACCGGCAGATGGAGCTGCTGGAATATTCCCTGGAAAGCAGCCGCGGTCGCGACGGCCGGTGCGGCGGCGGTCTGGGCGGACTTCGACTTTCCTCCGGCGGCAGTGAGGTCAAGCGTCCAGCCTTTCGCGACGAATTTCTGGATGGAAACGTTCTTACCCGCAGCGGAAAGCAACGACACATCGACCCCGACGGATGGTAAAGTTAGCACCACGCCAGATTGATTGACCTGCACGTTGTCCAGCTCAACCCGGTGCAAACCGACCGCAAGGCGACCCACGTCGATGTTGCGACCAGCCAGCGCCCGATGCGCGGCCCACGTTTGCACGGAAGGCATAAAGGCGAGCCCAACGACTACAGCCATGAGCGCAGCCAAGACCGCGATGCCAATCAGAAGCCGACGCAGGAGTTTCATGTGATCGTAGTTGGTAGTTGGTAATTAGCAGTTCGTGGAGGGAAAGCAGCGGGTAGCGAGCCATTCGAAATTCGGCCTTGGATGCTGTTTTTCCGAGAAAATTTCCAGGGAATGTCGAACACTGAACACCACACGTCCTACCAAATACCAACTACCAACTACTAATTACCAACCTTACCCAAGGACAAGGGACAAATGACCAATGACGATGGCGCGGCCGCTCATTCCCTGAGTTCGAACTTATCCGCCACGCCCATGGCCCGGCGCATCGTGGCCACCGCCACGTCGTAGCTGTAGTTCGCCTGGATGAGATTGGTGCGGGCCGTCGTGAGATCGACCTGCGACTGAAGGACGTCGAGCTCCGTGGCGGTGCCCGCTGAATAGCGGACGTGGGCCTCGCGCACGGCTTCCTCGGCTTGTTCGACGGTCTTGGCGCTCGCCGCGACCAGCTCGCCCGCCTCCTCAAACGAGGAATAAGCCTGGCGCACCTCGACCTCGACCGACAATTGCTCATTGAGCAGCGTGAGCCGCGCCTGTTCCTCCTGTGAGCGCGCTTCCCTCACCTTGCCGGCCGTGGCACGGCCGTCAAAAACCGCCCAGCTCGATTGCGCACCGACAAACCAGCCGTTGAGCGTGGACTCGAGATCGTTGGAAAAACTTTTTTTCTTCAATTCATAGCCGCCGATCGCGTCGAGCGTCGGCCAGTAGTTGGCCTTGGCGACTTTTATGTTCTGCTCCTGCCCCGATTGCAGGCGGGCGTAACGCAAAAGCTCCGGGCGGCTGGTGGACGCCGCGGCGAGAGCGGAGTCGAGATCGAACTGCGCCGGCGTGGAGTCAAGTGAGCCGGTCAAATTCAGGGACTGCTGCCCGGCGGCCGGGGTGCTCGAGACCAGCCCGAGGGACTGGCGCAATTGCTCGATGGAAATGCGATAGGTGTTGCGCGCCTCGATCAGCGGAGGCCGGCCATTGGCCAAAGCCACCTCGGCCCGGAGCAGGTCGAACTGCGCGCCGGAGCCGGCATCATAGCGGGCCTTGGCATCCTTGTATTGCTGCTGGAGCAGTTCCAGGTTTTGTTCCTGCACCTTGATTTTTTCCTGGTTGAGCAGGACGTCATAAAACTTCGTGCGCACATCGAGCAGTGCATCGTTCATCACGCCCTGCATTTCATAGAGCGCCGCCTCGCGGACGTCCTTTTCCGCATGGATCGCGGCGGTGAACTTTCCCCCGGCAAAGAGCGCCTGTGTCGCCTGGAGCGTGATGGACCAGGACTGGTCGTTCGGCGCCGGCGTGCCGGGACCGAAATTTTCCTGCAGGGTCTTTTCCGACTGCTGATACTGAGAATTAAGCGCGACATTAGGCAGCGCGGCGGCGCGCGTCGTAATCAGGACGCCCTCCTGCTCCTCGATGCGCTGGCGCGCCTGCCGGATGGCAAAATTGTGGTCGAGCGCGAAGCGCAGTGCCGTGGGCAGGTCGATTTCCCCGGGCAATGTATCCGAAGGTGTCGTGGTCTCTTGGGCGAAACCTGTAAAGGTCATGGCCGAGGCCAGAGCCAGCGAAAGAAAAGTACGGTTTGAGGGTTTCATTTTATTTCGCGACGGGTTGCGGTTGGGAAATAGTGACAACCGAGAGATTATCGGACGCCTTCACGCGATCATGCGTGTGATCCCTGGCGAGCAGAATGTAAATCGAAGGCAGGACGAAGAGCGTGAAGATCGTGCCGATGGACATGCCGCCCACGAGCACGAGGCCGATGCTATTGCGGGCGGCGGCGCCGGCGCCCGTGACCAGCGTAAGCGGGAAATGCCCGGCCACGGTGGCCACGCTGGTCATAAGGATCGGGCGCAAGCGCGTCAGGGCCGCTTCATGCACGGCGACGAGCTTGGTTTTGCCCTCCTCCTGAAGCTTGTTGGCAAACTCGACGACGAGGATACCGTTCTTCGCGATCAGGCCGACGAGCGTGACGAGGCCGACCTCGGCGTAAATGTTCATCGTGGTAGTCCAGCCGTTGGTCCAGAAGGGAACGTTCGGATTGGGCATCTTTAAATACGTGAAGACAAGCGCGCCAAACATCGCGAGCGGCACGGAGCCGGCCAGGATGACCAGCGGATCACGAAAGGAATTAAACTGCACCGCCAGCGCGAGGAAGATCAGCACGATGGCCATAATGAAAGCCGGCAGGAATTTATTGCCTTCCTGGCGGAGCTGGCGGGATTCCCCCCGGTAGTCGATGGAATAACCGGGCGGAAGAACCTTGTGGGCGGCGTCCTCCAGAATCTTGAGCGCTTTGTCCAGTGGAACGTGCGCCTGGCCATAGATTTCAACCGAGTTGAGCTGCTGAAACCGGTTGAGCGAGCGCGGTACCGTCGTGTTTTTGATCGTGGCAATCGTGCTGAGCGGCACGAGCTGGCGGTTGGGCCCGGTGATGTAAATGTCTTTTAACTGATCGGAATTGAGACGGTCGACCCGCTTGATTTGTGGAATCACCTTGTAACTACGCCCGCTGATGTTGAACCAATTCACATAATTTCCGCCCAGCGCCGCGGAAAGATCCGAACCGATCTGGTTGAGATTGAGGCCGAGTGCCGCCGCCTTGTCCCGATCGATAATAATTTGAGATTGAGGCTGATCGAATTTGAGATCGAGCTGGGGAGGGAAATTGAAAGCCCCGCTCTTCATCGCCTCGAATTGGATTTGTTGAGCATAAGGCAGCAGACGGTCCGCTTCCACCGTCGACGTGATATCGAACTCGACAGGGAAATTGTCGCCCCCGGGCAGCGGAGGCGGAGTAATCGCGAAAACCTGCATGCCGGGAATCTGGAAAAGTTTGCCCTGAACCTCGGGTAAAATTTGAAACACGGTGCGCTTGCGCACACCCCAGGGTTTCAAGACCATGCCGCCAAATCCGCTCACACCCCTGGACGCGGCAAAGGGATCGGAAGGCGAGAACAAGAGTTGAAACGTGATTTCTCGCTCCGGTGTGGAGAGAAATGCCTGGTCGGCCGCATGCGCGAAATAACTTCTTTGATCCGCGGTGGCGTTGGCGGCGCTATTCAAAGCGCCAAAAATGACGCTTTGGTCCTCGTAAGGAGCGAGTTCCTTGCTGTCCCACGAAGACTTGAACATTACAACCGCAAGAATGCTGACGACAATCCAGACGGCGTACACATAAGGCCGAGAGTGCAATGTGCCCAGCAGCACACGGCCGTATGACTCACGCAGGCGGTCAAAACGCTGATTGACCCATCCCGCAAAGCCTTTCTCCTGGTCAGCCGCACTGCGGAGCAGTCTGGCCGACATCATGGGGGAAAGCGTGAGAGCGACGATGCCGGAAATCGTGACGGCACCAGCCAGCGTGAGGGCAAACTCCCGAAAAAGGGCGCCGGTGAGTCCGCCTTGCAAACCGATCGGCGTATAGACAGCCGCCAGCGTGACGGTCATGGCGATGATCGGGCCCGTCAATTCGCGCGCGCCGAGCAAGGCGGCGTCGAACGGTGTCCGGCCCTCGCGCAGGTGGCGTTCGACGTTTTCGACCACGACGATGGCATCGTCCACCACCAGACCGACGGACAACACGATGGCCAGCAAAGTAAGGAGGTTGAGGGTGAAACCGAACGCCTGCATCAGGAAAACCGCCCCGATCAGCGACACGGGAATCGCCATGACAGGAATGAGCACCGAGCGGAATGAGCCGAGAAAAAGAAAGATCACGACCACCACGATCAGCAGCGTGTCGACGAGCGTGTGGGTGACCTCGTGGATGGCATTGCGAATGTACGCCGAGGAGTCGTAACCGACGCCTATGGTCAAACCCGACGGGGCATCTTTTTTGATACTGTTGACTTCGATTTGGACCTTTTGGACCGTGTCGATGACATTGGCGTTGGGCAGCGGATAAATACCCATGAAGACGGCGGTCTGGCCCGACATGTGAACCTGCGAATCGTAGTCTTCCGAACCCAGCTCAACGTCCGCCACGTCTTTGAGGCGGATAATGGTATTGCCCGACTGCCGGACGACAAGATTGTTGAATTCTTCAACGGTGTGCAGATCGGTGTTGGCGGTAAGACTGACTTGAACAAGCGACCCCTTGGTCTGGCCAACGGCAGCAAGGTAATTGTTCGCCGCGAGCGCAGCCCGCACTTCCGCCGGGCTCAAATGGAACGCCGCCATGCGGTCCGGCTTCATCCAGACCCGCATGGCGAACGTACGCGCGCCAAGAATATCGGCCCGTTGCACGCCCTGCAGCGCAGCCAGGCGCGGTTGCACCACGCGCACCAGATAATCGGTGATCTGGTTCTGCGACAAAATGTCGGATGCAAAACTAAGATAGATGGAGGCAATCGCCGAATCAGCCGATTCGATATTAATTGCCGGCACCTCGGCCTCGGCGGGCAAATTGTTGCGGACTTGGTTTACTTTGGCGGTGACTTCGGCGAGCGCCTTGGTGGGCTCGTAGTTAAGTTTGAGCCGCGCGGTGACGAAAGAAAAACCCTGCAGGCTTTGCGATTGAATATATTCGATGCCTTCGGCGGAAGAAATGGCTTGCTCAATCGGCACCGTGACAAAACCCCGCACCAACTCAGGGCTGGCACCGGTGTACACCGTGGCAATGGTGATCGAAGAAATTTCCGTCGTCGGGTACTGACGAATACTGATCGAGCGCCAGGATTGTACGCCCGCAATGATAATCACCAGGCTGACCACGATGGCCAGCACCGGCTTGCGAATAAAAATGTCGGTAAAGGAGGATTTCATCGGATGTTTTGAAACCGCGAATGGACGCGAATAAACGCAAATCCTTATGCGGGGTTTTTAATTTATTACGTGTGTCGGATGGAAAGTGCCACGATCCGGAGAAAAATCGACGTCATGGCCTTCTCTTCGATTATGAGTCGGATGGCTTCGGTGCGACCTCGGTTTTGGGCGCGAGCGTGTTGTCGACGACGACGGGTTCATTGTTTTGGAGCTGAAAGACGCCCGACGAGACGACCGTTTCGCCAGATTTGAGACCGGACGTAATGGCGACGAAATCCCCCCGGGTCATCCCGAGCTGGACAAATTGTTGGCGAAGCGCTTTGCCGGTTTGAGAATCCTTGGATTCATCGACGACAAAAACGGAATTGCCGTAAGGCGAGTAAAGCACGGCCGTGGCAGGGATAAACAAAACTTTGTTGGTAGCTGGAAGGTCCACCGAAACGTCGGCAAACATGCCGGGATGTAATTTTTCGTCCGCATTGGCCAGAGTGGCCTGGATCTGGAGATTACGCGTGGCGCTATCCACCTGTGGGTCGATGGCGGTGATTTTTCCCTCGATGGTTTGTCCCGGCAACGCATCCGTCGTCACCTGCACCGTCAGGCCGGGCGTGAGGCCGGCCAGCTGCTGCTGGGGCAGGGAAAAATCCGCATAGATTGGATCCAACGACTGGAGCGACACGATGCCCGTGCCAGCCGGCAGATATTGCCCGAGATTGACCGTGCGGATGCCGATGCGCCCATCGAACGGCGCCGTGATGGTCTTCTTCGCGACGGCGGACTTGAGGTTGGCGATATTGGCCTCGGCTTGCTTGGCCTGGGCCTCGGCCAAATCGAGATCCGATTGGGAATTGCTGTTTTGGGCGCGAAGGTCCTGGGCTCGTTTGAGGCTGACGCGGGCCCACTCGGCGCTGGCCTCGGCGCTGGCGAGCTGCGCCTCCTCGGCGGAAGCGTCGATCTGCACCAACAGGTCGCCTTTTTTGACCTGAGCGCCGGACTCAAAGGCGATTTTTGTCACGGTGCCGGCCAGTTCGTTGCTCAAGGTCGTTCCCTGAACCGCCGCGAGGCTGCCGACTGCCTTCAGCGCCGGAGCCCACAGTTCTTCGCGAGCCTGCGAGGTCGTCACCGTACCCGGCGGAAAGCCTTTGGGTGCATGAGTTATTTTTTGAATCTGCCAGTATTTGATGCCAGCGAGGCCTCCGCCCAGCACAAGCAAGCCGGCAATCGTATAAACAAGCTTTTTTGTTTTCGTATTCATAGGTTGAAAGATTGGTGTTGAATCAAGGTGGCTCAATCGCGCCCGGCCTGGGCCGGTGTGAGGGTGGAAGCGTGCTGGAGGATTTTATTGAGAAGAAGCACGAGCGTCTTGCGCTCGCCTTCCTTGAGCGGGCTCATGACCTCGGCCATGGCGCGAAAATGGAGGGGGAGGATTTTTTCGAGGAGCTTCCGTCCCTTCGGCGTCAGGTTGACCGACATCATGCGGCGGTCGTTGGCATCGCGCACGCGCCTGGCCAGGCCGTCACGCTCCAGGGTGTCGATCAGGCCGGTCATGGTCGCGCGGGTGACCCCGGCGGCCTCGGCCAGTGCGGCCGGGGTCAGCGGGCCAGCCGGCAGGCAATGCTCCCCGGCCCCGGCGTCCGCGGGCGCGCCCGCACTGCGCTTCTTGAGCAGCATCAGCACGCCGAACCGCCCCTGCGACAGGCCATGGCTGGCATAGTTGTTTTCCGTCACCCTGAACACCTCGTCGCCCGTGCGCAGCAGGTTGAGGAACACATCGCAGGCCGACGGGTCAAGGTCGGGAAACTTCTTGGCCGCCTCGAGCAGGCACTCGTAGCGCGGCAGGTCTTTGAGCAGGAGCAGTGGCATGAAAAAAGGTAAGGTGGCTAATAGTTAGGAGGCTAACTAAAAAAGCAAGCCGCAAAAATCGATTATTTGTGACATTTATGTGGCGGGCTCCACGGTGCAGCAGAGCTAATGGGGTGAACTCGACTGAAGGTGGAGCGCGACGTCCCCGACGCGCTCAAGGCGCCATTCCATGGCACCCGCCGAAACAGCCGCCGCCGCATATCTGAGCGCGTCGGGACGACGCGCTCCACCTCGGAAGACACCTGCCCTCTGCACCCTACTGGATCGACCGGGCCGCGGTGGCGACCGCGTCCGCCGTGATGCCGAGGGTCTTGTAGACCAAGGGCGCGGGCGCACTGATGCCGAAGCGGTCGACGCCGATGACTTTGCCATCGAGGCCGACATACTTGCGCCAGAGCGGCGAGACTCCCGCCTCGATCGCGACGCGCTTACGGCACGATGACGGCAGGATGGCCTCGCGGTAATCGGCCGTTTGCGCATCGAAGCGCAGGAATGACGGCATCGACACCACGCGCGTACCCGGCCCGAGTTGCTTGGCCGCATCAATTGCGAGCGAAACCTCGCTGCCGGCGGAGATCAGGATATGGGTCAGCGGCGCGGTTTCCTGGCGGACAATGTAACCGCCCTTGAGCACGCCCGCACGGCGGATGTGGGGAGGAACGTCGTTGAGCGCGGGCACGGCCTGGCGGGTGAGCGCGAGCAGCGTGGGGCCATGGGTATTCTCGAGCGCGGCGGCAAAAGCGCCCGCCGTCTCCTCGGGATCGGCCGGGCGGATGACATCGAACCCGGGAATAAGGCGCAGGGCGGAAATGGTTTCGACCGGCTGGTGCGTGGGGCCATCTTCGCCAACGCCGATCGAGTCGTGCGTGTAAATATAAATGACCGGCAGGTGCGAGAGCGCGGCAATGCGCATCGACGGACGCGAGTAGTCGGAAAACACCAGGAACGTCGCGCAGGAGGGACGGAAAATCCCGTCGTAGGCCACGCCGTTGCAGATGGCGGCCATGCCGTGCTCGCGGATGCCGAAGCGGATGTTGCGGCCGCCGCGGTTGGTTTTATCGAAATCCTTGTCCGTGGCGATGTAGTTGTAGGTGGAGCCGTGAAGGTCAGCGCTCCCGCTGATGAGCAAGAGCTGCTCGGCGGCGACGGGCTGGAGAATATCGCGGCCCGCGGCGCGCGTGCCGGAAAGTTTCGCGTCGGGCGCGAAGACGGGGATCGTATTAAGCAAATGGGCCGAGCTGGGCTGCACGCTGCGCTTGGCGAGGAGCGCGGCTTTGTCCGGATTCGCGGCACTCCACGCATCGTAAACCTTCGACCATTTCTTATAAATGCGGGCGAGGCTTTTCCTCTGGCTGGCAAAATAGGCATGCACGTCGTCGCTTACATAGAAATGCTGGTCGGCGGGCAGGCCGAGGCCGGCGCGCGCCTGGTCGACAAACTTCGCCCCACCCTCGCCGTGCGCCTTGGCGGTGCCGGCGACCTCGGGAATGCCGCGGCCGATCTGGGTTTTGGCAATGATGAGCTGGGGTTGGCCGGTCTTGGCTTTTTTGGCCTTATTGTAGGCCTTCAAGAACGCGACCATGTCGTGACCATCGATGGTCTGCACGGCCCAGCCGTAGGCTTTGAAGCGCAGGGCGGTGTTCTCGCTCTGCGTCTTGTCGGCCATGGCGTCGAGCGTGACGTCGTTGGAGTCATAAATGAGGATGAGGTTGTCGAGGGCCTGGTGGCCGGCGAAGGCCGCGGCTTCGCTCGCGACGCCTTCCTGCAGGCAGCCGTCGCCCGCGAGGCAGACGACATGAAAATCGAAGATCGCGTGATCGGGGGTGTTAAAACGCGCGGCGGCCATCTGACCGGCCATGGCCATGCCGACGGCATTGCCCACGCCCTGGCCGAGCGGGCCGGTGGTGCACTCGACGCCCGGCGTCTCGCGATACTCGGGGTGGCCGGGCGTCTTGGAGTGGAGCTGGCGGAAATTTTTCAGTTCCTCAATCGTTAGCGCGTAGCCGGCGAGATGCAGCCAGCTGTAAAGGAACATGCTGCCGTGGCCGGCCGAAAGAATGAAGCGGTCGCGGTTGAGCCAGCGCGGGTCCTCGGGATTGTGCACCAACGCGTAGCCGTAGAGCACGGCGCCGATGTCGGCGCAGCCCAGCGGCAGGCCGAGGTGGCCGGAGTTGGCTTTGTGCACGGCATCCATGGCGAGGCCACGGGCCTGGTTGGCGGCTTTGGACAGAATTTCAGTTTGGAACTTCATTTTGAAAGATTTGGAATGGACATGCGCCGGGACGCGTAGGTTACACAAAAAAATTTATGCGCAAAAAAAGCGAGCCGAGAATCGGCTCGCTTTGGTTAAAACATTCTGAACATCATGCGATAAGAAACTTAGCTCGTGGGGACGGCGGTTTCCTCGGTGCGCTTTTTGTTGACGGCCATGGCCGCCTTGCCCGTGCGATTGCGCAGGTAGTAAAGGCGGGCCCGCATCGGCTCGGACTCGCGTTCGACCTCGATCTTGTCGATGTTCGGCGAGTTGACCGGGAACACGCGCTCGACCCCCTCGCCGTAGCTGATGCGGCGGACCGTGAAGGTCTCGTGGATGCCATGGCCTTTGCGGGCGATGACAATGCCGGAATAGACTTGGACGCGCTCTTTGTCGCCTTCGCGAACTTTGGTGTGCACGCGGACGCCGTCGCCAACTTTAAATGGCGTGACGTCCTGTTTCACCTGAAAGGCGGTGATTTCTTGGATGATCGGGTTCATGGCTAAATTATTTGAGCAAATCGGGTCGGACCTGGCGGGTTTTCTCAACACGGCGCGCTTGCCGCCACTTCTCGATTTCGCCGTGGTTGCCCGAAAGGAGAACTTCCGGCACGGACATGCC
>Ga0210392_10000231_pt1 | contig 42635 bp, 35 predicted proteins | sample IncBWC30OmetaG_FD_161057 | JGI IMG/M metagenome (GOLD analysis project Ga0210392, IMG submission 161057) | Forest soil microbial communities from Barre Woods Harvard Forest LTER site, Petersham, Massachusetts, United States - Inc-BW-C-30-O ... | reverse complement strand
AGTGATGTATCAGTTTGCCTATTTGTCATTCCGAGCCGTGCGAGGTACCGAGGCCGAAGGCCGACAGTCTGACATCTCACGATTTGATTCGGTGAGATCCTTCGCTTCGCTCTGGATGACAACGCTGATGGCTGCATGCAGGACACCATCGCCAAACTGATACGCCACCTGCAAACACATGCTTTAGCCACAAAGGATCACATAGAGCGCAAGGAAACCATGCTTTTCCGTCCGCTGCCTTTTCTTTGCGACCCTTCGTGGCAAAAACGGCTTTAAAAAATCTCGGTCGGGGCATAAAGCCCCTCCTACTTGGACGTTGAGTGTTGGATGTTCGATGTTGGACGTTCAAGGAGCCTCTATTCTTGTCACCTGTCACTTGATACCTGTTACTTCTTCCTCAATGCCCGACTTCCGCGCTTTCTGCCAGCCCGCCAACCGTGAGCCGACCGAGCTCACGCTTTCGCCCGACGAATCCCACCATCTCGTCGCGGTGAACCGCGCCCAGGCCGGCAACACCGTCGTGGCTTTCGACGGCCGCGGCACGGAATGGATTTGCGAGCTCATCGCGGCCGACAAACGCGCGGCCCGGCTCAAGGTGCGGTTTTTGCAAAAAGCCAAACCGCTCCCCTACACTATCACCCTCGGCCAGGCGCTGCCCAAGGGCGGATTCATGGACGCCATCGTGCGCAAGGCCACCGAGCTCGGCGCCGCGCGGATCGCGCCGCTCGAGAGCGAGCGCACGCAGGTGCATCTCGACGGCGAGCGCTCCGACAAAAAAATCGAGAAGTGGCAGACCGCCGCGCTCGAGGCGGCCAAGCAGTGCGGCAATCCGTGGCTGCCGGAAATCCTCGCGGTGCAAAATGCGACGACATTCATGGAAGCAGCACGCGGCTACGACTTGAAGCTCATCGCCAGCCTCCAGCCCGGCGCGAAGCCGCTGAAAAGCGTGCTCACGGCCTTCTCCGCGGCGAATGGCCGCGCGCCGAAAAATGTCCTCTGGCTGATCGGCCCCGAAGGCGACTTCACGCCGGCGGAGATGAGCATGAGCAAGTCAGCCGGCTTCGAGCCCATCACGCTCGGCCCGCTCGTCCTGCGCTGCGAAACCGCGGCGATTTATGCGCTCAGCGTGCTGAGTTATGAGCTGCAAAGCGCCGCCGTTTGACGGCGACGCAGTCAAGAGTCCAGAGCTGAGAGTTGAGAGACCGATCCCGAGGTGGAGCGGCTTGTCCCCAAGACGCTCTGAGCGCGTTGAGGTCAACGCGATCCACCTTCAAACTGCAAAAAGCACTGTAGGGCGGGGTTTATCCCCGACACGTCGGGCGTAATCCGCCAGAGGCGGACAGGAGCTCGCTCGCCAAAGGCGAGCCCGACCTACGGGAAAAGGTCAACTCACCACACCAACAATCCGCCGGCGAAGGTCAGGCCGGCGCCGACGCTGCAGAAAATGATTTTATCGCCCGCATTGAAGATACCTTCCTCCACAGCCCAGCCGAGCGCCATCGAGACCGAGGCCGCGCTGGTGTTGCCGTATTTGGCGATGGTGACCACAAATTTCTCGTAGGGGATGCCGACACGTTTGCTCACCGCACGGAGGATGCGCTCGTTGGCCTGGTGCGGCACGATCCACGCGATGTCGTCGGGCACGAGCTTGTGGCGCACCAGTGTCGCCTCGATCAGGTCGCCGAAGCCGATCACGGCATTGCGGAAGACTGCGGCGCCGTTCATCTGGATGTAAAATTCGTCGCGGTCGTGGCCAGCGGGATGCGGAAACGGCAGCGTCGCACCGCCGCCGGGGCGCTGAATGGCGGTGAATTGGGTGGCGTCGCCCGAGAGCGCCATGCGGCCAAGCCGGTGACCGCCGGGCGAATCCGTAAGGATGGCCGCGCCTGCGCCGTCGCCAAAAAGGAATGCCGTGGCGTGATCCTTCGGGTTGGTGATGCGCGAGAGCAATTCGGCGGTGACCACAATGAGGTTTTTCGCCGTGCCGCCGCGGATGAACGTGCGGCCGACCTCGAGCGCGTAGAGCCAGCCGGCACAGGCGGCGTTGAGATCGAAGGCCAGGGCCCGCGGAATACCGAGCTGCTGCGCGAGCGCACTGGCCATCGATGGCACGGGCTGGTCGGGTATCAGCGTGGCCATGATGACGCCATCGATGAGGCTTACATCCATTCCCGCCTGCGCGAGCGCATGCTGCACGGCGGTGACGGCAAAACTCGTGGCGGTTTCGCCCTCGGCGGCGTAGCGGCGCTCGCGGATGCCGGTGAGCTTGATGATTTCCGCCTCGGTCTTGTCGGGAAATTCTTTCAACAGCTCGCTGTTGGGCATCACGGCCTTCGGCACGGCATAACCCACACCCGCGATGCAAACCGTCTCGACGGCGCGCGGATCCCAGCCGGTTATCGCACCGGCCGATCGCGGATCAGCAATCACGGATTTTGGCGTGTGCGCGCCATTTTTATGTTTTTCGAGATAACGCGAAATGTCGTCGCCCGAGATGACACCGCCCGGGCCCGTGCCAGCGAGGTCGGTGATCGTCGCCGGAACGAAGCCGGCTTCCTCGGCGAGCTTGCGCGCCCGGGGAGTCCACGTGAGGCCAGAGGTGGGAGACGAGAGGCGAGAGGCCGGAGCACTCGGGACTGCCGTCTTCGGTTTCCCAGTTTCCGCCTCAAGTTTTCCGCTTTCCCTGTCCTCCGTAGCCCTGAGCTTGTCGAATGGGGCGAAGGAGGACGCTTTCCGCTTTTCCGCACCTTTCGCCTCCAAATGCCGCAGGCTTATGTCGCTGGTCTGGATGCGCAGGAACGGAGCGCCGCTGGCCACGATGTCGCCGGCGCGGCCTTTGATTTCAGTGATGACACCGTCACAGGGCGCCTCAAATTCGAAGACCGATTTGTCGCTTTCGAGCTCGGCGATTTTCTCGCCCTTGGCGATGCGCGCGCCGGTTTGCACCTTGAGGTCGATGACGGTGAGTTCGTTGACCGTGGCGCCCATCGAGGGCATCGGCACGTCGATGAGAAACGTTTCCATAAGACTGGGTTTTGGCCGGAGCTTTGGGTTTGAAAACAAAATGGTCAAGGTGGGGCGCGTGAAGACAGCGTGCCGGTTTGACGCAACGCCCGGCGATTTCGTTCGTTAATTCCGTCCGCCCTAGGTCCGCACCGCTTTCCAAATCGCAAGGCAACTTGCGATGAGTGAGGGCATTTCGCCGAGAGGGATTTGGCTGGGACCATCACTGATGGCCTGTTCGGGATTGGGATGGGTTTCGATGAAAAGTCCATCAGCGCCAGCCGCGAGTGCAGCGCGGGCGAGCGGCGGCACGAACTCGCGCTGGCCGCCGCTTTTGCCGCCGGCCGCGCCGGGGAGTTGCACGCTGTGCGTGGCGTCGAAGACGGTGGGGAAACCATTTTGCTTCATGAGCGTGAACGAGCGCATGTCCACGACGAGGTTTTGGTAACCAAAGGTTGAGCCGCGCTCGGTCTGCCAGATTTCCTTGGCGCCGCCTTCGCTCAGTTTGCCGGTGACGAAGGGCATTTCCTGCGGCGAGAGGAACTGGCCTTTCTTCACGTTGACCACGCGGCCGCTGGCGGCAGCGGCAAGCAGCAGGTCGGTCTGGCGGCAGAGAAATGCGGGGATCTGCACGACGTCGCAGACCGCTGCGATGGCCGGCACCTGCTGGGTTTCGTGCACGTCGGTCAGCACGGGGAAGCCGTAGTCTTTCTTCACGAGCGCGAGCAGTTTCAGGCCCGCGTCGAGGCCGGTGCCCCGCTCGCCGGCAAGCGACGTGCGGTTGGCCTTGTCAAAGGAGCCCTTGAATACGATGCGCAGCTCGGGATGCGCGCGGCCGATCTCAATCAACTTTTCCGCGACGGCGCGGCAGACGCGCTCGTTTTCGAGCGAACACGGGCCGGCGATAAGCAGGAGTTTTTTCAGATCGAAAAGCATGGGGGGATAATGACGAATTCCTAATGACGAATGGCGAATGGGCAATCCATGGTGCTTTTAAAACGGTTTGTCATTCTGAGCGCAGCGAAGAATCCACTTGGATATCGCCATCAGAGTCTCACTGAATTCTTCGCTGCACTCAGAATGACATGAAAATCGGACATTACTTCTTGGCGCCTTTGCGCTTTTGCGTTGGGCGGGATTTTCCGCCTTTTTTGTTTTTGATGGCCGCGGCGATGAAGGCGGCAAAGAGCGGGTGCGGTGCGCTTGGCTTCGACTGGAACTCGGGGTGAAACTGCACGCCAAGGAACCAGGGATGGTTTTTTAGTTCGACGATTTCAACGAGGTTGCGACGCGGGTTGATGCCGCTCACGATCAGGCCGGCGCGCTGGAGCTGGCCAACGTAGGCGTTGTTGACCTCGTAGCGGTGGCGATGGCGTTCGCGGACATTGGTCTTGCCGTAGGCCTTGCTCGCGCGGGTGCCGGCCGTGAGCGCACACTCGTAACTGCCAAGGCGCATGGTCGCGCCCTTGTCGATGATTTTTTTCTGCTCTTCCATCATGTTGATGACGGGATGCGGGGTTTTCAGGTCAAACTCGGTGCTGTTCGCGCGGGGAAGCTTGATCACATTGCGCGCGAACTCGATGACGGCAATTTGCAGGCCGAGGCAGAGGCCGTAGTAAGGAACTTTCTTTTCGCGGGCATGGCGCGCGGCGGCGATCTTGCCCTCCGTGCCGCGGTCGCCGAAACCACCGGGCACAAGGATGCCGTCGAGGCCGCGGAGCTGGGCGAGGCCGTTTTTCTTTTCCAGGTCCTCGGCGTCGATGCGCACGATGTTCACCCGGCAGTTGTTCGCGATGCCGGCGTGGGTGAGCGATTCATAGACGGATTTGTAGGCGTCCTGCAGCTCGATGTACTTCCCGACGACGCCGATGCGCACCTCGTGCGCGGGATTGAGGATGCGGCGGACGATCTCCTCCCAGATGTTCCTGGTGGGCGCCGGATATTTGAGGCCGAAGAGCTCGACCACAATCTCGTCCAGGCCTTCCTTTTGCAGCGCCAGTGGCAGCTCGTAGATGGAATGCGCGACATCGCGGCACTCGATGACGGCTTTCATCGGCACGTTGCAGAACATCGAGATTTTGTCGCGCAGGCTCGAATCGAGCGGCCGGTCACAGCGGCATACGACGACATGCGGCTGGATACCGATCTCGCGCAGCTTGGCCACGGACTGCTGCGTGGGCTTGGTCTTCAGCTCGCCCGCGGCGTTGAGAAACGGCACGAGCGTCACATGCATGAAAACCACGTCGCGCGGCCCGGCCTCGAGCGCAAATTGCCGCAGGGCCTCCAGGAACGGCAGGCCTTCGATGTCGCCGGTGGTGCCGCCGATCTCGGTAATGAGCACATCCACGTCCTTCGCCGCGGCGTGGATGCGGTCCTTGATTTCGTTCGTGACGTGCGGGATGACCTGCACGGTCGCGCCGAGATAATCACCGCGCCGCTCCTTTTGGATGACGCTTTCGTAAACCTGGCCGGAAGTGAGATTGTTCAAGCGCGAGAGTTTCCCGCTCGTGAACCGCTCGTAGTGGCCGAGGTCGAGATCCGTCTCCGCGCCGTCCTCGAGCACGTAAACCTCGCCGTGTTGAAACGGGCTCATCGTGCCCGGATCGACATTGAGGTAGGGGTCGAATTTCTGGATGCGCACGGTCAGCCCGCGCGATTCCAGGAGTGCGCCCAACGCCGCCGCGGTCAGGCCCTTGCCCAGCGAGGAAACCACACCGCCCGTGACAAATACGTACTTCATCGTAAAGTAATAATGGCAGGGCCAAAAGGCTGACAAGTCAAACGTGAGACAACTTAGCGCATCACCAGCCACACCAAGGCCGCGCCGCCCAGGATGAGAATTGTGGCCACTATTAACATAAGGCTCCATTTCAGCAGCTTGCCCACGAGCCACAGCGCGAATATCCCCGCGACGACCGCGCACACGACACCAAACCACGGCGGATATGCCGACAGCGAATGAAGCAGCGTCTGTGAGTTGATGGGCATGATCGGTTGCCCTGGTTTGGTCACTCCGAGCCGCGCGAGGAATCTCTGCCACCTAGACACGGAATTCCTCGCGCGGCTCGGAATGACAGCAAAATTATCTGCACGGTCATGGTTGTTTCCCACTTTTAACCGACCGTTGCACTCAAAATGATTTGCGCCGCGCCGCGCCCGGGGCCCAACTCGTCCCATGCAATCAAAGCCCCAGCTTCTCGTCTGGCTCACCTGCGACGGCGTTCACATCGATCCCGCCTCGGGCAAGCACACCATTCTCGGCGTCTTCTCCAACATCAAGGCCCACCGTTTTCCCGTCACGCACCCGTTCATGATCTGGTTTCTCACCCTGACCGACTGCACGTCCGGCCCGCACAACATCCGCATCTCCCTCGGTCGCGATCCCACGCAAATGACGCAACTGCTCGAGCGTCCGTTCGAATCGCCCGGCCCGCTCCAGCGCATCAACCTCATCAACGAAATCCGCAACCTCAGCTTTCCCCAGCCCGGCGAGTATTCGATCCTCATCGAAATCGACGACGAACCCCTCGTCGCCACCAACCTGACCGTCACAAATTGAGCGGTTAATCGTGGATGGGCGCTGTCCGGCAAAAGATGAAAATCCTATGTTTTATTTCTGTCGCCAGCGCATGCCTCGCGCTTTCGGGCTGCGCGACTGAACCGTCAACACGCGGTATGCCCGGCGCCGCACTTGAACCGGCGGATATATCAAGCTTAAATCACCCTGCCACCGACGATGAGAATAGGCCGCCGAAGCTTATCCAAGCAGTAAATCCAATTTACCCGCTTGAGCCTAAAATGCTGAGGATCACTGGAGTCGTCGTCGTCATGTTCGTCGTCGATACAAATGGCAAAGTGCGTGTCCCCACCGTAATCGAATCACCTGATCCACGGTTGTCGAAAGCTGCAGTGGACGCCATCTTACAGTGGGAATTCCTCCCGGGGGTGAGGAACGGGAAAAAGGTTAATGTGCGGATGCGAGTGCCTTTCACTTTTGCCTTAAATCCGTAATTCTCATTGCGAAAATTAGCGGCTTCTCTCCGTCTTTTCATAATCTCATGTCTTATCCACGCACCGCCCGTCCCGCCCTCATCATCGGCTCCGTCGCCATCGACCGCGTCGCCACGCCCCACGCCCAGAGCGACAACATCCTCGGAGGCGCCGCCAGCTACGCCTCCATCGCCGCCAGTTATTTCACGCCCGCCCGCCTCGTCGGCGTCGTCGGCGGCGATTTCCCGGAGAAGTTCGTCAAGCTCTACCGCAAGCACGGCATCGACCTCGCCGGCCTGCAAACCGACCCTCTCGGAAAAACTTTTTATTGGTCCGGGCGCTACCGCGAAAATTTTGCCGGCCGCGACACGCTCGAAATCCAGCTCAACGTTTTTGCAAATTTTTCGCCCAAGCTGCCGCCCGCCTACCTCGACACGCCGTTCGTCATGCTCGGCGCCATCCAGCCCGCGCTCCAGTTGCATGTGCTCGACCAGCTCCCGCGCGGCAAAAACCGTCCCTTCGTCCTCGCCGACACCTTCGACCTCTGGATCAACACCGCCCGCCCCGAGCTCGAACGCCTGCTCAAGCGCATCGACCTCCTCGTCATCAACGAGGACGAGTCGCTCCTCCTGACCGGCGAGCGCAACCTCATCCGCGCCGGCCACGCGCTGCGCCGCATGGGCCCGCGCGCCGTCGTCCTCAAGAAAGGCGAACACGGCTCGCTCCTTTTCCACCCCGACGGCTTCTTCGCGCTGCCCGCCTACCCTGTCACAAAATTCATCGACCCCACCGGCGCGGGCGACAGTTACGCCGGCGCTCTCATCGGCTGCCTCGCTTCCGCCAACCGCACCGATTTCGCCGCGCTCAAGCGCGCCGTCGCCTGCGCCACCGCCTGCGCCAGCCTCACGGTTGAAAGTTTCAGCGTCAACCGCCTCAGCTCCGCCGGTCGCAAGGCCATCGATGCCCGCCTGAAGGAACTCAGCCGCATGACGCGGTTTTGAGGGATATTTTTAGCGCAAAGACGCTGAGTTTTGAACAGAAGGTCGCGAAGCGTCATTGAAATTTGCCAGCCAAGGCAAAAGCCGTGCCTGCTTGGAAATTCGGTGTGATCCGACACCAGTCGCTTCGTTTCCTTGGCGACCTTCTGTGGAAATTGCTTTTAAGATAACTCGGTGCGCCCGGCGGTCGCGCCCCACTTGTTTACGTCTGCCAACTGCGCATTTTTTCCTCTTAATTTTAAATTTTTGTGGAAACAAAATAAATATTGACAGATTACTCTGCAATACAGAGTAATCTGCACATGAACATTTCACCTGAAGAAGCTGCCCGGGCGCTGGGCGAGATCGAAGCGTCGCGCGCGGCCATGCGCGCCACCATCCGCGGGTTTCGTGGCCACTATTATCTCTGGTTGTGGGGCGGAATTTGGGTGGCCATGGCGCTGCGCGCTGAATTTCATGCCCTGCCCGGCCTGAGAATGAACCACTGGCTGATCTATCCCGGGATCGCCACCACCTTCCTGATCCTTCTTTACCAGGGAACGAAAATACGCTCACCGGTAAACAAACGATTCCTCGGTGTCTTGGCTGCGATCGTGGTTTTTTCCTTCGTCTGGCCACTGGTGCTGGGCCACTCAGCTAATGCCAAAAGTGGCTTCGCCTACGGAGTCCTCGTACCCATGTTCTGCTATATCGTCGCGGGGATTTGGTTCGGCTGCTATCTCCTCTGGATTGGCCTCCTGATCAGTGCCCTTATTCTCGCCAGTTTGTTTTTTTTTCCGGCCCTTTTCTGGTGGAGCGTGGTCTTGTGCGGCGGGACGCTGATCGGCACCGGATTCTACGTGCGCTATTTCTGGCGTTAACCGAACCATTCCCATGGACGAACTCGACGCCACCATCCATCAGCCCGTGCGCCTGCAAATCATGGCCGCACTCTGCCAGCTAAACACGCTCAGGCAGGTTGATTTCACCTTTCTAAAAACCAAGCTGAACCTCACCGACGGCAACCTCGGCGCACATCTGCTCACGCTCGAGGAAAAGGGCTACATCGAGGTGGAAAAGACCTTCGTGGCCCGCCGGCCCAAGACATTCGTGTCCGCCACCGCCGCCGGCCGGCGCGCCTTCGACGCCCACGCCGCCGCTCTTCGGGCCATTCTCAAACCAAAAACATCATGAAAACGATCCTGATAATGTCAGTCTTGGCTCTCACCGCCGCGGTGGTGGGGGGAACGATCGCCCATCGGAAATATATTCCACAGCCGATGCTGGCACTACCGGAAAACAAGCCCGTCGCAAACCAGGAGCCGCCCCAAATCGCTCCTCCAGCCAACACTCGTCCGCCAAGTTCTCCCGCCCTGCCCGTTGCATCCGACGCGAAACCGGATCCAGCGGTCGTCGCCATCACAAATGCGCTCGATTTGTTGACTTCGTCCCAAACCAGCTTCGTCGAAAGGCAGGCACTATACGATCAATTGAGAAAGTCTGGAGAGCTCGACGAAGTCATCGAGGGACTCAAGGATCTCGCCGCGGGCAACCCTGGCGACGTATCTATCCCGATTGCGCTGGGCGAAGCCGAGATTGCCAAGATACGATCGGTGCGGGAAACCGGCGGGGATCAAAACGAGGTTGCCATCCTCGGGATGCAGGCCGATCAGAACTTCAGCCAGGCGCTCAAAATCGACCCGGCAAACTGGGCCGCACAATTTGAGAAAGCAGCTTCCCTGGCCCATTGGCCACCGGAACTGAACAAAGGTCCGGAGGTGATCCAACGGTTATCGAGCCTGGTCACCCAGCAGGAAACCATGCCCCCCAAGCCTGAGTTTGCCCAGACCTACATTTTGTTGGGCCAACAGTACCAAGCCGCCGGACAGGCCGGCCAAGCAATCCAGACCTGGCAGCAGGGCGTCGTCAAATTCCCCATGAATACAACCCTTCAAAAAAATCTAGCCCATGCCCCTGCTCAATAAAACGAAACTGATCGCGCTTATTTATTTGTTCGCCGCGTTGTGCGCTTCGAACGGCCTCGGCGCGGAGCCGGATGCGCCAGTGGTCGCGACCACCGCGGGACGCGTGCGCGGATCCAACGACAATGGCGTGATTGACTTTCTCGGGATTCCCTATGGCGGTGACACGTCCCAGCGGCGATTTCAGCCGGCGTTGCCGCCGAAGCCATGGACCGGGGTGCTCGATGCAGTTACCTACGCCGCGATAGCTCCACAGGGGATGGGCAGCTGGCTCGGCAAGAGCCCACAGAGCGAAAACTGTCTCACTCTCAACGTATGGACCCAGGGCTTGGGCGATGGCAAGAAGCGGCCGGTCCTGGTCTATCTGCACGGCGGCGGCTTCGACAATGGATCAGGTAATCAGGAGAGCGGGATGTTTCTTTGTCACCGTGGCGACGTGGTCGTGGTCACGGTCAATCATCGGCTGGGCGGTTTTGGTTTTCTTTACCTGGCCGACTTGGGCAGCCCCGCCTTCGCCGATTCTGGCAACGTGGGCCTGCTCGACATCGTCCTCGCCCTGCGATGGGTGCACGACAACATTGCCTCGTTCGGCGGAGATCCCGGCTGTGTAACGCTCTTCGGCGAATCGGGCGGCGGTGCAAAATGCACGGCCTTGATGGCCATGCCGGCGGCGCACGGATTATTCCAGCACGTGTGGGCGATGAGTGGCGCGATAGTGATCGGGCTTCCCCGGGATATCGCCACGGCGCAAGCGCGGATGGTGTTGACGGCTGCCGGCCTGTCTCCGGATCGCCTCAGCGAAATCCAGTCCGTTCCCATAAGCCGGTGGGCTGAGGCGATGAGGGGACTCTTGTGGGCTCCGGTCACCGATGGTGGCGCTTTGCCGCGTGAGCCGTTTTTACCAGACCAGTCGCCATTGGCGGCCGGCATTCCACTCGTCATTGGATCCGCGTTCGATGAGACGCGCTCGCTACTGGCGCATCACCCCGCCCTGACCAATCTCACCTGGGAAACCCTGCCCGCCGCGTTGGAAAACCTGACCCGGCCCCGCATCGGCCTCACGCCGGAGAAGATCGTGGACGAATATCGACACCTTTATCCGAGTTACTCACCCAGCGATATTTTTTTCGCGGCGAACACAGCCGGTGCGTTATGGCAAAAGAGCCTTCAAGTGGCCGAGGCCCATGCCAGCCAGGGAGGACCCACCTACGCCTATTGCCTCACCTGGCCGGGCTTCGGACTCGCAACGCATGCTCTCGACGTACCCCTCGTCTTCGACAATTTTAAGGAAAAGAAGGCGATAAAGGATGCTGCGGGCGCGGCTGAAATGGCCGATCTCATGGCTGACTCCCTGATCGCTTTTGCGCGAACAGGAAATCCTGGTACACCGGCCCTTCCGCGGTGGCCACAGTTCGAACTCCCCCAGCGCCAGACCATGATTTTCAATCTGCCGCCGCAGGTGGCAAGCGATCCTCGTGGAGCCGAGCGAAAACTCTTTGCCGACAGCGCCCAAGCAGCACCGATGGCGACGTCAACAGCGGCGACCGCGGAATGCACCCGGATAGTTTCCGTTTTGAGATCCTATGTGGGAGGGTCATGGAAAGGATCGCTTCCACCTGATTGGCGCGGCACCCCCATGAGCATGGACTTGCATTTTTCACCGAGCATGACCGGCACAGGTATTTGCTCTGAAGCCGGCATCACCATCAACAACCGGCGATTGCCCTACGCCAGCGGGATGTACGCCTGGAATTCCGCCGTCGGCACGGTGAGATTCCTTGAAACGGAGGTGACCGGCGCCCTTGGAGAGGGGTCAGTCACCTTGGACGGGACAACACTCATCCAAGATTTCACCAATACCAGACCGGATGGATCAGTCGTCAAAGGACGTTCGCGGCTTACGAGAACCGGTGAGAACACAGCCGAATTAGAGGATCTCATTTGGACTAATGGTGCTTTGGTGACGGTGAGGAAGAGCCAACTGGAGCGTGACAAGTAAGCCACCTTTGCCAAAACCTGCGACCGGAGGCTTGAACTTCCGGATTTAATTTTTCTTTGCGGAGTTCGTGTCTTTAAGCGAGGTTCCCCGGTTTATGTCCGCCGATCTCGCCCAGACCGTCACGCAAATCGCGCAGCGCGCCCGCGCCGCGTCGCTCTTGCTTGCAATCGCGCCCACCGCGACGAAGAACGCCGCGCTGCTCAAGCTGGCCGAGTTGCTGGAAAAAAAGTCCGCCGAACTTCTCGCCGCAAATCATCGCGATCTCGCCGCGCCTGATGCCGCCATGCTCCCTTCCGCGCAGCGCGACCGCCTGACCCTCACTGAAAAACGCCTCACGCAGCTCGCCGAGTCCGTCCGCCAGGTCATTGTCCTGCCCGACCCGGTCGGCACTATTTTGGAAGACATCACCCGCCCCAATGGCCTGCGCCTCCGCAAAGTCCGCGTGCCCATCGGCGTCATCGGCATCATCTACGAAGCGCGCCCCAACGTCACCATCGACTGCGCCATCCTCTGCCTGAAGTCCGGCAACGCCGCCATCCTCCGCGGCGGCAGCGAATGTTTCCACACCAACCTGGCCCTCGCCGCGCTGGTGCAGGAGGCGCTCACCCACGCCCATCTGCCCGCCGACGCGGTGCAACTCATCCCCACCACCGACCGCGCCGCGCTCACCACCCTGCTCAAGCTCGACACCCTGATCCACTGCATCATTCCCCGCGGCGGCGAAAGCCTCATCCGCTTCGTCGCGCAGAACAGCACGATCCCCGTCATCAAGCATTACACCGGCATCTGTTTTGTTTATGCGGACCGCGACGCCGACCTGGCCATGGCGGAAAAAATCGTCCTGAACGCCAAGGTTTCCCGTCCCGGCGTGTGCAACGCCGCCGAGCAGCTCCTCGTCCATCGCGACATCGCGGAAAAATTCCTACCGCAGGCCGCCCGCACGCTCCTCGCCCAGAAAGTCCAGCTCCGCTGCGACGCCGCCAGCGCCGCGATCCTGGCGCGCGAAAAACTTTCCTTCACACCCGCGACCGCCACCGATTACACCACGGAGTTTCTCGACCTGATCCTCGCCGTGCGCGTGGTCGATTCGCTCGATACCGCCATTGCCACGATCAACCGCGACAGCTCCGCGCACAGCGACGCCATCGTCACGACCGACGAGGCCGCCGCGCAAAAATTCCTGGCCGGCGTGGACAGCGCCACGGTTTTCTGGAACGCCAGCACGCGCTTTCACGACGGCTTCGAGTTCGGCCTCGGCGCGGAGATCGGCATCAGCACCGACCGCCTCCACGCCCGCGGCCCGATGGGCCTGAACGAACTTTGCAGCCACAAATGGCTCGTCACCGGCACCGGCCAGGTGCGCGGGTGACCACCGCCATGCAGTTTTAACCGCGAATAAACGCGAATGGACGCAAATAAGAGTATCCGAAAAATTCGGCCGAGCTCAGCAGTCATTGGCGGTGTAACCAGAGGATAAATTCGCGGCCATTCGCGGTTTAACTGAATGGATATATCAGTGACAATCAGTGGCCATCAGTGGTTAAACTATTCCATACTCGCTACTCTCCGCCATGCCCGCCTCACCCAAATCCCTTTCCGCCGACACGCTGCTGCAGCGCCTCGCGTGGGACGACCTCGACCTCGGACATCTGCGTCGGCTGGTCGAGATGGCGCGCGACGAGGATTTGCATGGGCTCGGCTTGCGCACGCGTCCCGCGCGCTCCGGCGATCTCTCCACCGCCAGCATCGCCGGCGCGGCGGCGCGCTCCGGCACGGCGGATCTGGTCGCGCGCGAGCCGCTTACCGTGTGCGGACTGCCGCTGCTGCCGCTCATTCTTTCGATTTACGGCGGCCGCGCCACGGCCCAACTCCGCACGCGCGACGGCGCCCGGCGGCCCGCCGGGGCCGTGCTCGCCACGCTCAGCGGCGACCCCCGGACGCTGCTCACCGCCGAGCGCGTCATCCTGAACTTCCTCCAACGCCTCAGCGGCGTGGCCACCCAGACGCACCGTTACGTCGAGGCACTCGGCGCCACGCGCACGCGCCTGCTCGACACGCGCAAGACCACGCCCGGTTACCGCATGCTTGAAAAATACGCCGTGGCCTGCGGCGGCGGCTGGAACCACCGGCTCGGTCTTTTCGACCGTGTGATGCTCAAGGACAACCACCTCGCGCTGCTCGGCTCAACCGGCGGCCTCGCCGCCGCCGTCGCCGCGGCCAAGCGCGCCGCGCCCGAGCTTCCGGTGGAAATCGAAGTCGATTCGCTGGCGCAAATCCCCCCGGCGCTGGCCGCCGGCGCGGATGTCCTGCTGCTCGACAATTTCACGCCTGCGCAGCTCCGCCGCGCCGTCGCGCTCATCGGCGGGCGCACGTTCACCGAGGCAAGCGGCGGCATCACCCTGAAAAAACTTCCGCAGCTGGCCGGCCTCGGCCTCGATTTTATTTCGACCGGCGCGCTCGTCCACCACAGCGTGTGGGCCGACATCGGCCTCGACTGGAAAATATGAAAACGTTCAAGGTTCAAGGTTCCCGGTTCAAGGTTTCGCCGGCAGACAACCTTGAACTTTGAACGTAGAACCTTGAACCGCGAATCATGAGCCTGCCCGAAACCGTCATCCTCCGTGAATTGCTCGACAGCGAACCCGGTTTCGTCTCTGGCACCGCGCTCGCAAAAAAACTCGGCATGAGCCGCGTCGGCATCTGGACGCACATGGAAAAACTGCGCACGCAGGGCTTCGCGTTCAAGGCCGTGCGCAGCCAGGGCTACCAGCTCACGCGGTCGCCCTCTACGCTCAACCTGGCCCTGATCGAAGCCCACCTGCGCCGGCGCGCGCGCGGCTTCGGACTGGCTTTCTTCGACGAAATCGACAGCACCAACAATGAGGCCGAGCGCCAGCTCGCGGCCGGCCGGCCCGCGCCGTTCGCCGTCCTTGCCCGTCGCCAGACGCACGGCCGCGGCCGCTTCGGCCGGACGTGGCACAGCGAGGCCAATGGAAATTTATACGTCAGCTTCGCCTTCCGCCCGCGCCTCGAACCCGCGCGCATGCAGACGTTCACCCTCTGGATGGGAGTCAACATCTGCGAACTCGTCGCCAATTTTTGCCAGCTCGCACCCGGCCTCAAGTGGCCCAACGACCTCGTCTTCGCCGGGCGCAAGGCCGGCGGCATGCTCACCGAGGCGCGCGTCGACGCCGACCAGATCCGCGACCTCGTCTTCGGCCTCGGCCTCAACGTCAATTCCCCGCGTGACGCCTGGCCGCGACCGCTCGCCGCCACCGCCACCTCGCTCGCCGAGCAGACCGGCGGGCCGCTCGATCTCAACCGCTTCGCCGCCGCGCTGATCGGCCGCGTGCTGCTCGCCTACACGGGCTTCGTCGAGGGCGACCACGCCAAAACCTTCGCCGACCTCTGGGCCCGCTACGACGTGCTGCGCGGCCAGTCCGTAACCCTCATGCAGGGGGAGAAAAAAATCCCGGGCACCGCCAGCGGCATCGACGACGAAGGCTCCCTGCTCCTGCGCACCGACGCCGGGAAAATCCTCCGCTTCCGCGCCGGCGAAGTGACGCTGGAGAAGGCAAACAGTTGAAAGGTGAAAGTTGAAAGTCGCGGTCAGCTCGTCTTGGCTTTCAACTTTCAACGCTCAACCCTCAACCACCACCCGTGTCCCTCCTCTGCATCGACATCGGCAACACCCACACGCACTACGGCGTCGTCGTCACGGGCGCGACCAGCTTTCAGCGCGCGCTGCCCACGCGGCTGCTCGACGATGCCCGCGATGGCCTCGGCCCCGTGATTGCGCAGATCCTGGCCGCTCACCCCGCGATCGAGGGCGCGGCTTTTTGCTCCGTGGTCCCTGCGGCCACGGAAAAACTCTCGCCGCTCCTCGCCGCGCTGAAACTGCCCCGGCCGATTTTCGAACTGACTCATGAAAAAAAACTCGGCGTGCGCATCGGCTACCCGCGGCCGAAGGAAATCGGCGCCGACCGCCTGGCCAATGCCGCCGGCGCACACGCGCTTTTCGGTTCGCCCGCCATCGTCATCGACCTCGGCACGGCGGTGACCTTCGACATCATCACGCAATCGCGCGGCTACGAGGGAGGCATCATTGCGCCCGGCGTCGAGGTCATGCGCTGTTACCTGCACGAGCAGACGGCGCTCCTGCCGATGCTCGACGATTCACTTGAGGTCACGCGCGCCATCGGCCAGTCCACCGTCGAGGCCATGCGCATTGGCACCGTGGTCGGGTTTGGCGGCATGATCCAGGCGTTGCTCGACGCCGTGCTGGCCGAACTCGCGCCGCGCGGCGAGCCCCTGCCCCGTGTGCTCGCCACCGGCAGCAGCGCGGCGCTGCTCGATAAAACGTTGCGCCATCCTTTCACCCCCGTGCCCGACCTCACCCTGCGCGGACTGGCCGCGGCCTGGCAGCTCAATATTGCGTAAACTTTTCTGGTGCAGTCGTGTCAAACGACTGTTCAACTTATTTCCATGTCTGTTGCTGACATCGCCACCGCGCCCGCCATCGAAGTCTCGCACCTCGTCAAGACTTACTCCGGGGTTACGGCGGTCAACGATATCAGCTTCACCGTCGCGCGCGGCGAGATCATCGGCTTCCTCGGCCCCAACGGCGCCGGCAAGAGCACGACCATGCGCATCCTCACCGGCTACCTGCCGGCCACTTCCGGCAGTGTGAACCTTTGCGGCCTGCCCGTGGCCACCCAGCCCGACGACGTCAAACGCCTCATCGGTTACATGCCCGAGAACAACCCGCTGCCGGAGGACATGCGCGTGATCGAGTATCTTTATTATCGCGGCCGCCTCAAGGAAGTGCCGCGCCGCAAGCTCGGCCCGCGCCTCGACGAAATCCTCGAGCTTTGCGACCTCAAGCGCGTCCGCCACCGGCTCATCGGCAAACTCTCCAAAGGCTACCGCCAGCGCGTCGGCATCGCCGAAGCCGTCCTGGCCGAGCCGCCCGTCATCATCATGGACGAGCCCACCATCGGCCTCGACCCCCACCAGATCCTCATCGTGCGCGACCTGATCGCGAGCCTGCGCGGCCGCATGACCGTCATCATCTCCAGCCACATCCTGCCCGAGATCGAAGTCACCTGCGACCGCGTGCTCATTATCAACGGCGGCCGCGTGGTCGCCCAAGGAACGCCGGCCGAGTTGCGCCGCGAAATTCTCGGCCACTCGACCTACCGCATCGCCCTCGCCGGCGACACCACCGCGCTGCCCGCGCTCCTCGCCGGGATCGAGCCGACGCTGAAAATCACCGAGACGGCCGAGGCGGCCAGCGATGGTTTCCGTGCGCTCACGCTCACCACCGCCAGCAACGACGAGCTGGGCGAGCCGCTCCTGCGCGCGCTCACCGCGCAAAATTACCGCGTGCGCGCCCTCAGCCGCGCCCATCCCACGCTCGAGGACGTCTTCCTCGCCGCGACCATGCGCAGCTGGGACGTAAAGGACACGCCGGCAAACCCGAGGCCCGAGGCGAGAGGTCAGAGGCCAGAGGTCGGATCAAAGCCATAAATTCCATGCCCATAAACCCTCTGACTTCTGCCATCTGGCTTCTGATCCCTGGCTTTTAATTTTCTGAAATGAAACATTTCTGGACCATCCTCAGCCACGAGATCCGCATGTTGCTGGTCAACCCGGCCACCTACATCGCGGCCTTTCTTTTCCTCGGCGTGATGGGTTTCATTTTCACCAGCATTCTCGAAACCTATAACAGCACGCCGCAGGTGCTTTCGCTCGGCTACGTGTTCTTCGAGCTCTTTTGGCTGCCGGTGCTTTTCATCGTGCCGCTGCTTACCATGAAGTGCCTGGCGGAAGAGCGCCGGCTCGGCACGCTGGAGACGCTGCTCACCACGTCCGTGACCACAACGGAGGTCGTGCTCGGGAAATTTTTCGCCGCGTATTTCCTTTACTGCACACTGTGGGCCTCGACCGGCGCGCTGTTTTACCTGCTCAATATTTTTTCGAGCGACACGCACTTCCTCGACCCGGCCGCAGTCGTCGGCGGCTATGTGTTCATTGCCGTCTCCGGGCTGCTTTTCGTCAGCCTCGGGGTCTTCGCAAGTTCACTTTCGCGCAATCAGGCCGTGGCCGGCATCTTCTCCTTTGCGCTGCTCTTCGCGCTTATCATCGGCGTGCACTACCTGCAAGGCGTGGAGGCATTGACCACCGTCACCGCACTACATCCGCTAAAAAATGCCGTCGATTACGCGCAGGTTTTCCAGCACCTCAACGATTTTCGCCGCGGCGTGGTGGACACGCGCGAGCTGCTATTCTACCTGAGCGGCACCGTGCTCGCACTGATCTTCAGCATCCTCGGCATCGAGGCCAGGCTTCTGCACAGCTGACCCCATGCCCTCCGCCGAAAGTTTCCGCACCGCCCGCTGGATTCGCACCGCCAACCTGCTCCTGCAGGCGCTGCTCGTGTCCACCCTTTTCTTCGGGCTCAGCTATCTCGCGCGCCGCCATGCCTGGCGCTTCGACCTCATCGCCAACCGCCGCTACGCCCTCTCACCCGAAACCCAATCCTACCTCAGCCAGCTCACGCAGCCCGTGCGCATCGTCGTTACGTTTGACCAGAATTCCGACAACGCGGAACTCGCCAACATCGCGCTCGATGTGGACAACCTGCTGAGCGAATATGCCTTTGCCACCAGGGCCAATGACGTGGGAAAAGTTTCCTTCGAACACCTCGATGTTTACCAGCAACGCCGCGAGACCGAGCAGCTCGGCATCGACCAGGTGGGCGACATCCTTGTCATCTGCGGCGAAAAACACCGCGTGCTTAGCCGCACTGACCTCTATGAGTACAAAGACAAGCGCCGCGCCGCCTTCCTGGGCGAGCAGGCTTTCACCGCCGCCATTCTCGATGTTTCCAGCGCCGGGCAGAAAAAAGTTTATTTCCTTTCGGGTCATGGCGAACAGCGGCCCGACGACGTCGATCCCGTGCACGGCCTGTCACTGCTCGGCGATGAACTCCGCCACCGCAACTTCGACGTCGGGCTCCTCGACCTGTCCGTTACAACCAAGATCCCGGATAATGCCGCGCTGCTCATCGCCGCCGGCCCGCAGGGTGCTTTCGACCGCGCTGAACAGGAACAGCTCCGCCAGTTTCTTTCCGTCCGTGCCGGCCGCCTGATCCTGCTCGTTGATCCCGGCCGGCCCTTCGGCCTCGACAGCCTGCTCGCCGACTGGGGCATCGTCGCCGACGACGATGTCATTTGCGACACCGGCGCCAAAAACATCACCGATGACGGCGATCTCATCCTCTGGGCTTACAACCCTCATGCCGTCACCCAGATATTGATCGATAACAATCTTCACCTGCGGCTCGGCCTCACGCGCTCCGTGCGCGCCGATCCCAGCCACATCCTCGATGACAGCCTCACCGTCACCATTCTCGCCAGCACCTCGCCCACCGCCTGGGGCTATCGCAACTACCGCCGTCCCGGCATGCCCACCTTCACCCCGGGCATAGATATCAAAGGCACGGCTCAAACCAAGAACTGCCTGGGCGTGATCGCCGCTTCCGAGCGCGTCAGAGCCCTCGACGCCAGCGGGGAAGCCCTGCCGCTCAGCGTGCGCGGCGGCCGGCTCATCGTTTGCGGCACCTCCGAACTGGCCACGAACAATCGCCTGGTCAACCCGGGCAACCAAAACCTGATTCTCGCCGCCATCAACTGGGCGACCGACCGCGATACCCAGCTGGCCATTCCCGCACGGCCCATCGAACGCTACCAAATCTCGCTCAGCACCCTCAGCCTCGCCAAACTCCGCCTCGGCCTGCTCCTGCTTCCGCCCGCCGTCGCCGCCCTGCTCGGCCTGCTCGTTTACTGGACGCGCCGCCGTTAAAACACTTTATTCTGCCATCCCGATGCGCACCAAAATCACGCTCGTCCTGCTCTTTCTAAACGTGGCGGTCTTCGCGTTTATTTTTTACATCGAACCCCATCTCATCACCGAGGACGCCCTCCGGCAAACCAGCAATCATGTCCTCGGCCCCGAAGCCGCCAACATCATTGCCCTCGAAATCTCCAGCCGCGCGTCGCCCCAGCCGCTTCGCATCGAGAAACACGGCGACACCTGGCTCCTTTCGCAACCCGTCGACTGGCCCGCCAACCTCAACGCCGTCAGCCGCATCCTCACCGAGCTTCAGACGCTTGAGCACGATACCAGCTTTCTCGTCACCGATCTCGCAAAAAACGGACAGACTCTCGCCGACTACGGCCTCGACCAGCCCCAGCTTACCATTTCCTTCACCTCCGGCACTGACAGCGCCCAGGCCGCCCAGACCTACACACTCCGCATCGGGGCCGAGACCCGCATCGGCAACCGTCTCTATGTTTTGTCCCCCGACGGCACGCGCATCCACGTCGTCGACCGCAGCCTGGCCGACAGTCTCACGCTTCCGCTCGATCAACTCCGCGACAATGCCCTCTTCACCATCCCGGTCTTCGAGGCCAACGCCCTCAGTCTCCAAATTGCCGGGCCTCCCGTGGGCATCCAACGCGAAGGCGACCACTGGGCATTCCAAAGCCCCATCCTCGCGCGCGCCGACAAATCCGCGACGGAACTCGCGCTCAAAGACCTCACCACTCTCCGCGCCCAATCGTTCCTCGACGCCCGTGAAATCGACGACCACACCGGCCTTTCCACGCCCGCCCTCCGCATCACCGTTGATGGCAACAAACGCCGTGAAACCCTGGTCCTCGGCAATCCCGTCACGCCCGCACCGGCCGGCTCCGTGCCAAACGAGACCCTTTTCTATGCCAGGATGGACGGCAAACCCGCCATCTTCACCGTGTCGTTTCCCAACGACCTTTTCCAAAACCTCAAGAACGCCCAGGAAATCCTCCGGGAACGACATTTTGTTGATTTCGACCCGCACAACGTCACCACCATCACCCTGCGCGCGCCCAATGCTCCCGAACTGACCCTGCAACGCCTCGAAGCTCCCGCTGCCACCACCGACAATGCCCGCTGGCAAATTGTCCAGCACTCCCCTGGCGCCGGCCCGCAGACCCAGCCCGCCGACCTCGCCGTCATCCAACGCCTGCTCGAGAACCTCTCGCTGCTCTCCGCCCAAAAATTTGTCAGCGATGCGCCCTCCGGCAGCGACCTGGAAAGCTGGGGTTTCAATCGTCCCGAACGCGAACTCACGCTCGGGCTCGCGCCTTCCGGCGCGCAACCCACCGCGATCAACACCCCGCCCCCGGCCCTCACGCTGCAGCTTGGCCTCGGCTCGGATGCCTCGGTTTATGCCAAAATCTCCGGCGTCAATTCGGTTTACGCCGTCGATCCTTCCATTCTCGCCGCCACGCCCGTCGTCACCCGCGCCTATCGCGATCGCCTGCTCCGCGACCTGCCGGCCGGCGCAAAAATCACCGGCCTCAAGCTCACCCGCCTCGCCGACAAGACCGTCCTCTTCGAAAAATCCCTCGCGGCACCGGCCGACACCACCAAGCCGGCCACCTGGGATTCCGCCCTCGCCTCCGAACCGGACGACCACCGGGCCGCGCTGCAGGCCTTGCTGGCGGCACTGCGCACCCTTCGCGCCAAGGAATTTGTCCTCGATGAATTTCCTTCCACCGTGCCGGTCGGCGGCGAAAACCGCCCGTGGAGCTACCAGCTCGACACCACGATTTCACTCGCCGCCGCGAGCGGCGCGCCTGCCACCACGGCCACCACCCAGCTCTTTTTCACCGAGCGCATCAGCGGGGGCACGCAACTCGCAGGTTCGCCCGAGTTCGGCGTCTTCGCGGCCGAGCAACCGCTGCTTGATGCGCTCTTCACCCTCACCACTTCGCCGCCGCCAGCCACCGCCCCGGCGGTGGAAAACTCAAACCCGAAACCTCAAACGTCCAAATAACCTGGCACCCGGCATCCGGTACTCGCGATCTCTCCGTGAAAGCCGTCTCTCCGCTCTGGTTCACCTGCCGCTGGTGCGGCTCATGCGCGTGCTCTTTCGCACGGTGGACGCTCTGGCTCCTGCTCAGCGCGCTGCTCGCGCTGCAGCTCTATGTTCTCGCGGCCCGCCAGTTCCCGGTGCCGGCTTTTCTTTTGCGAGCGATCGAATCGCGTCTCGCCGTCTCGCAGCTCACCGTTCACTTCCGCCACGCCGTCTTCGATCCCTCCGGCCGTCTGCTCGCGGAGGACGTCAGCCTCGAATCGCTCACCTACGCCGAACCGCTCTTCACCGCGCGCGCCCTCTACGTGCGCCTCGATCCATGGGCTCTGCTGGCCGGCCATTTTGATCCACGGGAGATCTGCGTCGCCCAAGCGAGCGTTTTCGTGCCCGCCATGCTCTCGCCCACCGGGCGGACCGAGGCCTTCGTGAGCGACGGTGATTTCACGGCCTATTGTACGCCGCGCCAGCGCGCCATCAAACTTGCGCAATTCAACTGCCGCATTGGAAGCCTTGTGGTCACCGCACGGGGCGGGTTGCACCTGCCCGAAATCACCACCCCCGCCGCCACCGGCATGCTGCCGCTCGCCGAATTCATCTCGCGGAATTATCCTCATTTCAGCCGGCAGCTCGCCCGTCTCGATGATGAACTGGCCTCGCTCGATGAGCCGCAACTTCACATCGAGCTCACGCCTTCCGACACCCGCGGCGCGCTCGTCACGGCGGTGCTCAACGCCCGCGCCTTCCATCGCGAAACGCCCTGGCCGATGCGCGCCATCGAGCTGCGCGCCACCGCAACAACGCCCCTGCTTGGCCCGGCCGCCGCGCCCGCCTCGCTCGACCTGAGCGCCGCCGAGTTTTCCCTGCCGACCCGCGCCTACACCCGGGACATCCGCGTGCAGGTGCAGGGCGTCGTCTGGCCGGGTCAGTTGCATTTTGTCCCGCGGGCCGTCGATTTTTCCGCCGCCACCTTCGGCGGCTGGTCCGTGCAGGGTGCCGATCTCCTCGCCCATTTGACGCCGGGCCCGCTGCCGGGCGTGCAGGCCGAGATCGCCGGAGTCATCGCCGGCACGCCGGTTTCGCTGCGCGGCCACGCCGACTTGAAGGCCCAAAACGCCCGCGTGGGTTTCAACGTTGCCGTCGGGCCCGAGCTGCTGGCCCAGGTCTCCGGGCGGATGCACAGCCATTTTTCCGGTATGCTCGCCTTCACCTCGCCGATCGCATTGCACGGCGACGCCGAGTTTGCCGACGGCTGGCACCTGGCCGACCTTTCAAGCCATTTCGAGGCAACGCATCTGACGGTGAAAGGCGTGCCGGTCGATGCCGTGCGCGGCTGGGCCGATCTCCGCGGCCACGACCTGAACGCGACCGATGTCATCCTGCACCAGCACGACAATGTCGCCTCCGGCAGCTACTCGATGAACACCGCCACGCTCGATTATCGCTTCCTGCTCCACGGCCGGTTGCGGCCGCTCGAGATCGCCCACTGGTTCCATCCCGAGTGGGCGGGATTCTGGCAGGACTTCAGTTTCCCCACGGTCCCGCCCGAAGGCGACGCCGATGCGCAGGGCACCTGGGGCCCGTCCGATCGCTCGGATGTCTTTGTTTTTGCCGATGCCGCCTCGCCGGTCGTGCACGGCGTGCCCTTCGACCGCGTGCGGGCGATCCTGCGCATCGTGGATGGCAATTACTACGACGCTCGCGAGGTGCTCCTCGTGCGCGGCGCGCGGACGGCGCGCGGCCATTTCACCCGCTTGGTCGACCCGGTGAAAAACACCTGGGCCCGCATGGAATTCGATGCGACGAGCAACCTCGACCTCTCTGAAGGCGCGCGGATTTTCGGCAAAGACGGCGAGGAGTTTATCGCGCCATTCAAATTCGCCCAGCCTCCCACCGTGCATGCGACCGGCGTGCTCGACAGCGCCGCCGCGCCCGGCGGCGAACACAAGCTTGTGCAACTCGTCGTCGCCTCATCCGGCCTGTTCAAGCTCTACGATTTCCCGCTCAACGACGTGTCGTTCGACGCCACGTTGCGCGACGACGACATCGACCTGCCGCGAATCGAGGCCTCTTTTTCGGAAGGAACCCTCAGGGGCCGCGCTTTCCTGACGGGCCCGGATGCCACCCGGCGGATGCATTTCGATTTCCATCTGGACAAGGCCAGCCTCGGCCGCGCCGTCACGACGGTGGATGACTTCTTGGCAAAGCAAGAAAACCAGCCGCCCGACCCGCCCACGAAATTCATCCAGCGCGCCGCCGACATCCGCTTCGACCTCGACGCCCACGCCGATGGCCGCTACCACGACCCCCTCAGCTTCACCGGCAGCGGCAGCACCACGCTCGCCGGCTCAGAGCTGGGGCAGATCCCTCTCCTGGGCCCGCTCTCGCAATTGCTGAGCGTCACCTCACTGCGCTTCACCGACGCACATGCGAACTTCACGATTGCGAAAAATAAACTTTCGTTCCCGGAGGTAAATGTCATCGGGGCCAACTCCACCATCGAGGCCACGGGCGCCTACTGGCTCGACAAGAAGACCCTCGATTTCAGCGCCAAGGTTTATCCATTCGGAGAAACCAAATTTCTACCCGGTGCGCTGCTCGATAAGTTTCTCACTCCCGTTTCGATGCTAGCCAAGGTCAAACTCGCCGGCACCCTCGACCAGCCGAAGTGGGCCTTTGCCTATGGCCCGACAAATTTTTTCCGCAAGCTTACCGGATCAAAACCCAGCGCGCCTGCTGAAAAACCTCCACCCACGGAGACCGAGCAGGAAAATTTCTCGCCTTATCTGAGCCCTTAATTCATATAACTTACAATCCACTGCTTTATGCAATCCTCTGGATGCATAAATCATTTGGCCTGCAAAATTCTTTTTTATCTCTAGGGTGCCTCCCTTAATGGCTGCGCTGCCTCATCCGCCCCAAACGACATGGCTCCAGCGTATATCCTTCGCGCTTGCGGTCGCACTTTGCCTGCTCGGACTGTTGGCCTTGGCGCTCAAGCTCATCTACCCGGATGCGTTGCCGCAAATCGAGCCTGAGCTTGCGGCGTTGAAGGCCAACTCCGCGCTGGCTGTTTTTTTGCTGGGTGCGGTGCTTTTGATGGTTGAGTTTGGCTCGGCAAAAATGGCGTGGCTGGCCTTGCTGCCCGCGTTCGTCGGCGCGCTCACCCTGGTTGAGCAGTTGTTCCATTTCAACTTGGGCATCGATGAACTGCTCGTGCGCGATTACGCATCCGCCGATTCCGCTGATCCCGGTCGCATGCATTTCATGTCGGCGGCCTGCCTGCTGCTCGCCGGCACCGTGCTGGCCTGGAAAACTTTCGCGCCGCGCGCGCGCGTGCGTATACTCGGGGAGGCGTGCGCCGGCTCGGTGCTTGCAGCCGTCGGATTTTCCACGCTGACCGGCTATGCCGCCGGCCTGTCCACGATTTGCCGTTGGGGCGCCGTCGAGCCCATGTCAACCGTCGCCGCGGCCGCCTTGCTTTTGCTGGGCCTTGCCTTGCTCGTACTGGCCTGGAGGGAAAGCGAAGCGCTCACCGCCGAGCTGCCGTGGTGGTTGCCGCTGCCGGTTGGGATCTTCTCCGCCACGCTTACCCTTGTCTTGTGGACGGGTCTGCGCGAGCGCGAACTCCTTTATCTCGGCACGAACACCCAACGGACCATTGATAGTCTCGCCGACGCCGTCACCCATGAGCTCGATCGGCAGACCAGCGCCTTCGAGCGCATCGCCAACAGCTGGGGCCAAGCCTCCGACCAGGCCACCGCGGTGTGGGAAACTGACGCCGCCATGCAACTCTCGCCGGGCACCTCGCCTGGTTGCTTTGCGATCGAGTGGGTCGATCCCTCACTGCACACACGCTGGGTTTACCCGGTGACTGGCAACGAGGACGCGATTGATCTCGATCACACCACCGACCCGGCGCGGTCCGCCGCGATCGAGGCCGCCCGCCTGAACGCTGCGCTGGCCGTCTCGAGCACGGTGCAGCTGCCCACCCGGGGACCGGGCTTCGTGCTCTACGCCCCGGTTTACCACAGTCGAAGGCTCGCGGGCTTTGCCGCCGGCGAATTTGTTTACCAGCCTTTCTTCGACGCCATCACGCGCCAGCCCAGGCTCAATCTTCCGGGAACCTATTATTGCTCCATCGAAATCGCCGGCCAGCACGTGTATGACGTCAACGCCAACCGCGGGCAGGTCGGTGATCCGCATTCGCTCGACAAGGTCTACAGCATCGCCGACCGGCGCATGCGCATCACGCTCACGCCCCTGCCTGAATTTCTGCAGCAAAACCGCCGCTACCTGCCGGAGTACGCCCTTACCTCAGGCCTGGGCATCACCCTGCTCCTCGTCCTCCTCGTCCATTTCGCACTCAGCGCCCGGGCCGGCCAGCGCGCCACCGAGTTTTCCAATCAAAAACTCCTCGCCGAAAATGAGGAACGCCGGCGCGTCGAGGCCATGCTCAAGATCAGCGACGAACGCCTCCGCCTCGCCCTCGATTCCACGCATATCGGCATTTTCGAATGGCAGATCTCAACCAATAAATTTTACTACAGCCCCAGCATCTGGTTCATGCTGGGCTACAATCCGGCCAGGCAGCCCCTCAGCCCGAAAATCTGGGCGAGCCTCATCCATCCCGAGGACCTGCCGGGTTGCCGGGAATTCTGGCAACAGCAACGTCGCGGCGAGACGCCCTTCATCGATCCGGAATATCGCGTGCGCGCCGCCAATCATTCCTGGCGCTGGATTTATGAGCGTTCGCGCGGCCTCACCGCCATGGGCGCGCCCGGCGCGCCCAACCGCATCATCAGCACGATCCAGGACATCACCGCGCGCAAGGAAGCCGAGCTCGCCCTCCGCCAAAGCCAGGCAGCCACGCGCAAACTCTCCCTCGTCGCGGCCAAGACCGACAACCTGGTCCTCATTGGATCGCCCGACGGCTGCATCGAGTGGGTCAATGAAAGCTTCACCCGCGTGATGGAATATTCCCTCGAGGAAATCGCCGGGAGAAACCCCGCCAATTTCCTGGTCGGGCCCGAGACGAAGGCCCGCACCATCCGCCGTATCCGCGCTGCCATGACGCGGGGCAAGGGCTTCTCCACCGACATCATCAATTACTCGAAGTCCGGCAAAAAATACCACCTCTCCCTGGAAATTCAGCCCGTGTTCAACGAGGCCGGCCTGCTGGAAAACTTCATCGCCATCGCCGCCGACATCACCGCCCGCGTCGAGACCGAGGCCAATCTCCGCCGGGCCAAGTCCGAGGCCGATGCCGCCTCCCGCGCCAAGTCCGAGTTCCTCGCCTCCATGTCGCACGAAATCCGCACGCCCATGAACGGCGTCATCGGCATGACCAGTCTCCTCATGGAGACACCCCTCACCCCGGAACAGCGCGACTACGTCCACACGATTCGCTCCAGCGGCGACGCCCTCCTCACCATTATCAATGACATCCTCGATTTTTCAAAGATCGAGTCGGGCAAGATGGAACTCGAGAGCCTTCCCTTCGAGCTGGCCGCCACCATCGAGGACGCCCTCGATCTCTTCGCCGTGCAGGCGGGCCTCAAAAAACTCGAGCTCGCCTATGTCATCGATCCGACCGTGCCGGCGTGGATCTCCGGCGACGTCACCCGTCTCCGCCAGGTTCTCGTCAACCTCATTAACAACGCCGTCAAGTTTACCCCTTCCGGCATCATCGCCATCGAAGTTCGCACCCACCCCGATTTTCCGCCGACGCTCCCGCTCGCCCAGGAATCCGGCGCGCCCTTCCTCTCGTCGCTCCGGCTCGAATTCACGGTTCGCGACACCGGCATCGGCATCCCGCCGGATCGGATCGACCGGCTCTTCCAACCATTCAGTCAGGTCGATTCCTCCACCACGCGCAAATACGGCGGCACCGGCCTCGGCCTTGTCATCTGCCAGCGCCTCTGCGCGCTCATGGGCGGTGAAATCAATGTGCACAGCGTCAGGGGACAAGGCTCCTCCTTTACCTTCACGATCCTGACCGATGCGGTCTCCACCGCTGCGGATGTGATCGCACCCACCCTGCCCGCCGCACTCAAAACCGGCTCCATCCTCCTCGTCGAGGATGACGCCATAAACCGGGAACGCTTGCAAAATTTCTTTGCCACCTGCGGCCTCACCTGCCTCGCCTGCGCCGACCTGGCCCAAACCGAAAAAGAGCTGGCCAAAACCCAGGCCCTCTCCGCTGCGCTGATCGACTCCCAGCTCCTTGAGACTCCCGCCGCCCAGATCTTGCGCGATCAACTCATCGCCTTTGATGTGCCGGTGCTTCTCCTGCTCGCACCCGGCCAGTCCGCTCCCGGCAAAGCCGAAGGCCCTTTGCCCTCCGCTGCGGCCAATAAGGCCGAAATTCGCATCCGGGCCAGTGTCGCCAAGCCCATCAAGACCTCCTCGCTCGTGCGCGGCCTGCACCAACTCTTCCGCAACGCGGCCGATCCCGCGGCCATCGCCGACTTGACTCCCCTCGCGGACGAACTTCCACTCGAAATCCTTCTCGTCGAGGACAACACCGTGAACCAGAAAGTCGCCAGCCGCCTCCTCGACCGCCTCGGCTATCGCATCGACACCGTCGGCAACGGCCTCGAAGCCCTCGCCGCGCTCTCGGCGCGGCATTATGATCTCATTTTGATGGACGTGCAGATGCCCGAGATGGACGGCTTTGAGGCCACGCGCACCATCCGCCACCGCTTGCCGCCCGAGCTCCAGCCAAAAATCATCGCGGTCACCGCCAACGCCCTCAAAGGCGACCGCAAACGCTGCCTCGATTCCGGCATGAACGATTACATCACAAAACCCATCAGACTGGAGGAAATCCGCGACGCCATCCGCCGCCAGTTTTCCTCGCCGGTGGTCATAAAAAACGACGGCGACAGCTACAAATCGGACTAAGGCGTGGACGCGAAGGGCCGGTCTGGCCTAAATTGTAGGAGCCTGCTTCACGAGGGACCAGGCCTGGTGGAACACACTCCCTAAACCAGCGCCTGCAGCTCCGCCATTTCCCGCGCCCGCGCTGCGTGCTGGGCAAGATTGCGCAGCTCATGGGGATCGTTCTCCAAGTCGAAAAACAACCATGGCGAATTATCCGGGTTGAGCACAAGCTTGCGGGTTTTGGTGCGCACGCCGCGCCACTCACGGTCGCATTGATGGGGCAAACGCACCACGCTCGGCATCGAGATGCGCGCAAAGGAATTCTTAATCTGAAATTTGAAATCTGAAATTTGAGATTCCAAATTCTCCACTGCCGCCAGCATCATCGCGGGCAAATCCACCAGCGACACCGCATCCTCTCGCCTCCCGCCGACCCTCTGGCCTCTGAAATCAGGCATCCGCACGAGCAACGGCACGCGCACGCTCTCCTCGTACGGCCAGCCCTTGCGAAACAAACCATGCCCCCCGTGCATGTCGCCGTGCACCGACGTAAAAATGACCATTGTGTTTTCCCGCGGCACGCGCGCGAGCAACCGCCCGATGGCACGGTCGGTCGCCTCGATGTGCGCGTAATAACCCGCCAGTTCGCGCCGCGCCTGCGCTTCGATCTCGCCGCCGCGCGGCACATTGGTCGGCAGTGAAATTTCTCGGATATCGCGCGCCACGACTCCCTCAGCCTGTCCCGAGCCTGGTCGAGGGACCGGCGCGTCATACGGCGGATGCGGCGCCTCCAAACTCACCACGCAAAACCACGGCTGCACTTTCTTTGGCGTTTGTACTTTGGGATTTGCGATTTGCCCGCCCATCCAGTGAGTGGCTCGCCCGCAAACGACATCGGATTGATAACCCTCGAATCGCTCCGGCTGCGCGAGCCGCGTCCCGTGCAGCCACGGATCGTTGAGCAAGAATCCGCTTTCGAATCCCTCCCAAAATTCGAATCCGCCCCGCGCCTCCGGCGGCACGATGATCTTCGCGGATGCCTCGCCCACCAGCGGCGCAGCCGGGTCACGCTTCCACAAATGCCACTTGCCAAAAAACGCCGTCGCATAACCGCGCCCGCCCAAGGTGTGCGCGAGGGTCCGCGCGTCCGCCGGCAGCGGATCGAAATAATCGCGCACGCCGTTCTCCGGCGACAGCACGCCCGTCAGCATGGCCGCGCGCGCAAACGGTCCGAACGGATGCGGCGTCACCGCCTGCGTGAAGTCCAGACTCTCCGCCGCGAATGCGTCGAGGCATGGCGTGCGCGCGTTCGGGTCGCCGGCATAACCGCACGCCTGCGCGCGCCACTGCGTCGTCACGATCCAGAGAATGTTGGGGCCTGTCATGCGTCGATTGAACTGAGGTTTATCGCCAGCACCGACAAGCGCAATGCCGGCTCTTGCCTGCTTGCAAATGCATCTCCGTTCAACTGGGGTTGCCAGCACCCCAAACATGAAAACGACCACCCCTCGCAAAAGTTTATCCGCCTTCAAAACAATCCTTCTCGCTTCTGCATGGATACTTCTCACCGGCTGTGCAGGCACGAATTTTGTCCGGGTGCCGGACAGCACCCTTGTTCTGGGCCAAACCTCATCTGATCAGATTAAAGCCAGCCTCGGGTCCCCGCGCCAGGAGGGTGTGATCACCAAAAATGGCCAACAGATTACAACCTTCAGTTATGTTTATGCCCAGTCCATGGGTGGAGACGCGGCTGCAGACGATGTCATCCCGGTGCGATGCCAGAGCTTTTTCTTTTTTAATGGCAAACTCGTGGGTTATAATTTTGCGAGTTCATGGAAGGACGATTGCACCGACTTCGACAGCACTAAAGTTTCTGAAATCAAAAAGGGCGTATCCACCCGCAGCGATGTCATCAGCCTGCTGGGCGCCCCAAGCGGCAAATCCATCTATCCTTTAGTCACAAAGGACGGAGAAGATGCGGTGAGCTATTTATATACCCAGACAACCAAAACGTCGTTGGTCATTATCAAGAGTTATGTGAAAACATTAGTCGTGACATTCAATCAACAGGGAATCGTGACTGATGTGGAATACACGGAGTCAGGACAGAAATAGTTCTCCTTGATGGGACGAATCTGGATGTCGCGGAGACAAATCTATAGATAATCCACGTCTTAATCCGCGTAATCCACGGGGAAAATCGATCAGGCTCCATTCGCGGTTCCATCGCTTGGATTCGCCTTGGGCTTGGGCCGGGGCGGCGCCCACTGGCGCAGCCACAACTCGGCGAGGTTGCGCAAACTCGCCCGCTGCGACCCCTGGTGCGCCAGCGCCTCGCGAAAGGACGGCACCACCTGGCCGCGCTCCTTGAAGTAGCGCCACAGCTCGCGCTCCAGCTCGGTGGCAGCCGCGTGACCGTCCCCCGCACCAGCGGCCACCACCCGCACTTTCTCCTGCCAAAAACGCTTTTCCTCGGGGTGCGCACCGACATAGTCGGAAAACATCTGCTCGTTGCGATTGAGGCTCATGGGGCAGGCACGTTGCCGACGGCCCCGGGCAAAAACAAACCCAAACACCCCCTGGACGTGTCTTCCACAGAAATAATTGCATTTCCCACCACATTCGCTAGCATCCGCCACATTTAACCCCGAAATTATTACATGTGGCCAAAACTTAAGGAACAGCTCCCCGCAATATTGGTGACCGCAGTGCTCGTGATCGGCGCTGCCTATTTTATTCACCAGAAGACCGTCGCCGAGATGGCCAAGAGCCAGGAAGACCAGCTGGCCACGCTCCGGGACGAGATGAAGGCCTCAAACGATGAAAGCAACCAGCGCATCGATGCCATCAACACCCTGCTCAAGGACGCCATCGCCAAGCGCCAGGCCGATATGCTGATGACCGACGAGGAATTTGCGAAGGTCAACGCGGACAAGGTCAACCAGCTCGCCACCGCCATCGCGCAAAAGATCCAGCCGTATAACCCGCTGCCCAAGACGCCCGAGGAAGCGGAGAAACAGCAAAACGAGCAAATCGACAAAGTCTCCACGCGCCTCAGCGAAAAAATCCACCCCATCCTCGCCGACATGGCTGCCGACCAGCACCTCACGCGCGACTCCATCAACGCCTACAGCCAGAAAATCTCTGATCAGGTAGGTGTCGTGCTCACCGGCGAGATGGCAAAAAACCAGGTGCTCAACAACAATGTCCTCGCCACGCAGGACGTCGCACGCGATTCGCTCGGGCTCGACCGCGAACTCACCGCCCTCTACCTGAGTTCATTCAAGGACCAGGGCGTCGTCTCCCGCCTGCTCAATCTGCCCGCCGATATCGTCAAGGACAGCGCCCATTTGAGCATCGTCAACAGCAACGAGCGCGAACAAATCGAGCAGGCGCTCGTCACGCGGATGAACGAGCTCCAAAAGCGCCTCGACGACCTGCAGGGCAAGCAACCGAAGAATTAAGTTTTTCTCACATCACCACCTTTCCAGCCACGCGCCAGCTGCGCGTGGCTTTTTTGTGGTCAGAAAACTCGGATTGCGGTTGCACCAACACTAAAGTCGCGGCGTAAAGCCGCTCCCACATCGATTTATTCGCTCTCGGAAAACCCGCAAAATGCACGCTTTTAGATTTAGCCTCGCTCAAGCTGCATGCTATTTGGGGGGTTCGCATTTTCGCTAAAAAACTTTAACTCAATTACAGTCAATTTATTATATCATAAATATCCGCATTGGCACGATCCGAGGTAAAGGGTGGGCAGTTCCGCGCAACAACAACCTTCAACTGCCACTGCCATGTCCAACGCATTCCCAGTACAGAAGAAAATCAAGCCGGAAGCTGCCGACTCTCCTTCCAGCTCCCAGCAGGAAGCCGCATATGATGCCGAGCTCGCCCAGCGTTTCAACGCCGGCGATGAACCCGCCTTTGTCGAAATCATGCAACGCTACCGCGGCAAAATCTACGGTCTCACGCTCAGCATGCTCCGCAACACTTCCGACGCCGAGGAAATCACGCAGGATACGTTCATCCGCGCCCACCGCGGCCTGGCCCGTTTTCGCGGCGATTCCTCGCTCTCGACCTGGCTCTACCGCATTGCGCTCAACCTCGCGCGCAACCGCTATTGGTATTTTTTCCGCCGCCGCCGCCAGGATTCCGTCTCGCTCGAGCGCAAGCTTGGCGACGACTCTGACGCGACCTTCGCGGATCTCATCGCCGCCGACACGCACGATCCGCTTCAGGAAGCCGCCACTGCGGAATTCAGCGAACTGATCGCCAGTTGCATCGAGCGCCTCGACGCGAAGCACCGCGAAATCCTCAATATGCGCAACGCCCTCAACCTCTCCTACGAGGACATTGCCCGGACCCTCTCCATCAACGTCGGCACGGTCAAAAGCCGCATCGCCCGCGCCCGCGAAAACTTGCGCGCGCTCCTCAGCGAAACGTGCTCCGAATTCTCGCCCGACGCCGCGCCCGGCGATTACTTCATCCCGACGCGCGCCGCTTACGGCCGGCCGGCCATTGCTTACGCGTAAATCATCAATGCGTGGGGCCGCACGGAACCCCGAGCCGGGACGTTTCAGGCCGGAACGATTGGGGCTTTTAGAATAGCAGGCTCTGGTCAGGCGCAATTTTCGTGTCAGTTGCGGGATTTTCTGTCGTCATTGCGCAAACTGAACGGTGTGACTTTCCCTGTTTATTTCGAATTTTTCGGACTCCGGCTGCATCCCCACCTTGTGCTTGAGACGATCGCCTACGCCGTCGGCGCACGCCTTTATTTTTTTGAACGCAGGCGCGCACCCGCTGCCGCGCAGCTTCCCCTCGAACAAAATCTCTGGCTGCTCATCGGCTGCATCTTTGGCGCCTGGGCCATCTCCAAGCTCCTGGCCTGGGGCGAGTCGCCTGAATACTATTGGTCGCTGCGTGCCGATCCGCGCACGTTGCTTGGCGGGAAGACCATTGTCGGCGGCCTGCTCGGCGGCTGGGCCGGAGTTGAGTTCGCCAAAAAGCGCCTGGGCATTGCACGCTCAACCGGCGACGCGTTTGTACTACCACTTACGGCTGGCATCGCCATCGGTCGCATCGGCTGTTTTCTCACCGGCCTGCCTGATCGGACTTACGGCCTCGCCACTTCGCTGCCATGGGGCGTCGATTTCGGCGATCATGTGCATCGGCACCCGACCCAGCTTTACGAAAGCCTCTTTGTTCTCGTGCTGGGGACAATCGTATTGCTGGCCTCTCACCGCGCCCAACCCGCGTGGCTGGCCGGCCGCGCCTTCCGCCTGTTTTTGCTCGGCTATTTCACTTTTCGTTTTGGCATCGAGTTCATCAAACCCCGCGAACCCCTGATCGGACCACTCAGCGCGATTCAACTCGCGTCGCTTGTCGGCGTCGCCTTTTGTTTTGTCTCGCTCCGCCGCGCATGCCCGACCGCCCCTACCTCTACGCCGAGCTGACCAATTCTCTTTGCTCGCACTGCCTGCGCAAAATCGAGGCCAAGGTGGTCATCCAGGACGAATGCGTTTACCTGCACAAACGCTGCCCCGAACACGGAAGCGAGCGCGTGCTCATCTCAACCGACGTCGACTACTGGCACCAGACGCGCCGCTTTCTCAAGCCCGGCCAGATGCCACGCGTCTTCAACACGCCCGTCAAGCACGGCTGCCCCTACGACTGCGGCCTCTGCGCCGACCATGAGCAACACAGCTGCCTTACGCTCATTGAGGTGACCGACGCCTGCAATCTCGCCTGTCCCATTTGTTATGCCGAGTCCTCACCCCGCCGCACCACCCACCGTTCGCTGGCCCAGATTGAATTCATGCTCGACGCCGTCGTCCGTAACGAGGGAGAGCCCGACATTGTCCAGATCAGCGGCGGCGAGCCCACCATTCATCCGGATTTTTTTGCCATTCTCGACGCCGCCAAGCGCCGCCCCATCAAGCATCTCATGCTGAATACCAACGGCGTGCGCATCGCACAGGACGCCGACTTCGCCAAACGCCTGGCCGACTACATGCCTGGCTTTGAGATTTATCTCCAGTTCGACTCATTGCGCGCCGACGCGCATCACGCGCTGCGCGGCGCCGATCTCCGCGATATCCGGCGCCGAGCGCTCGACCGGCTCAATGAACTCAACCTTTCCACCACGCTCGTCTGCACGCTCAAGAAAGGCCTGAATGATGATGAGCTCGGCGCCATCGTCGATTTCGCCCTGCAGCAACGCTGCGTGCGCGGCGTCACGCTCCAGCCCATCCAGCATGCCGGCCGCGCAGAAAACTTCGATCCGGCGCGCGACCGTCTCACCCTCGCCGAGGTGAGACAGAAGCTTCTCGCACAATCGCGTGTCTTTGCACCCGACGACATCATTCCCGTGCCGTGCCATCCCGATTGCCTCGCGATGGGCTATGCGCTCAAGCTCGGCGGCAAGGTCACGCCGCTCACCAGCCTCATTCCGCGCGACACCCTGCTACGCGGCGAAGGCAGCACCATCGTTTACGAGCGCGACCCCGAGCTGCGCGCGGCGGTGTTCAACCTTTTTTCCACGCACCACTCGCCCGACAGCGGCGCCGATGCGCTCAAGCAACTGCTCTGCTGCCTGCCGCTCGTGCAGACGCCGCCTTCCATCGGCTATGAAAACATTTTCCGCGTGCTGATCATCCAGTTCCTTGATGCCCACAATTTCGACGTGCGCAGCGTCAAGAAAAGTTGCATCCATATCGTCCATACCGACGGTCGCATCATTCCCTTCGACACTTTCAATCTCTTCTATCGCGACGGCAAGGAAGCCGCGTGGAGGAACGCCATCCCCAGCCTGGCCTAATAACATGCACAACGACCCTTCCCAGCCCAATCCTGACGAGCCATCCGCGAGAGACCCAGCAAGCCCATTTGCGTCCAACCAACCCGGGACGCAGAAAAGTTCTGCCCTTGAGACCGGTTGCATGCTTGTCGTTGGCGCAATCGGTGGATTTGTTCTGTTCTTTATCATTGGAGCTTCTGTTTTGAAAGCTTTCAACAGCTCTACTGCGACTGTGTGGTATGGTTTAGTTTCTTTCATTGGCGCCTGTTGGCTGGCTACCAAGCCCGGTTCCCGCGGTTTCGCCATCGGCATCTTCCTTGGGCTTGGGGCGGTTTTGCTCCTGATGGCCATCTGTAGTGGCATGCAGCCCATATGATACTAGTCAGTTCATGAACGACGAGCCCGCCACACCTTCGCCGACTGGAACGAAAGGCGAACAACCCAAGTCGTCGCAAAAGCGCGAACTCCTCATTGGGTTTTCCTCCGGTGCTATTCTTGGACTGATAACCGTCCTGTTGTTCGCATTGCCGAATTCGAGCGATCTTATCGGCTTCGCGATATTGTTGCTATTATTTGATTGCGTGCTCGCTCCCATCATCGCCGTGATTTTGGCAATCATTCCAAGCACACGTCGTTTTGGCCTGGGCCTTCTGCTTGCGTGTGGCCTCACCTGGCTCGTCCTGCTCTCCATCTGCGGCGGTGGATGGAAGAATTGACCCGCGCCGGCCAATGCCCTGAAACCAGCCACTTTCAACCCGGCGTAAGTTTCGCGATGGCCAGGCGCAGGCACGAGGGACACAGGCAATCGTGATCGCCGCCCGCCACCGGCCCGACCGGCGGCAATTCATCGCACCAGCAATTTTCCCGGCCCACCGCCGGTCCGCACAAAAATTCCTCTCCGCAGCGCGAGCAGCGTTTGGGGCAGGAGTTTTGGATATGGTCGAAGGACATGTGGAACTTTTTGGCTTAAACTAAGGGCTATCCCGGAAAATTTTTGGGTTAGAGCGTTCCGAGTTAATCGGTCACATCTGCATGCCTGGGCAACCATCCTTTATTTTGTAAGTCTTGTGTGTCTATCAACCGCCCTGCTGTGGCTAGTTCTGGCTCGCGGCCGGTGAAAATTCCATCCGCTCAAACGCATCGTCCGGCCCCGACCAGGCCGCCAGCTCAGGATGGAAAAGATGGGCCAGCAATTCCGTCCCTTCCACCAGCCGCGGGCCGGGGCGCGCAAAGTAGGCATTGGCATTCACCGCAAAAACCCGTCCGTTCCTGACGGCGGGCAGACTGGACCAGCCGGGATGCGCACCCAACGGCTTCACTTGCTCGACGGCCTTCCGCAAGCTGAAGCCGCACGGCATCACCACCAACACTTCCGGCGCCCACCGCACAACGTCGGACCAGGCGATGCGCACCGAGTCTGTGCCACGGCGTGAAAGCGCATCTTCGCCGCCCGCCAGCTCAACCATCTCGGAAATCCAATGCCCGCTGCAATACAGCGGATCGACCCACTCCAGGCAGAAAACCCGCGGACGCGCCGCCGCCCGGCAGGTCAATGCCGAGACTTTTTTCAGCCGATCACAGCCGGAGGCAATCAAGGCCCCGGCGGCATCCGCCCGGCCGGTGGCCCGGCCCAATTCGCGCAGGTTCTCATTGACGCCCTCAAGCGAGCGCGGCGTCAGCCACAAAATTTCCGGCGGCGGGGACATCGCCTTCAGCACCTGTGAAACTTCATTGCCGGAAGGCGCGCACACCTGGCAGAGATTCTGCGTCAGGATCAGCGTCGGGGCCAGTTCCCGCAGGCGCTGCTCGTCGATCTGATAAAGGCTCGCGCCCGTGCGCAGCCGCGCACTGACCGCGACGTCGATCTCGTGCAGGCTCATCGTCTCGAGCTCAAGCGCGGGACGCACGACCACCGGCTTCGCGCGCACTTCCGGCGGATAGTCGCACTCGTGGGAAATGCCGACCAGCCGGTCGCCCAAGCCGAGGGCACAGACCATCTCCGTCGCGGCCGGCAGAAATGAAACGATGCGTGGCTCCATACTCATTTTGAACCGCGAATGGACACTAATAAACGCGAATGTTGCGACACTGAAGTTTAGAGCAGTTTCAGTTTAAATAGACCCATGACGGGTGAAATTGTCATTCCGAGCCGTGCGAGGAATCTCCGAAGTTGAAATCGACAAGAATAGCAGAGATTCCTCGCACGCTCGGAATGACAAAATAAAGGATGGGTCGCAAAGGCATGCCGATGTGACCAATTAAATCGAAAATGCTCTAGCCACCGATAGCGCAGATTGACGCAGATAACTTAGTCCTTATCCGCTCTATCCGCTCTATCCGCGCCATCCGCGGAAAGAAATTAAACCTCCGCGGCCGGCAGCAAATCGCAAAAGCAAAATGAATTTCTCGTCACCACCTCGCCTTTTTCAATTTTCAGCGGGTGTTTGAAGATCGGCCCGGCAAAGACAAAGGTGTGAAACTCGCCGTTTTCTCCGCAGGGATCGACCTTGGGCGGAAACTCGGCCAGCAGCGAGGCGTCGAATAAACGCCCGGAAAACTTTGGATCGAGCTGCTTCGGGTCCACGCACACCAGGATGGCTTGAAAGCCCGCCTGGATGAAATCGCGCGCCAGTTGCGCGGTATCCAGGCCCCAAACCGGGTAGATCGCCTTCAGGCCGATCTCACCGAGCATGCGGTCGCGATATTTCCTGATCTCCTCGAGAAACAGGTCGCCGAACACGACGGTCGTGATCCCCTGGCTTTTATAATCGAGCAGGGCGGCGTGCATGGCCGCCTCATATTCCGCATTGGTGGCCCCGGGCGAGATCGCGACCTTGCGGAGAGGCAGGCCAAGCGCGGCGGCCTGCTGGTCGAGCAAGGCACAGCGCACGCCATGCATGCTGATGCGGTCGTAGCCGGCCGTCACCGTGGTCAACAACGCCACCACTTCGTAGCGGCCGGAGGCCATGATTTCGCGCAAGGCCAGCGAACTGTCCTTGCCCCCACTCCAACACACCAGCACAGGTTCTTTCATGTTGCTTTCTTTTAACCGCAGATGAACACGGATGGACGCGGATAAAGTGGTTCGGTTTCACCAAGCTGGTCCAGCTCGAGAAACCCGCAAATATCTTTTCGGAAAAACATATCTGCGTCCATCTGTGTTCATCTGCGGTTAAAAACATCCGCGGTTAAAACTTCAACTCCGCCCCGGCAAACACCCCGAAGCCCAGCGCAGGATAGCCGTTCACTTCCTCGTATTTTTTGTCGAGCGCATTTTCCACCCGCACCTTGAGCGCGAGCGATTTCGTCGCCTGCCAGGCGGCGTAAACGCGCACCAGCGTGTAATCCGGGTCTTCGACCGTCGCAAACGTCTGGGCATTGATGTCCGCGCGGTGGTCCACCTCTTTCACGCCTACGCCGCCACTCACGCCGGCGCCAAAATCATGCCACACATCGGCGCTCCCTGAGTTCCGGGGGCGGCGCAACAGCCGCATTTGCGTGGTGAGATCAGTCGCCTCGAGGTACGTGTAGGCCAGTTGCACGTCGACCGCGTTGGGCAGCACGAGGTTGGCCGCGAGCTCGACGCCGCGCGTGCGCGCCTGGTCGACATTGGCCTCGGTGCCGGGAAATACCTTGAAGTCACTCACGATCAGATCGTGAAAATCCGTCCGGAAATAGGTCGCGCTCAGCGTGCCGCGATTTTCCGGCAGGTAATAATCCACGCCCGTGTCCCAGCCACGCGCGTGTTCCGGCTGCAGATGTGGATTGCCGACAAAGGACGAACTTCTGGCAAAAAGATCGAGAAAGCTCGGCGAGCGGAAGCCCGTGCCATAGCTCGCACGCAACTTGAGCGTCGCCGGCACCACCAGCCACGCCGCGGTCGCGCGTCCGGTGGTCGCATTGCCGAACGTGTCGAAATGGTCGTGCCGCAGGCCGCCGGTCAGGAATACATTTTTAACCGGCGACCACTCGTCCTCCGCAAAAAAGGCAAAAAGTTTCTGCCGCTGGTTGATCAGGCCGAACCCGGTATTGCGCGTGGTGTTGGTTTCAGCCGTCAAACCCGCGGTCAGGCGGTTCGAGGCCGGCAGTACGACCGTGTTCTGCCAGTCAAGCACCGCCCGTCGGTTGGTCAGGATGGTGGTCTGTGACGGGCCAAAAAAAGGCGGATTAGGCACCGGGCTCACCGCCACAAGCCGCCGATCCTGTCCGCCAAATGTTATGCGACTCGAGAAATATTCACACGGCTTCACCTCGGCAAACAAGGTGGCAAGCCAGTTGTTCTCGCGCTCGAAATTGTTCGGGTCGTTGGCAAAACGGTTGTTTGGATCGCCGTAAACGCTGTAGAAACCGCGCAGGGTTCCACCGACGGATACCGCGTTGGTCAGCGTGCGGTCGAGCCGCAGCACGACATTGCTGCTGTCGAACCAATTATTCGGACGCGCATTACGGGTGCGTCCGCCTGAGGCCGAAACGTTGTAGGCCCACGGCCCCTGCACGCCTTGCGCGCCCGCCGCGCCCCGAATCGTGCCAAATGATCCGGTTTCCGCCGACAACTGCCCCGTTGGCGCGCCCGAGCCCTTTTGCGCGCGCAGCGACACAACGCCGCCGATCGCCTCGCCGCCGTAAAGCGTGCTCTGCGGGCCGTGCGCGATTTCCAGGCTATCGCCAGCGCCCACGGTCGCACCGCCGAGAAATACGCTGTAGTCGGTGTTCGGATCGCTGAAGCGGATGCCATCGACGAGAAACAAAGTCTGGTTCGAATTGGCGCCGCGCAGGAAGATCGACGTGATTGCTCCGGACGCGCCGCTCGCGAAAGCGGGTGCCCCGGGCGCGCCGCCCAGCGCATCCTTGAGCGAGCTGATTTGCCGGCGCGCGAGATCGGCGGCGGAAATCTGATCGACGACCGTGCCGAGCGTCTGCGGCGCAGCCGGTGTGCGCGTGGCCGTGATGACGAACGGCGAGAGCTTCTGCAGCGTCGCGTCCGACGAATCGTCAGCGCGAATTTGAATGAAGGCCGGTGCGATGAACGCACAGGCGAGGAGGCTCCGGCGCGCGGTGCGCGCCAGGATGGAATGTTTTTTCATGGATGTCTGCTGGGATTGCGGCAAGAGCAGACGTATCGACCCGCATGCGAGGTAAGTAACAAGTACCAAGCAGCAAGTAACAAGATTGAGTCCGCGGCTTTGCCGCACTTTTCTTGTTACCTGGCACTTGTTACCTGTTACTTCTCGTCTGCAGGGCGAGACACCACCCTCACGCTTCATTTTGCGATGAAGATTTCGCGGACGCCGCGCGCAAAAAGTCCGCGGCGGAACGCGTGAGCCTTCGGGACCAGATATTCGGACTCCGCACTCCGCGCGCCGCTGGCGCGCGGAAGTAACAAGTATCAGGTATCAAGTATCAAGAAAAGTGCGGCAAAGCCGCGGACTCAATCTTGGTACCTGGCACTTGTTACTTGTAACTTGGCGCGCCAGCGCCGCGCACCTCACTCCTCGCCTTCACCGGCGCTCGCGCGCCGATTGGCTTTGCCCATGCGGCCTGTCCGCACAGTGGGAGTTTGTGATGCGTAACCGCAGCGCAACTGTGGCCGGTTTTCACGGCCTTTCCTGGTTTCCAAAAGTTTCCAAAGAACGTTGGAAGCCATTTTCAAAGTTGAAACAGCTTCCAGGGAGGTTCGGTGCTGGCAGGCGCCGAGGCCGAACTCAAGAAAATTACATATCAACGCATTGAGATATGTCGATATGTAACTTGCCAGTTCTCGCCGTTTCCGTTTATTTCTTGGAAGATTCCCACATGAGCGCCTCCACCCGCCCCGTCACCACTGCCGCCTTGTCCGCCTTCGCCAAGGCTTCGGCGGATGCCTTGCATGCACTTTTCGAGCAACGCATCACCCTCCTCGACGGCGCGATGGGCACCATGATCCAGCAGCACCCGCTCAGTGAGGCCGACTTTCGCGGCGAGCGTTTCAAAGGCCACCCGCACGACTTGAAGGGCAACAACGACCTGCTTTCCCTCACCCGTCCCGACATCATCGAGGGCATCCATAGCCAGTACTTCGCCGCGGGCGCCGATATCGTCGAGACCAACACCTTCAACTCCACCTCGATCTCGCAGGCTGACTACCAGGCCGAGTTCCTCGTGCCCGAACTCAACGCCGCCGCCGTGGCCGCCGCGCGCCGCGCCGCGCAAAAAGCCGAGGCCGCCACGCCCGGCCGCCGCTGCTTCGTCGCCGGGGCCATTGGCCCGCTCAACCGCACGCTCTCGATGTCACCCGACGTGAACCGCCCCGATTATCGCGCGGTCACCTGGGACCAGGTCGTCGCCGCGTACACCGAGCAGGCCCGCGCGCTCATCCAGGGCGGCGTGGACGCGCTGCTGGTCGAGACGATTTTCGACACGCTCAATTCCAAGGCCGCGGTCTTCGCCATCGACACCCTCTTCGATGAGCTTGGTTTTCGCCTGCCCGTGATGATTTCCGTCACCATCACCGACGCTTCCGGCCGCACCCTCTCGGGCCAGACGATCGGCGCATTCTACAATTCCATCCGTCACGCCAATCCGTTTTCCGTCGGCATCAACTGCGCGCTCGGCGGCCGCCAGATGCGCCCTTATATCGAGGAACTCGCCCGCCTCGCCGAATGCTACGTCACCTGCTACCCAAACGCCGGCCTGCCCAATGCCTTCGGCGGCTACGACGAGTCACCCGCCGACATGGCCGGGGTGCTCGGCGAGTTTGCCGCCGCCGGCTTCGTCAACATGGTTGGCGGCTGCTGCGGCTCCACCCCCGCGCACATCGCCGCCATCGCGGCGGCCGTCCGCGGCAAAACCCCGCGCCAACCCGTGGCCCACACACCCGAAATGCGCCTCAGCGGCCTCGAACCATTGACTGTGGCATGACCTTTCTCACACCAAGGTCGCAAAGAGCGCAAAGCGCAGAATTCTTGGCGGCCTTGGCGATCTTCGTGTAAAAACTTTCCCCGTGTGACCAACTCTCCTGCCAACGCCTCCCAATTCCTGATCATCGGCGAGCGCACCAACATCACGGGTTCGCCGAAGTTCGCCAAGGCCCTCAAGGCCGGCGACT
>Ga0210392_10000229_pt1 | contig 42823 bp, 41 predicted proteins | sample IncBWC30OmetaG_FD_161057 | JGI IMG/M metagenome (GOLD analysis project Ga0210392, IMG submission 161057) | Forest soil microbial communities from Barre Woods Harvard Forest LTER site, Petersham, Massachusetts, United States - Inc-BW-C-30-O ... | reverse complement strand
CGTGCAGCGAACCAAAGAGTTCCATGATTCGTCCCGCTTCCGCTGAGCACCGGCGATATGCGAGCAATGATCCGTAAAGAAGCACATTGGCTCTAGAAGAAAGGAATCGTTTTTGCGGATTTGAACCGCAGACTCACGCTGAGGTGAGCAACCCCGCCTGTGAACAACAATGCGCCTCCTGTGCCGCGATCCAGGAGCACGCGCGAATCTTGGAGACTCAAGATTCGCCGTCATCGTGAATAATAGGGGCTGTCTCGAGAGAAGGGCTCGAAGCAAAGCGAAATGCGGCTCGAAGACTCCGGGCTTCGCTATGGCGCGCTGCCAAAAGTGGAATCTCTTTGCTGAAGTTGAAGCCCGTGGGAACGACGCCAGTCATCAGCCGAGAACCGTGATTGAAGGTGAGGTCCTGGATCGCTCGCTGGACAAAAACCAGAACCACCTCTGGAACGTGACGAGGTACGTAAGGCGGATGAAGGCCCAGACGAGTCACGCCGGTAAGCCCGAAATCTGGCACCGGAAACCTCGCCCACCTCGGCCGCGCGGCCAATCACGGCAAGCGATCCTTCGTCGAAGTAACGAAAAGGGCCAAGCTCGCTGGGCTGCGCAAAGACTGCCAAAACATCCGCCTAGGATCAGCACCTTCCAGGGTCCACCTACTGTTCTGTTCCCAGTGGGTGCGTTATCTCCTCGGCACGCACCCATGAGTCAAACTGTTCTCCCGTGAGGAAACTGAGTTTCAGAGCAGCTTCACGTAAGCTGATGTCTTCGCGATACACCGTGAGCGAGATCTTCGCTGCTTTTTCGTATCCAATGTGAGGATTGAGAGCGGTAACCAGCATCAACGAGTGGTCGAGGTGTTCCTTGATCCGCTTCTCGTTCGGCTCGATCCGACGGCACAACGGTCGCAGAAAGAACGGCACGCGTCGGTGAGGAGTTCGACCGACGCGAAAACGTTGTGCAGCATGACGGGCTTGTACACGTTGAGCTGAAAATTGCCTTGCGAACCTGCAAACGCCGCGGCGTGGTCATTGCCGAATACTTGCACTGCGACCATCGTCAGTGTTTCACACTGAGGCGGGTTGATTTTTCCTGGCATGATGGAAAAGCCCAGGTCGTTTTCAGGAATTTTGAGTTCGCCAATTCCGGCACGCGGGTTACAGGCGTACCAACGAACGTCGTTTCCTATCTTCATCAACGCCCCAGCAAGGGTGCGCAGAGCGCCACTCACGCTCACCCGGCCGTCGTGCACCGAGAGTGCCGCGAATTTATTGGGAGCCGAGACGAACGGCTGGCCGGTTTCCTCGGCGATCCGCTGGGCAGTTGCTTCACCATTCCGGTGAACCTTCGGGAGATCGGCGCACCAGCACCTGATCCTGCAGCGTATCGAAAAAGCAAACTCGCTGCTTTTGACCTCGATGTACGCTTTTCGGAAGCGGCGCTGCGAGCGGAATTTTCCGACCAAGCCGTATTCAGTCGCACCTTCAGAGCAGTTGTGGGAACGTCCCTCGGGCAGCGGCGCCGAGAAGCCCGTCACCGGGAAGGTCAGTTATCGTACCGGCTCAGTGAGGGTGATACTTACCGTCGAGTAGTTCTAAAGATCCAGGAAACCGCGCTTCAACGCAATTGTGACTGCATGAGCGCGGTCGTTTGCATCGAGCTTGGAAAGGATGTTCTTGAGGTGATTCTTGACGGTGTGCTCTGAAATGTTGAGATTCGAAGCGATTATCTTGTTCGAGCTGCCGTTCGCAACTCCGCGAAGGACTTCGATCTCTCGCGCAGTCATCAAGTCGTCAGCGGCGTGCTCGGCGATCATGTCGGCAATTTCGCGGGGAATCCGTTTTCGGCCGCTATGAACCAGCCGAATCGTTTCCACCAGCTCGGTCCGAAGCAAATTCTTCAGCAGGTATCCGACCGCTCCAGCCTTGAAGGCTTGAAGGGCCTGCACGTCGCCCGCTGCGGTCGTGAGGACGATGATTCGCGCTTGAGGGAATTCCCCTCGAATCGCCGAGATCGCTGCGATGCCGTTCACCTTTGGCATCCGTATGTCCATCAACGTAATGTCGGGCCTGTGCTTGCGGAAGAGAATTAGGGCTTCATCGCCGTCGCTCGCCTCCGCAACGACGCGCATATCTGGCTGGGCATTAATTTCGCCGGAAATCCCCGCCATCATCAACGGGTGATCGTCCACGGCCATAACGCGAATGACGGATGCAGCCGCCATAGGGAACCGCCCCAAGGCTCTGAAGAGATACAACAGGATATTACTCCTGGCCGCTAAGCGATACTACCTCGAAAGGGCTATTTGCCTGTGCCCCTTTTGAGGTTGTCCAGCGCTGGACCAGTAACTAACGTTCAGGATTTGCAGAGACTTTTCTCCATGTTTCCCGCTGGTGCAGCGGGATTTGGGCTCATGATCCTGCGGCTATGCGCTGCTGCGATGCTCGTGCGCAACGCGGTCTGGATTGCGACGGCTGCGCTTCCCTGGTGGGAAACCGTTTGTTTGCTCCTTGTTGCGGTTGCCCTATCGATTGGCGTGTTTACGCCGGCCGCCTGCATCGCTTCCGTCTTTGCGCAAATCGTATTTTTGATCTGGCTTGCTCGCGGAGATCCCTTTGCACTGGTGTCCTCGGTCGGTGTTACGTTGGCCCTTCTGCTCCTAGGTCCTGGGGCGTTCTCGGTGGATGGCCGAATGTTCGGTCGCCGACGAATCCATCTGTCAAATTTGAAATAGGCGCCGCATCTCGGCAATTCCACCACGTGGTTACTCTTCGGCACTACTTTTTTCCCTGTCGCAATTGGCTCGAACGAGCCAGTGGATTTTCCCTCCATTTGGTGTCGCGCGCTTCAAGAAAAGCTTCTACTGTCTCGAAAAGAGGCACGATCTGGGAGGTCGCTAGCTTGGGCCATGATTTCGACCGAATTGGTAAAGGGGCGGCGAGACACAACGGAACTTCCACGAGGGATGAAGTTGCTTGCGGCTAGTGAATCTCCAACGCCCAGAGCATATGGCGATCAGATGGCTAAGTATTTCGGGCTGCTGAAAGTTTCCAATCTCCTCATTGGCTCTGCCAAGTTGCACGTTGCCATCACCCGTCTGATGTCCGCCACGGGGCTGCCCTCTCGCACCGCGCCCATCCCTTGTGAGGAGGCATTTGTGGTGGCTGTACATTTGACGCGCGAGGGTGCGCGGGGATGTGAAGTCTGGCAAGGGGACCGCTATTTCCGCGTGATGGAATGGCCGATCGGCGGCATTGGCATCTACGACTTGGAGCTCAACTTATCTTTTCAGAACCGCGGCCCCGTCGATTGGGTTCACTACTATATTCCGCAGTCCGTGCTGGAGACACTTGCGGATGACCTTGAAATTCCGAATGTGCGAACTCTTCGGTGCTCGTACGGCATTGCCGACCCGGTCCTGCACCGCATGACGGAAATGATCCTGCCAGCGCTAGATGGTTCAGCGCGTTTTGCGGAGCTGTTCCTCGACCATTACTGTTTGCTGCTGTGTACGCACGTGATGAAAACGTATGGCTCTTCCGCTCCGGTACAGGCGTATCGAGGCGGTCTCGCGCCTTGGCAAAAGCGCCGGGTGACGGAACTCCTGACCGAGCATTTAGACGGCTCGGTGCGGCTCGCGACTCTGGCGGAAGAATGCGGGCTTTCTGTCAGCCATTTTGCAAGGTCGTTCCGCCAAACCTTCGGAAGATCCGCACACCAATTCTTGATCCTGCAGCGGATTGAGAAGGCGAAAGCGGTGCTTTCAGCCTCGATGTGCGCTCTTTCAGAAGCTGCGCTGGAAGCGGGGTTCTCCGACCAAGCCGCATTTAGTCGAACTTTCAAAGCAGTGGTGGGAACATCTCCTGGGCAGTGGCGTCGAGAAGTCAGTCATCGGCGTTGCTTTGCCCCATAAGGGCGTACAAAGGTAGAGCCCCAGCTGTTAGTGCAGAATGGGAGCGGTTGTTGATTTCGCGCATTCTGATCTACGGGCTCAACCTGACTCAGAATTGCGACGCATCGTGACATCCTTTCCCTTCCGCTTCCACACTATCCTAAACCACGGGGTGGAATAGCCATTTACTTCCGATGCGTAAGCCAATCGCGCCGGAATCCTGAGTTCAACCTCCGTTCCCGCTCCTGGTCGACTCCACATTTCGACCCGCGTGCCGAGTTTTTGAGCCCTTTCCCTCATGCCAGGCAAGCCCCAATGGCCGCTCCGCCGCCCTTCTTCAAGGATCTTTTGGTCGATCCCCTCCCCGTCATCGCGGATGCGCAAACACAGTTGGTCTTGTTCGTAGAGCACTTCGACTTCGATTTGGCTCGCATTGGAATGGCGGAACGCATTGCTCAGAGCTTCTTTCCCAATTTGGGTTAGTTCGTCGGACACGACGGGACGAAGCGTGCGCGCCTCCCCATTCACGATGACGTTAAATTTGCATGGATGAACTTCCTGAAATTGACTTCCTGCTTTCGCGAGTGCAGTCGGCAAGTCTTGTCTGCCCGGGGCGGTGCTCCGGAGATCCAACAGGAGCTCGCGACCTTCCTTCATCACGTCATCGGATTGCCGAAGCACGTTTTCGAAAACATCACGGGCGGGCTCGTTCTGTGGCAGCTGGGAAGCCGCCGTGTGGAAGCGAAGGAACAACCCTTGTATGCCCTGGAAGAAGGTATCGTGAAGGTCGCGAGCGATTCTTTCCCGCTCCGCCAATCGTTCGTACATGCGGTCTTGCACCCGCCGGGTCACTTGCTTTAACCGCATCAGATAGGCAAACCACAAAATGGCGAAAACTGCGAAGATGCCCAGCGACTGGAACCATAATGTCTGATAAAAGTAAGGACGTTGCGTTATGTTAAAGACGACGCCACTACGATCCCACATACCATCGCTACTGCTGGCACGCACGTGAAAGGCATGTGATCCGACGGGAATATTCGTGTACACCGCTGTCCGCGATGCGCTCGCGTCAAGCCATACCGCATCAACGCCCTCCAATCGATACTGAAGAAGTATCTTTTCGGGCGACGAAAGATCCACGGCTTGCAGATGAATCTCGAGATGTTGAGTTCCGGGAGGCAGTACGGTCTCGCTGCCTGCAAGTAATCTATTCTTTCCAACGGTCACGGCCCCGATGAACACCTTTGGTTTGTGGACAGCCTCCGGCAGACGGGCAAGATCAAGCATGGCCAGTCCCTTAACCGTCGCTACCCAAAGCTTTTTGTCGGAAGTAACGGCCATATTCGGAGAGCCAGTGCTGCACTGGATCGAATTCAATCCATCCGCCCGATCAATCAGCTGATAATCAAGAGGAGTGTCGCGATCGTCCCGGGAACTCGCCAGATCGGTCGGCCGAATACGAAGGATTCCGTTTGTGCCGCTAAACCAAAGATCGCGCCGCGGTGATTCGACCATGTCCGATACTTTCAAGTCTTCGTTGACCACGCGGATCTCGTTGTTCTTGATCAGGCTTATTCCTTTCGGAGAATCAGCGGTGTAGAGATTACCGGCGGAGTCCTCCGAGAATCGAACGGAAAATGGGGCGGCTTGCGGCTGTCCAGAATGGAACGAGACGAAACGATCTCCGATAAGCCGGTCAATCCCCCCTTGCGTCGCAACCCAGATTGTGCCCAAACGGTCTTGGTGGATGGCAAGAACGTGATTGCTCGACAGTCCATCCGCACGGGTGTAGTTGCGAAACTGCCCGTTCCGCATATGGCTGATGCCATCTGGTGTAGCGAGCCAAAGCGAACCATCGCGGGCGACGGCGACTTGCAACACGATTTGGCTTACAAGCCCTTCCTTCAAGGAGTATTGGGCAAACTGCTCATCTTTAAATCGGAACAACCCACCTCCATAAGTGCCGATCCACAAGTTTCGATGTTGGTCCTCCGCCAAGGACCATACGCAGGAATTCGAAAGGCCTTCCTTCTCTGCGTAAGATGTGAATCGTTTCCCGTCATAAGCGGATAGCCCGCAATTGCAGCCAATCCAGAGCTTCCCGTCGTGGCTAGCTAACACTGCCATGGGGATATTGCTAATGAGGCCGTCCATCTTCGTGAACATGTGCACAGTTCGGCGCTTGAGGTGAATCAGGCCATTGCCGTTTGTGCCGACCCAGAATCCCCCGTCGTGATCGGCCAGAAAACAACGCGGAAGAACTTCGGGAACGGGGGTGTCCTCCATCTCGTCGCCGATAATGCGGTACACTCCGGTTCCAGTTATAACCCATTTGTTGTCTTGTGAGTCGGTATACGGTCTTCGGAAGGAAGCGGTTTTTGAAGCGACGAGGGGACGCAACGGCGGCAAAGGCTTCGGCCCCCGCCGTAAGATGCCCGCTCGGGTCGAATACCACATTGTTCCCTCGGGGTCTTGAAATACGTCAAAGATGTCGCTTTCTGGCACTCCAGCGCCGGCTACCAGATCAGGACGTTGGATGGGATTGCGACCGTCCCACTCGATGAGTTTTGCGCCATCTATGACAAGCAGGTGACCCTCTGATGTTTCAGCGATTCGGCTAATGGGACCTGAAACCACTTCCACAAACTTTCCGGAGTCTTTTCGATACAGACCGTGATGACTTCCCGCCCAAAGTGTGCCGTCGCGAGCTTCGAAGAGCTCCAGCACTTCGTTGCTTGGTTCCTCGCCGAGCTGATAAAAAGTCAGCAAGCTGAGGCTGAATTGATCGAGAGCCGCTTTTGGAATGCGCACTACACCGGCGTCTGTGCCGACCCAGAGATCGCCTTCCGAAGATTCAAGCAAAGAATGAATTGCGCCTTGTGCGGGTGAACCGGCAGGTTGAAGGTCTACCGGGCTGAAGTCGCGTCCGTCAAAGCTGGCCAGACCGGACTCCGTGCCCACCCAAAGCAGCCCGTTCTCTGTCTCCACGATGGCGTTGACGACGTTGTTCGGAAGGCCGTTATCAACGGTGAGGTCGGTTCGGATATAGTCAGCGGGAGTCAGTTTGTCCGAGCGACTCTGACTGCTTGATTGGACGGTCTTAGGAGATGGATCATCCGCTGGTGCAAGAGAAACTGGAAGCCACGCAGTGGAAATGCTCAGAGCAAGCAGGCAAATAGCCCGTCGAGAGCGTATTCCAAGATTCGAGAATGAATCCATTGATCGACGCAGTCAAAACAAAAATGACAAAAGGTATTCTACCCTCCTTTCGTTAGGGCTCCGCAGGCGCAGCGACAGATTCGCGGCAGTAGCTCGTTATCGTGCATTCTGATTCAGCTCAGCGCGGAATTGCGATTCATCGTCATCTTGCCTCTCTTCCACACTTTCCGAAACCATGAATTGCTATTCTCTTGCGATGCGTATGCCAATCGTGCCGGAATTCTGAGTTCTAACTCCATTCCTGCCCCCGATTGACTCCATATTTCGACCTGCGTGCCGATTTTCTTGGCCCTTTCCCTCATCCCAGGCAAGCCCCAATGGCCGCTCCGATGTCCCTGCTCAAGTATCTCCGGGTCGATCCCTGTGCCGTTATCACGGATGCGCAGCCGCAACTGGTTCGATTCGTAGTGCACTTCGGCTTCAATTTGGCTCGCGTGAGAGTGCCGAAACGCGTTACTTAGTGCTTCCTTTCCGATTTGGAATAATTCGTCGCAAACGACGGGATGAAGCGGAAATGCCTTTCCATTCACAATGACGTTGAATTCGGAAGGATAGATCTCCCGCAATTGGCGTCCCGCCTCTGCGAGCATGGCTAGCAAGTCTCGCCTGTCCGGGACAGTGCATCGCAGACCTAATAGAAGCTCTCGGCCCTCTTTCATCACGTCATCGGACTGCCGAAGTATGTTTTCAAAGATGCTGCGTGCGGGCTCACTCTGTGGCAGCTGAGAAGTTGCCGTATGGAATCTCAGGATGAGCCCTTGTATTCCTTGGAAAAAGTTGTCGTGAAGGTCACGAGCGATTCTTATGCGTTCCGCTACTCGCTCGTGTAAGCGGTCTTGGATCCGGTGGGCCACTTGTTTTAATCGCATCCGAAACGCGAGCCACAAAAAGGCGCTCCCGCCCAGGGCACACAACGCTTTGAACGGGAAACTCTGCACGAAGGAAGGAGGTATCGTGAATGCAAAGCCGGCGCCGGTTTCATTCCATAAGCCATCGTTGTTGCATGCCATCACGCGAAATTGGTAATTGCCGGGCCGAAGATTAGTGTACGTTACTTCGCGAAGCGAGACAGGAACATTCCAGTCCTTGTCATAACCATCCAGTCGGTAACGGAAACGAACCTTCTCAGGCACGCTCAGGCTGTATGCCGCGTAGCCGATTTCGAGGGTTTTCGTGAGCGCTGGTAGCTCAAGATGCGGGCCCAACTCGTAGCCTTTGTGGTCTGCGACAATACGAAGTACCTGCACCGGTGGAGGAATCGCATTTTCGGCGGTGTGGGAGGGGTCGATTAGTTGCAAACCCGCGCTATCAATGACAAACCACAACCGGCCATCTGCCGATTTGGCGACGTGCTGACCGAAAGCCGAGCCCCCGGCTTGAGAGCCATCGAATGCGTCCAGCATTCGAAGTTGGAGGTGCCGCTCGGGATCCTTCAACCATTTCGCTAACTCATCGGCCGGAATCTGCACCAGCGCGCACGGACTTTTGAGCCACAGGGAGCCGCTGTCATCTTTGACGGCCGCTTCGATAGGGTCGCAAGGGAGGCCGTTCTTCGAGTTCAGGATCGCACGTTTACTTCCGCTGTAAAACACGAGGCCTTCGTTCGTAGCATCCCAAAGGCCATTTGCGTCCACAAATAGGTTGGTGGACTGGATTGGAAATTGATCTTTGCTCAATTCCAGCCGCCGGTCACGATAGTGCGCTAGTTGGCCATTCCCAACGAGCCAAACACCGCCCTCCGGATCAGGAGCCATGGCGGTTACTAACTTGCGTAACTGGGCGCACGAAAACACCTCGACAACTTGATCGCGACGAATGCCAATTAAACCGCAGCGCTTCCCCGCGGTGCTCACCCAAAGAGTGCCGTCCGTCGCCTCAGCCATCGCGACAACCTGCGTTGTGCGGTCGAAATCTTTCGGCAAGCGAAATTCATGGAATCGATCCTCATCGTCGCGCCAGAGAAGGCTGCTGCCGATTCCAACCCAAAGACGTCCGCGGTGGTCCTCGAAAATGTCCGCGATGTTTTTGGCGGGCAATTCACGCCCGGTTTCATATGTTCGCATTCTGTTCTGATTCATGTGGACCAGAGTGTGCATTCCCGAAATCCAGAGGCCGCCATCTTTGGAGGAGGTGACGGACCAGGCCCTGTCCAACGGCAGTTCCTGACGCGGGGAGAGCGTCACCACTTTCACGTCGCGGAAGCGATCGAGACCACCAGACGTAGCGACCCACATGTTGCCTTCCCGATCTTCGAAAATGTTGTTTATTGCGTTGCCGGACAGCCCGTCGTTCTGCGTGAAGCGATCGATGTTCCCATTGACTCGCCGGATGAGTCCGTTCGCGATATCGCCGATCCACAGGCTGCCTTCCCTGTCGCTCAGCATCGCTTCGCTCTCTGCTTTCAATCCGGGAAGATTCTTGTTAGGTAGCCAATGACCGGATACCAACCGCCAAATCCCAGTCGGTCCCCCGTCAACCCAGATGTCTCCATGAGAATCCGTCGCCAGGGCGTAAACACCGAAGCGGTCGGCGCGCGGTCGCGCAGGAAGGTCGTAGCAATCAGGCGTCTCGGCTTCCCAACGGCAAACAGCTCCTTCGCCTCCAACCCACAGATTTCCTTCCGAGTCTTCACCCAACGATCCGATGTAGCGCAGAGGAAATTTTTCAGATGCACGGAAACATTGGAATGCTCCTGCCGCAAAGCTGCACAAGGGAGGCACTTCGTTGAGGGCCCTTGTATGGCCAGCCCAAACCGTGCCATAACGATCTTCGATCAACGCGGCGAAGCGCCCGTTTTTCGCGTAGATGGTGAGCTTGCCCTCCTTCCAGCGCGCCAAACCTCTGCCAGTTCCGATCCACAGACTTCCATCACTCGCACCTAGAAGGCTGTAAATCCGGAAGTCGGGCAAATTCATCGTCTCCGGGGGAGGGGAGAAATGCACACCGTCGAATCGAAGCAAACCACTTGCACCACCAATCCACAGTTGCCCATCCTTCGTTTGCGCGATGGCAAACAGCGGACCCGAGAAATATCCCTCGCGAACGCGCCATGCTGTGTGTCCATACTGGGAGAGCCGAAGGTTTGAATCGAGCGCCCTCAAAGGAGAGCAGCACAGCAGGACTACGGAAATGAGAGCGAACACCAAGCAAGTGCGGAATTTGCGGACCGGTTGCGGGCTCGCCGCATTGTCTTTCGGATAGGATGAAGGAGGCCCACACAATGCCAATCGGTTTTTTGAAAGCTTAACTGTCGTTTTGTCCACCTGAGAAGGCGCACTTTATGCGCAGATCCCGGGCTCGTATTGATAAAACCGTTCGTTTTTGCTGAATTCGACTGTGACGCTGCCGACGCCGCTGAGGCTACATCTGCGGGTGACTGTCGGAAGGGAGCGAATATCGAGTCACAGGATCGACTAAGATGGACGTGATTGATGTCGATTGAGACCATAAGTTTTTCGTCAATTGGCACCATCTGGTCGTCACGCATATAAGCGCGACGCCTTGTCAGCAGGGGGTATACCTTGTACCGTGACCGGGTCATAGACAGTGCTTCCTCGAAGTGGCACGCGGTGGAACTCCGCTTTTTCGAGTCTAAAGCCGCGGAGAACCCGTGGTCCGCGGCTTTCCCTAGCCCCGCATTTGGTTCTCTTTCGTGGGCCGTTTTGTTGCCGTGACCATAACTGCTCCTTCTACTGAACAAGCTCAAGTCAGCGGCTCGCGTCCGAATGACGGTAACGACCGTGCAGCTAACCAAAGAGTCCCATAATTGGCCGCGCGTCCGCTGAAGATGCACGGATCAATGCGGTGTTCGGAGCGGCTCCGGTTGCAGCTGGGGCGAGCTGCGAAAAGCGGGTAGCTCCTTGTTGAGGTTGAAATCCGTGGGAGCGATGCCCGTGATCAGCCGAGAACCGCGATTGAATGTCAGGTCCTGGATCGCCCACTGGATAAAAACCAGAATCCGGCTCTGGAACGTGACGAGATACGTAAGGTGGATGAAGGCCCAGACTAGCCATGCCGGTAAGCCCGAAATCTGCAGACCGAAAACGTCGGCCACCGCTGCCGCGCGGCCAATCACGGCAAGCGTTCCCTTGTCGAAATAGCGAAAAGGGCGAAGCTCCGGCCGGCCTTTCACTTTCCGCAAGATGGTTTTTGCTGCGTACCTTCCACCCTGCATGGCCACCTGGGCCAGTCCCGGCAAAGGGTTGCCATGCGCGTCGGTGGAGGAGGCCAGATCACCAACGACGTAGATGTCGGGATAGTCGGGAACGGTCAGGTCGGGTTTTACCTTCACCCTTCCGCCCTTGTCGATTTGAGCTTTCGTCCGGCTTGCCAAGATCTTCCCGAGGGGTGAGGCCGTGATGCCGCCAGCCCAGATGACTGTCTTCGTGGCAATCGAATCTGTTTGTCCTTCAGACTCGAACACCAATCCTTCTTTGTCCAAGTGCTTAACTCTCGCCCCACATCTGACCTGAATGCCGAGCTTGGTGAGCGAACAGCATGCTTTTTCAGATAGGTTCTCCGAAAAAGACATCAAGACCCGTGGCGCTCCATCTAGGAGAATGATCTGCGCCTCGGCCGGATGAATGGATCGAAAGTCGTTCTTCAGCGTCTGTCGCGCGATCTCCGCAATCGCGCCAGAGACTTCAACACCCGTCGCCCCGGCGCCGACGATCACGAAGGTGAGCCAGGCGCGGCGCTGCGCCGGATCCGAAATGCGCTCGGCGATTTCGAACGCATAGAGAATCTTGTGGCGGATCGCCGTGGCTTCTTCGATGCTCTTCAGACCGGGCGCCCACTCCTGCCACTCGTTGCGCCCGTAGTAGGTTGTCTCTGAGCCGGCAGCAAGGACCAATGAGTCGTAAGGGAGAATCTCTCCATCGGCCAGGAACACGCGTTTGGAATCAGGATCGATATCTACAACGGTTGCGAGCCACACACGAGTATTTTTCTGCCGGCTGAGAACGCTCCGAAGCGGAGAGGCGATCTCACCCGCAGAAAGCGAGCCCGTCGCGACTTGGTAGAGCAAGGGTTGGAATAGGTGGTAATTGCGGCGATCGATCAGCGTCACGTCGACAAAATTCGAGTTCAGGCGCTGCGCCGCAGAAAGGCCGCCAAAACCTCCGCCTACGATCACTACCTTCCAGCGTTCGCCCACTATTCAGCTCCCAGTGGGTGAGTCATCTCCGCGGGACGCACCCATGAGTCGAACCCTCTCCTGTGAGGAAACTGAGTTTCAGGGCAGCTTCCCGTAAGCTGATGTCTTCGCGATATGCCGTGAGCGAGATATTCGCTGCTTTCTCGTATCCGATGTGTGGATTTAGGGCGGTAACCAGCATCAATGAGTGGTCGAGATGCTCCCTGATGCGTCTTTCGTTCGGCTCGATCCCGACGACACAACGGTCGCAGAACGAGCGGCAAGCCTCCGCGAGGAGTTCCGTCGAGACTAAAACGTTGTGCAGCATGATCGGCTTATATACGTTGATCTGAAAATTGCCTTGCGAACCTGCAAAGGCTACCGCGTGGTCGTTGCCGAATACTTGGACTGCGACCATCGTCAGTGCTTCACACTGAGTCGGGTTGATTTTTCCCGGCATAATAGAGGACCCCGGCTCGTTTTCAGGAATTTTAAGTTCGCCAATACCAGCCCGTGGACCACAGGCATACCAACGAACATCGTTTCCGATCTTCATCAGCGCTCCCGCAAGCGTGCGAAGAGATCCGCTCACGGTCACCACGCCATCATGCGCCGAGAGCGCCGCGAATTTGTTGGGAGCTGAGACAAACGGGCGACCGGTTTCTTCAGCGATTCGCCGGGCAGCTACCTCCCCAAAGCGAGGATGCGCGTTGAGTCCCGTGCCAACTGCGGTGCCCCCAATTGCCAGCGCGTAAGTGCCGGGAAGGGCTTTGCGAATGCCATCGAGCGCCTCATCGAGCTGCGCTACCCACCCGGAGATCAATTGGCCTAACGTGATTGGTGTCGCGTCCTGAAGGTGAGTGCGCCCCACCATGACGACATCGCGATACTGTTTCGATTTCCGGTCAAGCGTGTCGCGCAGTTCGGTGACAGCAGGAAATAACTGATTCTGAATTGTTTCCACGGTCGCGATGTGCATCGCAGTAGGAAAAGTGTCGTTTGATGATTGGCTGTGATTGACATCGTCGTTCGAGTGAATTGGTTTCTTTGAGCCGACCGCGCCGCCTGCCAACTGGATCGCACGATTGGCAATCACCTCGTTGGCGTTCATGTTGGTCTGTGTGCCGGAACCGGTCTGGAAAACTACCAAGGGAAACTCGCTGAACCATCGGCCGTCGATGACTTCCTGCGCGGCGCGAACGATGAGATCGACTTTTTCTGTGGGAAGCTGGCCCAACTCGCCATTCGCGAGGGCTGCACATTTCTTCAGAATGCCCAGGGCGCGAATGACGGGCCGTCCCCAGCGAAAGCGCTCGGTGCCGATCGGAAAGTTCGTGTAGGAGCGTTGGGTTTGCGCGCCCCACAGTCGCTCAGCAGGAACACGGACCTCTCCTAAAGCATCTTCCTCGATACGGAATTGACTCGTGGTTGCGGTGTTCATGGTTTCGATGTTCCTTAAACTGAATGTTCTACTTCGTCCAAAGCAGAGACGCCCAAGGCACGCCGACAAGGAGAAAGAGAATGGGAAAAACGGCTCCAAAGATGGTTCTCTTCTCTTCCCACCCGTAACGTAAGGCTGTCATCGCCGGATTTCCAAAGACCGAGGTCGAAGAAACCCTGGTGGACGCACATCTTTTCCTCGTCGAGGCCTGCCCGTGGACCTCCATTCCTGCCATTGACGAGGCTACTCGCGAGCTCGCCGAAAAAGCGGAAGCGCTCACCGAGGTGAAAATCCGCGTGCAGAAAGTAACGCTGCATCAGGTAGGCGTTTCCCGATGGGTGGTCGGAAAAGTTCGGATTGCTGAAGTATTCGCCGCGTTCGCGAATCCTGAAGCCAATCGAGACGTAGTAGTTCTCGTCGTGGCCGAGCGGAATGTACTGGATAGGATCCGGGAAGCCGTTGCGACAATCGGAGGTGAGGAACTCCCCAACCTCGTTGTAAGTCATTTGTGGAGGCTTGGGACAAGCTTGTGGGGGATCGGGAGTCGTTGGTGGCGGATCGGGAGCCGTTTGTGAGGGATTGGGCGTCGTTTGCGCCCCAGCGGAGGCAGTGGCAACAAGGACGAGGAGTGCGGAAAGCAGCCCCACTTTGAGACGATTCTTCATGGAAGTCTCCTACTACTTTGAAAAATTCCGGTACGCGGGGACCCACTGCGTCTCGTCCACACGCCGATGCAATTTGTCCTCGCTAATCTTGGGAGCCACACCCGCTTTTTGCGCTTGGACTCCAACCGCGAACGCGATCTCGGCGGCGACGCGCCTGATATCTGTCAGGCGAGGAAGCAGGGATGCAGACGGATCTTTAATTGCAGGCGAATTTGCACCCAGCGTGCGAGCTGCAGCTAGCATCATCGGCTCGGTGACGCGGCGAGCGCCCGCAGCAACGACAGCAAGTCCCATGGCGGGGAAGATGAAAACGTTGTTGCATTGCGCAATTGGAATCTTGCGTCCCTCGTAGTTGACGGGGGCAAAGGGAGACCCTGACGCAACCAAGGCGCGGCCATCGGTCCAATGAATCAAATCCTCAGCTTTGGCTTCCGATTTTGAAGTGGGATTCGAGAGCGGAAAGATGATGGGCCTCTCCACTTTACGTGCCATTTCACGAACGATCGGTTCCGAAAATGCCCCGCCAGCGGTGGAAAGACCGATAAGAACAGTCGCTTTGATCTGGCCAATCACGTCGGCCAGGCCGATGTGTCCGTTGGACGTTCGAGGCCATCCGGCAACACGGCTCTCCGGCTGGGCATAAACGGCTTGCTCGGGACTAAGGTCCTTTCGGCCCGAATGCAACAGGCCGTCTCTGTCAATGACCCAGAAACAGCTTCGCGCTTCCTGTTCCGACAATCCCTCTCCGACGATTGCCACGCGTAATCCATCGGCAACACCAATGCCGGCGGAACCTGCGCCGAACATTACAATCTGTTGCTCTTTCAAACTATTTCCGGTTGCCTTAACCGCGCCCAGGACGGCGCCGAGAGCAACCGATGCCGTTCCCTGGATGTCGTCGTTGAAAGTCAACAATTCGTCGCGATAGCGAGTGAGGATGGGCCGCGCGTGCGGCGTGGCAAAATCCTCCCACTGCAGGCACGTTTGAGGAAGCTCCTGTTTCACGGCCTGCACGAACTGATCTACAAAGTCGAAGTAGGCTTGGCCTGTGATCCGTTCGTGACGCCAGCCGAGGTATTCAGGATCATTGAGCAGCTCAGGGTTGTTCGTGCCGACGTCCAGCACAATCGGCAGCGTTCGTTCGGGACGGATGCCACCGATCAGTGTGTACAGAGAAAGCTTGCCGATGGGGATGCCGAGTCCTCCCGCGCCCTGGTCGCCGATGCCGAGAATGCGCTCGCCATCGGTCACGACGATTACATCGACGTCCTTATTCGGGCGATTTCGCAGGAGATGGGGAATTGAGCCGCGAAGCGGATAGGAGACGAAGAGTCCGCGGGGTCTACGATAAATGTGGCTGAATTGCTCACACGCCAGCGCGACGGTCGGTGTGTAGACGAGCGGCGTCATCTCCTCAATGTGGTCAAGGAGGAGTCTATAAAAGAGGACCTCATTCGTGTCCTGCAAAGCCCGCAGGTAGATGTGCCGCTCCAAGTCGTTATCTTTTTTCTGGAAAGCCTCGTAGGCGCGTACCACTTGCTCGTCTAGAGTCTCGGCATGCGGAGGAAGAAGCGCGTGCAGGCCAAATCGAGTCCGCTCCTCCTCGGTGAACGCGGTGCCCTTGTTCAACACAGGAGTGTCCAGAAGATCCATTCCGTACCGGATGTGCGATGAACCCGATGCCATGACTGCTTGTGCTGTGACCATTTGTGTGTGACCTTTCCGTTTCGTCTTTGTCTTTTTCGAGCGAATCGTTGGGGACATTTCTCATCTCAGAAGGTTGACTCGCGCCAAGTCGATGATTTCGTCGCCGCGCCCGTTGAATACGGCTTTAAGCATGAAGATGCTGAAGCCTTTGGCCTCTTCGTACGTGATCGTTGGCGGCATGGAGAGTTCCTGGCGGGGAACAGGGATTTCGACCAGCGCCGGGCCGTCATGCTTGAAGGCTCGCGCAATCGCGGGCGCTACCTGATCGGTGCGTTCTGCGGTCAGTCCCAGGCAACCTGCGCCTTCGGCGATCTTCGCGAAACTCGTGTTGTGGAGTCGGGTGGCAAAGTCTAGGAACCCGCCCGCCTTCATCTCCAATTCAACAAAGGCCAGCGAATCGTTCCGGAAGACAATCACTTTCACCGGCAACTGGTGCTGGCGCAACGAGAGCAGATCGCCCATGAGCATGGTGAGGCCGCCATCGCCCGACATAGAAATCACCTGACGCGCGGGAAAAGTCACCTGGGCGCCGATGGCATGCGGAAGAGCGTTCGCCATGGAACCGTGTGTAAACGAGCCGAGAAGGCGGCGTTTGCCGTTCATTTTCAGGTAGCGTGCCGCCCAGATCGTGGGGGTACCCACGTCGCAGGAAAAGATCGCGTCTGGCGCGGCGAGTTCGTCGAGCACGCGGGCGACGTATTGCGGGTGAATGACCGTCTGGTCGGAAGCGCGTGTCGCCAGATCATCGAGGCCAGACCGGGCCTGGCGATAGTGCGCAAGCGATTCCTGCAAATGAGCCTTGGACTGGCTCGGTTCCAGCCGGGGCAAGAGCGCCCGGAGCGTCGCTTTCGTATCCCCCACAAAGCCGAAATCGACTTTGGTGCGCCGCCCGAGCTGCTCGCCGCGGAGGTCGATCTGGACGATGGTTGCGTTCTTAGGAAAGAACTGTTGGTAAGGGAAGTCCGTTCCGATCATCAGCAGCGTATCGCAATTCATCATGGCTTGATAGCCGGAAGAGAATCCGAGCAGACCGGTCATGCCGACGTCGAAGGGGTTGTCATATTCGATGAATTCCTTTCCGCGCAGCGCGTGTACGACGGGGGCATTCAACTTCCCCGCAAGCTCCACTAGTTCGGCGTGGGCTCCGGCGCAGCCTGCTCCGCCCAGGATCGTTATCTTTTCCGAGCGATTCAAAACCTCCGCGAGCGCCTTGATTTCGTCCTCGGAGGGACACACAGTTGGCTTGGGCTCGGGAAAGTGGAGTCGTGGGCCCTGTTCGACGGCCTCCCGCAACGCGACGTCGCCGGGGATGGCAACGACCGAAACGCCGCGTCTAGCAAGCGCCGATTGAATGGCGATCTCCAAGACGCGGGGCATTTGCTCGGGCTGGGAGACGAGTTCACAATAGTGGCTGCACTGCGCGAAGAGATGTTCTGGATGAGTCTCCTGAAAATATCCGCTGCCGATTTCATGACTTGGAATCTGGGCGGCGATCGCCAGAACGGGAACCCGGCTGCGGTGACAGTCGTAGAGTCCGTTGATTAAGTGCATGTTCCCCGGGCCGCAGCTCCCGGCGCAGACGGCGAGCTTGCCGGTGAGATGCGCTTCTGCGCCAGCGGCAAACGCTGCTGTCTCCTCGTGCCTTACCCCAACCCATGGAATCTGTTCGCGCCGGCGAAGCGTATCCGTGATTCCGTTCAACGAGTCGCCTGCGACTCCATAAATTCGGTCGACCCCCGCTTCTACCAATACATCCACGAGCACTTCTGATACGTTTTTCTTAGTCATTGTTTCGTTCACCAGAATTCGGAACCCTGCTCGTCTGCCAATCGGGGGACGAAAAAGCCATCAGCGATAGCCGGGAAGCCATGTTCGGTGGCCCCCCGCCATTATCGGTAAGAGCTCCAATAATTCACCTCCCGGAGCTTGGGATTTGTATATCTCTCCGAGAGTCGATCGTCTTTGCTAAACGGACTTCATTTGTTGCTAGTTATCGCGAATTCTGGCCGAGGAGAGTCGCGCGTTGCGTTCGGGGCTGTGTTTTGGAAGAGGACCTTGTGGTGAGCAAGTGTGAGAAGTTGGCGAGGACTTTCGCACCGCGTTCCCGTCGGAGTATAGCTCGGCGACACATGCGCGCGTCCTCTTCGACATGGAAGCTGATCGTGTGGTTTGCTTATTGCTGGCTGGCGGATTGCGTGACGGGGCTGCCTATCTCGGAGCGGTCAATGTTTCGCGCTCGCTGATAGATGGACAAATTCACGAACGCGGCTTGGAGGACCGGCGAAGAGACTCCGTGTTTGCGTCCACGATCGAGAAGATCACCGAGGATGGTATTCACCTCAACCGGCGCATTTCTCATAAGATCGCGATACATGGAGGACGTCAACGAGGAGCCGACCGCAGTAATCTTGGCCCCCTTTTCTTCGAGGAATGCTGCCAATGGCGGATAGCCACACGCGCCAGCGATGGCAGCGCACTCGCTAAGGGCGGTAAGCGACAACTCGGCGCCACCGGGAACCGCCACGATCTCCCCGATACTTCCGCGAAGCAGGCAGGTGATGGCTCGCCAGTTGCACCCACTTCTGCCACATATCCTTCAGAATCTGCGTAGAAATCGCTGAATCAAACCCGGCACCGCGAAAGGCTTGATCGACTGCTTCCACGCGCTCTGTCTTTTGCCCGTCAAGTTCGCCGTACCTGAGACTTTGGAAATCAGCGAGTTGGACGATGCGGCCCTGGGGATCCATTTCCGTGGCGACGACACATACGCCGCCGAGCACCGCATGTTTTCCAAACCGTTCCATCAGCAGGTCCATATGGCGCATGCCGTTCAGCACGGGAACGATTACCGTCTGCGGTCCGATGGCAGCGGCGAAATCATCGATGGCCGAAAGGAGTGCGAAGCTTTTTACGCTTAGAAGAATAACGTCGTACTTGAACGCAATGTCGGCTGTGGTGATTGTCTTGGGATAAACGTTGAAATCGCCGTGTGGGCTGACAACCTGCAGCCCTCCCGCATGGATGGTTTCGGCGCGATGCGGACGAACAAGAAAGGTAACGTCGCGCCCGGCCTGCGCGAGACGTCCTCCGAAATAGCCGCCGACCGCACCGGCACCGACGACGAGAATTCTCATGACGCCGTCCTTTTTATGGTCCGATGATTTAGATTCCGAAGGGGCAGTGTTTGGCTCATCAACGTCAAATGCTCAAGACCGACCACGGCGAATCGCGCACGACCGAGTAGGTGTGATCGCGCAAGCGTTCGAAAGGACCAATCGTCGCGCTGGCGCGGCCGAGAATGAACACGTTTGGGTACTCCGCCTCCACCGTCTCGCCAAAAACTTGCTCGGCCTTGTGCATGTATGGTGTCAAAGCAAAGCAGGAGAGAGAAGGTCAACGGGAAAGGAATTTTCTTGACGACCCACATCACGCGATCTCTGCAAGACCGGTGCGGGGTGTGACGTCCGCAATACGTGTGGGAGCATTCGCCCTGGTGCCCTGTCGTTCTGTGCGAGAAATTGCAAGGACTTCGAATCCAGACACGGAGCGGCGTCGGACGTTTCGGACAAGGCGGTTTTTGAGCGTTTCCTTGGCGCGGAAGAACCGGGCTTTCGCGGCGGGGGACGAAATCGAGAGCGCTGCGGCAGTTTCTTCAACCGAGCAATCCCAGAACTGTTTGAGTTCGACAACAATTCTGAGGTTCCGCGGCAAGGATCGAATTGCTTCGTGCAGGAGTTTTTGTTCGTCTTTCTCCGCGAGCAACGCTTCGGGGTCGGGAGCTGGATCTTTCAGGGCCAAGTCTTCCGAAGCGTCGTCGGTGAACCTTAAGAAGAATTGGCGCCGCTTTCTCAGTTGCATCAAGGACGAATTGATCGCGATTCGTGTAGCCCAGGTGAAAAAGCTCGAGCGTTCGTCGAACCTGGACAAATTCAGAAACGCGTTTAGCAGCGCTTCCTGCACGGCATCCTGCGCGTCTTCTTCGTTGCGGACTATGTGTCGCGCCATGCGGAGTAGGCGTGGTTCCGAGCGCTTGCAGAGTTCTCCGAAGGCAGCTTGGTCGCCTGCGCGTGCCCGTGCGAGGAGTTCCTTTTCGGCGAGCAACCGTGAATCCCCAGAAGCGCGGGGGCGTTCGTGATAGACGGGACCGAAATTGGGGTTCTTCGGCTTCATGTTCTTGGAAACGAATGTTCCTCCCACCGTGAAGTTGGGCGGGTTATGCAGCCTGGAAGATAGGTGAGGGCGGCGGCGCGAGGCTTGAAAAAAAGAGCTGGTTTTGACAATTCCTGCCGCGAAACTAGCGAGGTAAGTCTCTGACTGCGGCGAACTTCAATGAGGTGTGGAAGACTTGGGTCCCCGATTGCTGTGCCCGTGGTACTGTGGTTCCGCGGGCGCAGCCATTAGGAGCAGGACCGGGAAGACGGCAGGGGAGAATTTCGACCTGATGTTCCAGGGCCGGACGGCATCCAATGGACGGTCGCGTCAACGGTGGGAGGGGGACATGAGCGCAGCACAGCCGGACGGTTCGGTACTAGGGCGAATCAATCTTTTAGTCGAGGAAGAGGAGCGACTCGACGGGACGAGCCAGCTCAGCGAAGAGGATGGCAAGCGACTCGGGGAATTGAAGGTTGGGCTCGATCAATGCTGGGACCTGTTGCGCCAGAGACGAGCATTGCGGGAGATCGGAAAGGATCTGGACACAGCGAAGGCGCGCTCGGTCAACATAGTCGAGAACTACGAGCAGTAGATCGTTTCTTAGGCGGAAAAGCAAGCGCGCGGAAAATGAACTTGTGGCGGCGGAGCGAAATTGTTTCAGCGAAAGCAAGCTCCTGCGAAGGCGGGCGGGAAACGTCCGACTAGAGGGCAAGAGGGGCTCCGATTGGTCCCACCTGAACGCGCCGAGTTCGCGACTCTCCAAACAGCTGGGCAATTTCCAACAAATAGGGTCGATTTCGCAAAGACTCCGTCGTCGACAGACGCTATAGGAGGAGCACGCTCCGGGAGTCTCTTGCCGGTCATACGGCCGCCTCGCGGGCAGCGTGGATTGGGGAACGCCGCTGTCCGCGAGCTCCCAATCGACAGGCCGAAAGGAGTTGCGACAATGGACATGTCGCGTAGGGAATTTGTGGAGACTTTGACGCTCGCGGGAGGCGGAGCGATGAGGTTCAGCGGCGCGGCGATGAGAGGGGACCAGCTGAGTGACGAAATCCTGATGGGAAAGATCCGACGTGCGCGCCTCTCGGGTCCCTCGATGGTGACAGCGGAGGCGACCGTCGCCGAAATGGACGCGCAAGGCAACCTCAGCGTGTTACACCAAGGAACGAACCAATGGATCTGCTTTCCCGGGAACGAAAACGTCATCGGCGATGTGCCGATGTCTTTGGATCCCATGGGAATGCAATGGTACCGGGATCTTCGCGCACGCAAGGCGAAGCCAACGAACGCGACACCGGGCCTGATCTTTATGCTCTGCGGAGCCACGCAGCGCAGCTACAGCGATCCGTTCGACACGACAAGCCCGGCGATACCTATTGGCCCGCACTGGATGGTTCTTTGGCCGTTCGACGCAAAGGCAGCCGGACTAGGGTCGGTAATGCGGGACGCAGGAACGATGGTGATGTTTGCGGGCACGCCGTGGGCACACCTTCATATCTGTGGTTCGCCGTGGGATGGAAACGAATACCACTCGGGAGATCGCGCCGTCTGGACGATGTCCTACGCCCGCTCCTGATGCCGCGAGACGAGAACATGATGCCGATCCACGACAAACTCATAGTTTCTATTCTTCGGTATTGCGAAATCGCCGGTGTGATGCACCTGAGCATTTCTACGGTCGTCGATGCCATGCGGCGCGCCACGGTCAAACTCGCCAGGGAATTTGACACAAAGGTCTCCCTATGAATTCAGAAACGAAGCCTGCAACACGTCTGGACGGTCATCCAGACGAAAACGACCTGCTTCTGGCTCTTGAACGGGAGTTGCCGCCGGAGGAAATCGAGGAGATCGAGAAGCACCTTGGTGAGTGCTGGAGCTGCCGCGCGCGATTCGAAGAAATGCAGCGCGGCATCCTCGTCTTTGTCGAGTACCGGGAAGATCGTTATCTGCCGCCGCTCGAGGGGCCCCCGAACGCGTTCCGCAGCTTTCCCGGGAATGCTCGCGAGGGCCGAGAATTACGAAATTTTCAATCTGTGCCGTTTGATTCCCAACCTTTTTATTTTCGACTCAAGAGTTTGTCTTGGTAGGCCGAGTTTCGCAGCGGCACCAGTGGGACCAGAGATTCTCCCCTGTGCTTCCCGCAACGCATTTTCGATCATGGCTTTTTCCCGCCTTGCGAGGTCAGAGACCAATGGGGCCGTCGTCGATACGGAGCCAGGGGGTACGGCCGCAAGCCAGCTGGCATCCACTGAAAATGTCTCGCCCTCGCAGAGAATCACGGCGCGCTCCACGACGTTCTGCAATTCGCGAATATTGCCAGGCCAGTCATAGTTCTGGAATAAATCGAGCGCACCTTTGCTGATGCTCAGAATTCGCTTGCCAGCCTTCTGTGCGTACCGCTCAACTAGATATTCGACAAGCAACGGAATATCGGCGGCTCGATCACGCAGTGGGGGCAATTGAATTGGAAAAACGTTGAAGCGATAGAACAAGTCCTGGCGGAACGTGCCTTCCGCAACGGCCGCGCTCAAATCCCTATTTGTTGCAGCCAGTACTCGCACGTCGACCGGAATGGACTGGTTCCCACCGATTCGCTCAATTTCGTGTTCTTGGAGTACTCGAAGCAACGCGATCTGGGTCTCTGGCGGCATTTCGCCGATCTCGTCGAGGAAGATCGTGCCTCCGTCGGCGGATTCGAAACGGCCCAATCGCCGTTGAAGTGCTCCGGTAAAGGCGCCTTTTTCGTGGCCGAAGAGTTCCGAAGCGATCAGCGAAGGCGGAATCGCAGCGCAGTTCACACCGATAAAAGCCCGGGACGCCCGCTTCGACCGATTGTGAATGGCACGAGCGATCAGCTCCTTGCCGGTACCTGTTTCTCCCTGTATCAGAACCGTAGAATTGGTCGGGGCTACTCTCGAAACTTGCGACAGTACTTTGTGAAGCGCTTCCGAGGATCCTATGATTTCCTCGAACATGGAAGAGCGCAAGATATCTTCACGCAGGGCTACCGTCTCGTTACGCATGCGATCTTCGGCTTGCTTGCGATCTTCAAAGTCTGTAGCCGCCACAAACCAACGGACCACTTGGCCATCGCCGTCGAGCACAGGCCTGTACCGAAACAGGAACCAGCGGAACTGGCCATCTTTACTCCGCAGCCGCTTTTCGATTTCGAACGGAACTCCCTTTGAAAGACCGGCCTTTCGTTCGCTTTGAGTTCTTTCCAGATCGTCCGGGTGAACATCTCTTTTGATCCGCTCGCGATCTCCTCCGCGCTTCATTTCATCCAAGGTATAGCCCGTATAGTCAAGCATCGTCTTGTTGACCTGCAGAAGCGTGCCCTGTTTGTCCAGAACAATGACGTGCTGGGGGAGAAAATCTATCAGTTGGCGCAGCTCCCGTTCGTCCTCTCGGAGTTTGTTTTCAGCCTGCTTACGATCCTCAATGTCCGTGCCCGTCGCGTACCAACGGACGACCTTTCCGGTTTCGTCCAGCATTGGGTTGTAGCGGATCAGGAACCACCGATACTTGCCGTCCTTGCCAAGAGCCCGCTGCTCATTTTCAAACGGAACGGTGCCTGAAAGGGCCTTTTGCCGCTCTTCTCGAAGTCTCTGAATGTCCTCGGGATGGAATACCCGATCTCGAAACTCGTCGGCGCTCATTTCGTTGAGAGATAGGCCGGTATACTCAAGGGCCACGCGATTCGCGTAATTAGCTCTCCCATCTGGACTTAAAACGACAATCGTCTGGGGAATAACATCGGTGATGCGCCGAAGCTCTTCTTCGGACTTGCGAGTTTCGTATAGCGCAGTTCGGAGAGCCTCTTGCGACCGTTGGCGTTCAATTGCGATGAGTGCGATACGCCCAGACCCCTCGACCAGAGCGAGCTCTGTACCCGTGGGCACATGCGGCTCCGCAGAATAAATGGCGAACGTCCCGAGCACTTGCTTGTCTTTGGTCAATATGGGCTGGGACCACCCCGCCCGAATTCCGTTCTCTAGAGCAACGTCGCGAAGATCCTCTCGCCAGACCGGCTCAGCTGCAACATCTGGTACGATGACTCGTGTCTTCAAGAATGCCGCAGTTCCGCACAAGCCCGTGTCCGGAGCAACTGGTAGCGGAGTTATCGCGCGAGCCCAGTCATGCGGTACGCCCGAACCTGCGCTCGGCCACAGCCTTTTTCCGTCCGCGTCCATCAGCAGGATCGATGTGATCCATGGGGCGATGTGAAGGTCAATAGAAGAGCAGACGTGATTCAGGATGTCCGTGAGACCCGCGCCGTCGCTGATCATTTCAAGGGCCCGCACTTCAGCGCCCCGCAGGGTATCCGTTTGCTTTTGATCCTCTACATCAGAGGCGGTCCCATACCATCGGGCCACTGCCCCGCTACTGTCAGGGCGTGCCTGACATCGGAATAGAAACCAACGGAACACGCCGTCAGAGCGGCGCAATCGCGCTTCGCACTCAACTGGCTTATCCAGCTCGGGGAAGGTCTCCCAGCTTTGCATCAACCCTGGTAGGTCCTCGGGATAAATCGCAGCTTTCCATCCCCAGCCATGTGCCTTTTCCGGAGACAGGCCTGTATACTCGCACCACCCCTTGTTGACAAATTCGTTGCAACCGTTGGCCAGGTTGCACCAAGCAAGCGCGGGGACCGTGTCGATGACCCTCCGTAGCTCGGCCTCTGATCTTCTTGCTTCTTTGAGGGCGCTTTCCAGACCGCCTCGCCCTTCTTGCGCCATCGGACCGGGCTCGAGATTGGTGGAAATTTCCCCACTTGCGGTCGCCAGAGTATTCGGCGACGCTAGAACCGGTTCCTCCTGATGGGCAATCTCTCGTTCAGCATTCGGCTTTGGCTTGGACATTAATCTACTTCTTCTGTCTCATTGAAGCGCTTGGATACAGAAATTCGACGGACCGACCCGTGATGGCCGACCGGCCCCCTGCGGTAGCCCGATCTATTTGACGGGGCATGCGGGCCCTGAATATACCACGGCTGCCTTCATTCGAATCGTCAACTCGCCGAAAAATCGGCAATGCCGATAAATCAGCGTGTCGTCTAGCAGCTAAGTCTATCTAATTCAGTAAATCGCGGTTGGCACGCAAAGCGCACTGCCGATTAGGCGTTTGGCGGATGCGGAGGAGCTTATGAGGGTAGAAAGTCACCTGCCGGCAGCATACGGCGGGCAAATGGCCAAGTATTTTCGGCTCGGGAAGGCGGATAGTCTGGTGATTTCCGCTGCATCGAAACCCCCAATTGCCGTCACGCGTTTGGTTTCAAACGTCGGCCTTCCAGAGCGCACCGCATCGATCCCGTCCGAGAAAGCGTTGGTGGTTTCCATTCATCTGACCCCGGCAAGCGATCGGGGACAGGAAATTTGGGTGGATGACAAATATTCGCGAATTCCCGTGTGGCCCTCTGGCGGGGTAGGAATATACGACCTCGAATCGAACCCGCGGACGCGCAATGCGGGCCCGGTCGATTGGGTCCACTATCACATTCCGAGAACCACTCTCGATGCGTTCACTGACGATGCCGAAAGGCCGAGGATTCAACATCTACGATGCATTCACGGATCGGTGGATCGTGTTCTGCAACAGATGACGGATCTGGTTCTTCCGTCTTTGCAAGACCCGCACAGGTTCTGCGCGCTCTTCCTCGACTATTTTCGTTTGCTTTTCTGCGCGCATCTTGCTACGAGGTACGCCCCGTCCTTCGAGGTGATCAAGAGATTTAGCGGGGGATTCGCGCCGTGGCAGAGAAGGCGAGTAACGGAACTATTTCGCGAGCACCTGGACGGGACACTCCGATTGACGACGCTCGCGGACGAATGTGGGCTTTCCGTGAGTCACTTTGCTCGATCCTTCCGGCGAACATTCGGGACGTCGGCGCACCGTTACCTCATTTTTCAGCGCGTGGAAATGGCGAAGACACTGCTCGCGACTTCTGATCGTTCGCTTTCAGAAGTGGCTTTGGAAGCCGGATTTTCGGATCAAGCTGCATTCAGCAGGACTTTCAAGGTGCTGGTTGGGACCTCACCGGGACAATGGAAAAGGGAAGCCGTGTGGGGCAGCGTCGACGCATTTTCGTCCAGTGCGAGAAAGGGCACTGCGTCGTCGGAGGCCGAAACTTCGGTGGTCAGAAGACGTGAATCCTATTTCCCGGACGGCGGCAACGGATGAGTCATGTCTTCGGATCACACCCAGAGATCAAACCGTGCATCGGTAGGAAACCCGAGCCTCCGAGCAGCCTGGCGCAAACTGACGTCATCGCGGTACGCGGTGAGCGGTACCTTCGCGGCGTTCTCGCAGCCGATGTGAGGATTGAGAGCGGTCAAGAGCATCAACGAGTCGTCGAGATGCTCCTTGATGCGTAACCAAGTGAAGGAGCACAGGTTTGTTCACGTTCAGTTGAAAGTTCCCCTCCCGGGCCGGCAAACGCGGCCGCGTGTTCATTTCCGAAAATCGGACGGCGACCATTGGTCAGGGGCCTTGCACTGCGGCGGAGGCCGTCTGTCTCATTCTGATCACTCGTGCTGACGTGGAACGACGTGGCGTTAGTACAAGCGTGCGTGGATTGAGTCAGAGCTGACAAAAACGACAAATTTCGCCAAGACGGCTCCGGCTCATGCAGTTACTTTGTTCCTCTACAGACTCCGGTCTAGTTCACAGGTGCAAGAACAAAATGAATGATCTGCTGAAATTCGCAACCGACGCGTACGGCGGATTGGGTCGCTGGAATCAGTTGAATTCGCTTACCGCGGATTTGTCGGTGACAGGTGCGATCTGGCACGTCAAGGGGAAGCCGAATTTCTTGAAGAACATCCGGATCGAATTGTCCCTGCACCTCGAAAAGGTGATCACGCATCTGGTCGGCCAGAACCAGCGGTTCTTCTTTACGCCCAGCCGCGTCACGCTCGAGGACGAGAACAGCAAACTCATCGAAGCCCGAAACGACCCGCGCAGCGCTTTCGATGGACAGTCGTACGAGACTCCCTGGGACGATTTGCACGTCGCCTATTTCGACAGCTATGCCCTGTGGACCTATCTCACCATTCCTTTCCTCTACGCTCATCCGGCTTTTGTGACGGAAGAACTCACTCCGTGGCAGGAAAACGGAGAAGAATGGCGCCGTCTTAAGGCGACGTTTCCTTCGATGATTGCGAGTCATTGCCACGAACAGATCTCGTATTTCGGGCCCGACGGATTGCTGCGCAGGCACGAGTACGTCGTCGACATCATGGGGGGAGCGCGGGGAATGAACTACGCGTACGACTACCAGAACGTCGACGGAATCATGGTTCCGCTGACGCGCCGCGTCTTCGGATTCGACGACGACAAACTCAAGATTCCTGAGCCCGTGCTGGTTGCGATCGACATTCGGCGGATCGCATTCAGCTAGCCGCTGTTACGAGCGCGTATGACCCTGAAGATTGAAAAGACCGCCTCGCGTGGAACCGCAATCGTGCGCCTGATTGGCAGACTCACCGTCGAACATCTCGAAGAAGTCTGGAAGGAAATTAAGCCTGTCGAAGTGCCGGTTACTCTGGACCTTTCGGAATTGAGCCTGGTGAGCCTCGAAGGAGTGCGTTTCCTGAATGCGTGTGAAGACAAGGGAATTGCCGTCGCGAACGCTTCGCCCTACATCTCGGCCTGGATGTTGAGGGAACGGGAGACGGGCAAGCGCCCATGATGGCCAACGCAATTCTTTCGGTCTTGCGGGGGGCTCGGGACCGGGAGAGTCGACCGGAACGCGTGTTTGACAGTCTGGTGCCGGGCCGCATGTGGAAAGGTCTGGGAGTGATATTGGGTTTGTTGTTCACAGGCAGCTGTCGAGGGCAGTGTTCGTCGGTCGCTTCGACTCCGCAAGCGGCGGCGGATTGTGCTGCTCGTGCCACGCCGGAAACCAGAATTGCGAGCCTCGACGCATCCCATTCCTATTCCTTGGCCGAACTGATCGATATCGGCGAGCACAACAACCCGACTGCACGAATCGCCTGGGAGCGAGCCAAGCAGAGGGCGGAGTCGCTCGGAATCGCCAAGAGCGAGTATTTTCCAGTGCTTGCCGGGATCGCCGCCTTCGGAGATTCGCGTTCGATCAACCCTTTTCCCGCCGCACTCGTGAGCAAGGGATACACCATGGTCGAAGCTCCCTTCGTTCAACCGGAAGTGACGGTCGACTACCTCTTGTTTGATTTCGGGAAGCGGGAGGCTAAGGTCGACGCAGCCACCGCGCAAAAACTCGCTGCTGGTGCGAGCTTTATCCAGACCAATCAGGACGTAGCGTTTCAGGTTGCGACCGACTACTACAACCTGGTCACCGCGCAAGAACAGCTCGAGGCCGCTCGGGAAACGTTGAAAACAGCGCAAACAACACAGGACGCGGCAGAGGTCCAACTCGCTAACGGACGTTCGACGATGCCGGATGTCCTCAACGCGCGTGCGGAGACTGCGCAAGGGGTCTTCGATCTGGAATCGGCTGAAGGCGACGAGATGGTCGCCCGTGTCTTGCTTTCGGAAGCAATCGGCGTGGAACCGACGCCGCACATTCTCATCGACGCGCAGGAAAGCGCTCCCCTTCCACAGAACCTGACTCTCACGATTGAAGAGCTGATTGATCGTGCGATCGCTTTGCGACCGGATCTGGCCGCGCAAGCCGCTGCGATCCGAGCAGCCGGCGACGAAGTGCGGTCTGCGCGAGCGGACTATCGCCCAAGGATCGCGCTCTCCGGGTCCGTCGCGCAAACTTCTCTGTGGCCCACATCCGACTCAGGCAGGCTGGGAAATGCGAGCATGCCGACTTGGTCTGCGACCGTCGGCGTACAGTGGCGCATTTTCGATGGCGGAGCGCGAAAGCACGCGCTGCGGGAGGCGGAGTCGAAGCGACGGGAAGAGCAGGACAAGATGACCGACCTGCGCGACCGCAGCATACGGGAAGTCTGGTCAGCCTACATCGGATTTCGCACGGCGGTTCAGAAGGAACGCGCCGCGGTGGCTCTACTGACCTCCGCGACGACGTCTTATGACGCCTCACTCGAGGCGTACAAATACGGCGTGAGAACTCTGGTGGACGTCGTGACAGCGCAGCGCCAATTGGCACAGGCGCGGCTGTCGATTGTCGCTGCACGCTCGGGGCTGTTCCTCGGAGCGGTCGATCTCGAATTCGTGACCGGGAATTTGTTGCGAAATCACCCGCCGGCTACTGCGACAGCGGCGCATGAGGAAGAAAAGTGAAAAGCGCGAGATCAGGGAAACTGGTGGTGCCGCTCGTCGGCCTTCTGTGCGCGGCGTGCAATGGAGCGCCATCCGTTGACGTGCTCGGCAGTTTTTTCCCGGCATGGATGGTGTGCACCATCGCAGCGGTGGCGATGGCGTTTGGTGTTCGCTACTTTCTGCTGAAGTTTCAGCTGGAGAGCGAAGTGGGGCACGTGGGACTTTTCTATCCATGCGTTGTGATTTTTCTGGCCTGCGGATTGTGGCTACTTTTGTTTCGGTAGGTGAAGTGTGGAAGCGACCATAGAAACGGTTTCGAGAAAACGCATCGGACGATGGATCAGGGTAGCGGTCCTGTCGGGCGCGGTGCTTACGCTGCTCGCCGCCATCCTCCTAACCGATCTTCATCCGCGCACGGATGACGCTAGCGTACGAGCCAACTTCGTTGAGATCACGGCGGAAGTGAGCGGGAAGCTGACCTCTCTTCCGGTGAAGGACAATGCCTTCGAGAAGAAAGGCGACCTCCTGTTTGAGATCGATCCACGGCCGTACCAATACGCCTTGCAACAGGCCCTGTCCGACCAAGAGGCGCTCGAGCAGCAGATTGTGGATACGAAGCGAAAAATCGCCGCCGAGAAGAGTGCCGTAGAAGCCGCCACAGCCGCCGAAGTCAACTCGAAGACAGGAATCAAGACGGCCGGAAGTGGCGTAGATGTCGCCAGCGCTACCGTCAACCGCGCTAGGGCGAGCCTGGCCGCAGCAGAAGCCCAGCTGACCTACGCGATCAACAATCTCCACCGTGTGGAACCCTTGCTCGAGAAGAAATACGTTACTGTCGATCAAGTCGATCAGGCCAATACCGCTGTCCGAATAGCTCAGGGAGACTATGACCAGGCGCAAGCCGCTCTTCGCGAAGCGGAAGCTCAGCACGAACAGTCTGTCCTGCACCGCGCGGAAGCGGACGCAGCCGCTGCGGAATCTTCAGCCCGACGCGGCCAGGCGATCCACAACGTCGACACCCTCGATACTCTAATTTCGCAAAGGCCGGGGCGGGCATCCAGAGTCGACCAGGCGCGCCTCGACCTCGAACGCTGCAGGGTCATTGCACCCTTTGACGCGTATGTGACAAACATGAACATTTCGGTCGGTGCCTACGCCCGCCCAGGGGGCGCCATGTTCACGCTCATCGACACAACGACCTGGTATGTTGTGGCCAATTATCGCGAATCCAAACTCAAGAACATCCGCCTCGGTTCGGCTGTCGATGTTTTTCTGATGGGACATCCGGACCGAAAATTCCACGGCGTGGTCGAAAGCATAGGCTATGGAGTATTTCCCGAAGACGGCTCCGTGCAGGCTGGTTTGCCACAGATCGAGAGGACTCTCAATTGGGTCCATCTCTCGTCGCGATTTCCCGTTCGCGTGAGAGTGAAAGATCCGGACCCCACGCTATTCCGGCTCGGAGCCACGGCCGTGACCGTCGTTAGGTAACGTTTCTGTGACGACTTATCTTCCATCAGTAACGCAATGGTTTAAGTGGCTCGTCGATGATTTGCGCCCGACTCCCGGCCGGCTCGAAAGCTCGTTGCGCATAGTCCTGACGGTCGTTCTTGCGTTGATTCTGCTGCTGGTCCTTCAAATACCGTTTGTTTCGATCGCGTTGTACATCAGCTTCGTGCTGGCGCGAGAGTCGCCCGCTGTGTCGCTGCGCTCGGCCCTGCTTACCGTTGTCGTCGCGAGTCTCTCGGTGGTGCTGGAACTCGCTGTTGTTATCGCCACTGACAATGACCCCATGGCGCGTCTACTGAGTGTCGCGGCGATCACTTTTGTTGCGGGGGTGTTGACGCAGGCCAGCTCCTTCACGCCCCTCGCACCGATGTTGGGCTTTCTGTACTGCACCGTTATCGCTCTCTGGGAAACGCAAGCCCCGGCTGATGCCATCGTCAAAACCTCGCTGTTTCTTATAGGAGCGGTGAGCCTGGTTCTCGGCTGTGGTGTTCTCATCGAGTATCTTCTGGCGAGTCGAAGCCCAGTCGATCGCTTGCAGCAAGAACGCAGGATCCGGTATCAATCGCTGGAAACGATGTTCCGCGCTTACGCGAAGGGCGCATCGAAGGAGGAACTATTCGCTGCATACTTGCCGGTGGCTCGCCTGGCCCTAGCTGGGCAGCGCGGTATGCAGGAACTCTACAACGTCATTGTTCAACGAAATCTCGATCCCAAGGACCTGCCGCTCGGAACCCGTGTGCGCGTTACCTTGCTCGCCGAACTTGTCGATGTGTCAGCAGCGTTTGCGACGGCGAATCCTTCAAGCGACGATCCGGAACTGCGGGAGCGTTGCGCGTGGATCGCCGATCGCTGCCGCGAAATAGGGAACGTCTCTGCTCGGCAGCTTTCTTTGGAGGCGAACTCCACGGTCTCATCATTGCGGCGTGTCGAGGAAACCCTACGCGCTCTGATGGCCATGCCGGTGAACTCGGGCGATGCCGACAATAAGAAGCTCATTGTTCTTCCCACCGCCAAGGTTCCTTTTTTCCTTCCCGGGGCGCTCCGCGCGAGAGCGACGCTCCTTTTTGGCTTGAAGATCAGCCTCTGCGCGACGCTTTGTTACATCGCCTATCACGCTCTCGACTATCCCGGTATCTCAACGGCAGTGACGACCGTGTTGGTTTCAGGGCTGACTTCGACGGGTGCGATGAAACAAAAGCTCGCGCACCGGGTGGCCGGGGCAATCGTGGGCGGGCTCCTTCTAGGGCTCGGCTCCATCGTCTTCCTCTTCCCGCACATGGATTCCATAACTGCACTCTGCGGTCTGGTCGCGGGCGCAGCCTTCATCGCGGCGTGGTGCGCGGCGGGACGCAGGTTCGGATATATCGGATTGCAAATCGCGTTCTCCTTCTTCACGGTAACCCTCGCGACTTCGAGCGCGCCTTCGGAACTGGCGCCCGCGCGGGATCGCCTTGTCGGTATTGGTTTGGCACTGGTCATCATGTGGTTTGTATTCGATCAGGTTTGGCCAGTCCGGACCGTGACGATGATGCGTCAAGCCCTAGCGAGGGTCTTGCGCGGACAAGCGCAGCTGTTCGAGGTCGCTGGTTCGGCAATCGACTCGGGTGATCTGGCTTCACGCATTGACGCGTTGCGCCACAGCGTAAGCGCTACCATTGTGGAAATTCGAATGCTACACGAAGCCGTGCTTTATGAATTCGGCGTACACCACGAGGACCACAAAGCCGCGGGAGAAACGATTCTCAGGGCCGCGCTGAGTTCGGGAGCGTTGCTCTGGAATGAGCTGGCCGCACTCGAGCGCAACCAGGATCGGGACCTGCGTGCCAATTCGCGGTTGTTGACGATTCGTTCAACGCTTGCGGGAGGGCTCGACGCGCTTGCCGAATCGGTGGCGAAGAACAGACAGATCGAGCCGCAGGCCGGACAACCATTCACGGTACCGGAGCGGTTGCCGGACGCGCGCGAGGCAGAGTACGCGAGTACGATGATGTCCCGCTACCGAGACATCGAATCTATCCTGGCGACTCTCAGTCCGACAGTGTGAGTTGAGCAACCTCAGCGGTGAGACGCGACAATGTCAAGCGGCGTGAAGAGACCGCGTGGGAACAGTCAGGGACTGTTGTTCAAGTGTATCCATTGATGGGATCTCGAATTTGTATGAAAAGACCGCGTACGGCTGATTCAGCATCGCATTGACCACGCCAAACAACCGATGAGCTAGACCAGCATGTCGCTGATCGACATCGCGATTCAGTCGGGATTCAATAACCAGGCGGCGTTCACCCGCACATTCAACCAACTCGTCGGGGGCAGACCGGAAGATGGCGACGGCATTACATGACAAGGCATTTCCGAGCGTAAGGCGTTCATTCGCTCCTGGTCGGTAAGTGGGACCCATTCTTAGGCAAGAAACAACAAAATCAGCAAAATTCTGCAAGAGAGCAGCCAGCCTTGAGCATAGGGTCAGTGAGACACGTTCAATGTCCGGTTCTGTCGAAGCCGGAGTGCATGAGAGGCAACCAAGGAGAGCAAAATGATGCACACCAAACCAAGCATCGTGTTCTGCCATGGACTCTGGGCGGACGGCTCATGCTTTAGCAAGGTAATCCCCACACTTCAGGCAGAAGGTCACCAGGTGATAGCCGCCCAATACGCGCTCAACACAACCGCGGACGACGTCGCCACCGTAAGAAGCGCGCTGGGGCGAATCAGTAGCCCTGCCATCCTCGTCGGTCACTCTTACGGCGGGAGCGTCATCACCGGTGCCGGAACCGACGACCGCGTTGCCGGACTGGTCTACATCGCCGCGCTCGCTCCGGACGCCGACGAGACATCTCAGACGCAGCAGTCTAACTTCCCGAAGACGGATGTCTTCTCTTACATCGAAGTCGCTGACGGACGTATCTGGCTGCTTCCGGAAGGTATCGACTGTTTCGCAGGCGATTTGTCCGAGCAAGAAAAGAAGCTCGTTTGGGCGACCCAGTGCGTGCCGGCTCCCGACCTGTTCAACGCGAAAGTCGGAGGAACTGCCTGGAAATCGAAGCCAAGCTGGTACATCGTCGCTAAGAACGACCGCACCGTCCACCCCGACATGGAACGGTTCGTTGCTAAGCGGATGGGCGCCAAAGTCACCGAGGTTGCCAGCAGCCACGTCCCCATGCTCTCCCACCCCGACGTGGTGATCGATGTAATCCGTGCCGCCGCAAAAGCGGTTGGAGCACGATCCGCAGCCGCGTCGCAATAGGCATGGTGGATCGCGCCTAGAGCTAGTCGTCAACGGCGAATGAAGCTTACTCGGTGGAGGTCTGGAACTCTGTTGAAGAGGACGACTGAACAGAACAAAAGACTCGTTTTGGAGGGCTTCGACACGCTGTTCAACAAGCGTGACTACGAAGCGGCAAAACGCTACTGGTCACCCAACTACGTCCAGCACAGCGCTCATATCGAGCCAGGCCGTGACGGCTTGTTCAATCTAGTGCGGAGCGCCCCTCCCACATTGAAATATGAACCGGGTTTGATTGTGGCTGAAGGGGACTTTGTAATTGTTCACGGGCGATTCAGTGGTCGCGGTTCGTCTGTCAATTGGATTGCTGCCGACATCGTGCGAATCGAAAACGGAGTTCTTCAAGAACACTGGGATGTGCTCCAGGACGAGGCCACGGAGGAACAGTCCAAGAGTAAAGCACCGATGTTCGGGACGAATTTCCCGAAATCAGCGGAGTTGCCTGATATGAACGATCGTGCACCGCAAGCGGTCGCCGCGCAACTAACCGAATCCAAAGGGACAAATCTTGCCCGAGAGCTGTTCACGAGCAATTTCTGGATGTCTGGTCTTGCGATGCTGAAGTACATCCCGCGTTCATTCCGTGCGACGCAGGTTGACGGTATGGCCTTCTTCACGGATGCGAAACACGAAGAGTTTCGGAACAGAGTTCTTGGGATCACTGCCGGTAACCCACGACAGTGGGGAACGATGAACATCTCGCAGATGCTGCATCACCTCAATTTGGCGTGCGGGAGTGCACTGGGGTTTTACAAACTTCCAGACGAGAGCTATTTCTCATCGCGAACGCTGTTCCGATGGATTTTGGTGGACTGGTTCCCAGAGCAGCCTCTAGGACTGCGACTGCCTAAGGGTTTCAAGATACCCCACGGCGCGGAATTCGACTTCGACTTTGAAAAACAACAGTTGCTCAAAATCGTGGATGCTGCCTGGCAGGCAAGATCGCCCGACGACTGGGGACCGCACCCCATGTTCGGAGAGATGACGTTGTCCGAATGGGGAAAGCTGCTTCAAATCCACATCGATTACCACCTGAAGCAATTCGCGGCCTAGTGTCCCACTTCATCGAATCAAGCGGAGGCGATATGAGCGCAACGTACAGAGCAATTGAAATCAGCAAACCCGGGGTCTTCACTGAGGTTAGCCGGCCGCTGCAAGAGCCAGGTCCTAATCAGGTTCGCATTCGGGTTGAGGCTTGTGGCGTGTGCCATACCGACAGCCTGCTGGTAGACGGAGCATTGCCTAACCTTATTTATCCCCGCATACCCGGGCACGAAGTCATCGGGCGCATCGACGCCGTCGGCTCGAATGTTACGACCCGTTCCGTGGGTCAGCGGGTGGGTGTTGGGATCTGTGGTGGATGGGACGACACCTGCCTTTCATGCCTTCGAGGAGACTTTGTCAACTGCACGAACGGCGTGCTCACCGGCATCATGATCGACGGCGGATACGCAGAAGTCATGATCATTGAGGCGCGTGCCACGGTAACGGTTCCGGACGGTCTGGAATCTGTCAAGGCAGCACCCCTCTTATGTGCAGGTGTGACGACGTACAACGCCCTGCGAAATGCCGGGTTGCGTGCCGGTGCCCTCGTCGCAATCCAAGGGGTTGGCGGACTCGGACACCTGGGGATTCAGTACGCAAGAAGGATGGGGTTCAGGACCATTGCCATTGGTCTCGGTCCGGAGTCGGGGAAGCTCGCAAAAGAACTCGGCGCGCACCAATACATCGACAGCGGAGCGGAAGATGCGGGAGCGAGGCTGCGAGCGCTTGGCGGAGCCGATGCCATCCTTGCTACCGCCCCAAGTGGCAAAGCAATGTCCGGTCTCGTGAATGGACTCGCCGTGAGGGGAAAACTGTTGGTGATTGGGATCGCCCCGGATCCCCTGGAAGTGAGTACCGGCTCCCTCGTTTTTGGCATGCACTCCATCTCCGGGTCGACCACCGGTAGCGTGCAGGACGAACAGGAAACGGTCGAGTTTTCTTTGCTCGAAAATGTAGAGCCGATGATCGAAGTCATGCCTCTATCCAAGGCCCGCGAAGCGTATGACCGGATGATGGCCGCAAAGGCACGCTTTCGGATGGTGCTGGTTACAAAAAACGGCCAATAGCCCGACTAGCCGAGCGAAGTGAAGTGTCGGTTTGTGCAGAAAGCCGTTCTGGAAAATGAGTGAAATTTCGGAAATAGCCGTGGTCGGAAAGACGAAAGGAAATCAAGATGTCTACGCCATCAAAACCCAAATTGATCGAAGTTCAAGGAGGTTCGATTCCGTTCACCCCTTGGGCCTCCATTGAAGAATTGTTTCGCAAACAGAAGGCATACTTCGACACAGATGCGACGAAAACCTATGAGTGGAGAGTCGATCGACTCGATCGCCTTATCCGCATGCTCAAAGAAAACTTCAAACGTTTCGCCGACGCCTCAAGCAGAGACTTCAAAACCGCATCCCAGGAGAATGTCTTCGAGGCCTCTGCCCCGATCGCAACCGCCGAATACGCGAAGTCCCAGCTCAAAGAATGGATGAAGCCTGTCGAAGCTCCTCTTCCAAAGTTCCTCGCAGTATCCGGGCACAAGGGGATGGTTTACCGCGAGCCCTACGGGGTTACATTGATTATTTGTCCTTTTAATGGACCGCTTCTGCTGTCGTTGCGCCCTGCGGTTGCTGCTCTATCGGCCGGCAATCCCTGCATCTTAAAACTCTCCGAAGCTCTGTTGGCGACCGACGAGTTGCTCTTGGACTTAATTCCCAAGTATTTCGAGCCGGAAGCCCTAAGCGCAGTGGTCGGTGGCCGGGAAACAGTGACGAGTCTCTTAGAGCTTCCATTTGATTTCATATTCCTCACCGGCAGCGTAGGGGTGGGGAAAGTAGTGATGCGCGCGGCTGCCGAACACATCACTCCAGTGTTGCTGGAGTTGGGCGGACAAAACCCTGCCATTGTGGATGAAACGGCGAACATTCCGGACGCCGCAAAGAAAATTGTTTGGGGCGCGATGGCTTGGGGAGGGCAATGGTGCACTTCGCCGGGCTACGCGGTTGTTCATGACTCTGTTGCAGGAGCGTTCGTTGCCGAGTGCAAGAAAGCTGTTGTCGAGCTCTACGGCGCAGATCCCAAAAGCAATCCAGACTATTCACGTGTCATAAGCCCTGCTGCTGTAGACAGGCTGGCCTCGCTGATCGATCCCGGCAAGGTGGTTTATGGCGGCAAGTCCGACGCGGCGGCTCGCTATCTTGACCCGACCATCCTCTACCCAATTTCTTGGTCGGACAAAATAATGGAAGACGAAATCTTCGGACCGCTGCTGCCTATCCTCACGTATTCCGACCTGGGTGTGTTAATCACAAAGATCAAGTCGATGCCCCGACCGCTTGCCGGCTATTTCTTTAGTCGCGATCAAGAGGCGATCGACCGTGTGTTGAATTCTGTCTCTTTCGGAGGAGGGGCAGTAAATCAGACCAACGTTTTCTTGTTCATTGAGTCCATGCCGTACGGAGGAGTGGGGACGGCTGGGATCGGAAACTACTATGGGAAGTACGGCTTCGACTCCCTTACACATGCTAAGTCTGTGCTGATATCTCCGCCGGACGTGGCGATCGATCACCTGTTCCCACCCTACACCAAAGAAAAAGTACAAGCACTCAATCAATGGTTTGAGTACTGAGTTGCGGTTGGACTGCACTCACTGGCGAGGTGATATGGTATTAGCTGGGATCAAGGTAGTTGATACGCAACTGGTCCGCGATTCGATGGATTTGGCGAGGAGTTTGTCCGAGCCTTACATCTTCAACCACGTAATGCGCTCATGGCTTTTTGGTGTTCTGATTGCCGCGGACGCAAAGCCTGCTCCGGATCCTGAGCTTTTGGCCGTTTCTGCGATTCTGCACGATCTGGGACTGACTCACCGCTACTCCGCACGGGAGCGGTTCGAGGTTGATGGGGCCAACGCGGCGCGCTCGTTTCTGAAAGAACGTGGCATTCCAGCACATCAGATCCAATTGGTGTGGGACGCCATTGCGCTTCATACGACTCGTTCCATTGCTCTTCACAAAGAGCCAGAGGTCGCGATGACGCATTCAGGGATCTTCGTTGACGTGCTTGGGGCGGGATTGGAGCTGATTCCTCAAGGCAAGCTTCGCGCAATTCTCGTGGAGTTCCCTCGCTTGTCGATGAAAAAGCAATTCCTGGACTGCCTCTGCGGTGTCGTTCGCCGGAAGCCGGCCACCAGCTACGACAACTCCCTGCGGGATCTTGGTACGCGGTATGTGGAGGGCTACGCAGCTCCAAACGTTGCCGATCTTTTCGAAAATGCACCTTTCACCGAATAATCCGATTTGCCACAGATCGACAAGCAAGCAGGTGGTCCTCTCGCAGGCCGAGATTTCTTGGAGCGAGGATTTCGCGATTCTCTTCTTTCCCGAACCCTCGGCCTTTCCAAGTTGGATGCGAACGATCGCGCCCATGCGGTCACGATTGCGACGAAGTGCGGCTTCCTGGATCTTTAGAACCAACTAACGAGTTGCGCGAAACGGTTCCCGTTAGCACCTCGGACGTAGTATTACTCGAAGGCGGAAACGGCATTCCCCGTTGAATAGAAGACAGGGCGGGTGAGAATTTTAGTCGTGGGTGTGTCGCCAAGCTATTCTCCGGCGGGAAGGGTCGCGTTACAAAAGCCCTCGGCACCTTTTCACGCTCTCTTGCCACAAGCTCTTCTTCCAAAACACAGCCCCGAACGCAACGCACGACTCTCCGCAGCCAGAATTCGCGATAACTAGCAACAAATGAAGTCCGTTTAGCAAAGACGATCATCTCTCGGCGAGATACCCTGCTCGGGATGCGGGGCTACGTATCGGGGAGGACCGACGAGGATGAGCGATTCGATTGTCACAAGGGTATCACAACCGCCAGTTTACGTGGACATACGTGCGGATCGCCTCGCTCATATCGGCGCAGTTTGCGGCCCGTCCTCAAGGGCCGCATTGCGAAAATACGAAAATCTGGCCGTTCTGCGTGAGCGCGGCGGGTCTGGGGCTCAAGCTCTACGATGCCTTGCTTGGGACCACGCTCCACGCCCCGTTTCCCCGTTGGGTCGAGTACGCCCGCAAGCATTACAAGTGGTCAGCACGGTTAGAAAGAGGAGATCGCAAGGTGCGGTCTCGATCCTGACCCAGGAGGTAAGCCATGCTGGGGCCTTTTCAGACAATGTCGGTGCGCGGTGAAGGCGGCGTACTCTTCGTGAATATCGCGGCGCCGCCGCTGAATCTCATCGGACCCGAACTGGTCGGGGACCTTGTCACCCTCATCCAGCAGGCGGAGGCCGACGCCGCCGTCCGCGTGATCGTGTTCAAGAGCGGTGACCCCGACTACTTCATCGCCCACGTCGACGTGACCAGGGTCGCTGGGTACCGGGACAGCGCCGCGAAGCTCGCCGGCGAACCTTCCCTGGGGCTTCTCTTCCGCTATCTGAGCGCCAACCGGCTCATCACCATCGCCCAGATCGAGGGCCGCGCCGGGGGCGCAGGGAGCGAATTCGCGCTGGCCTGCGACATGCGCTTCGCCGCGCGCGGCCGCGCGATCTTCCGGCATATGGAACCGGCGTTCGGTTGGATCGAAGGCGCCGGCGGGGTCCAGCACCTGACGCGCCTCATGGGCCGGGGTCGCGCGCTAGAAGTGCTGATGAGCGGGCAGGACTACGACGCCGACCTCGCCGAGCGGTACGGCTGGGTCAACCGCGCCCTCCCGCTCGCTGAGCTGGACGGCTTCGTCAGCGCGCTGGCCCACCGACTCGCGGGGTTCCCTCCCGTGGGCTTGGCGTCGATAAAGGCGCGGGTCAACGATATCGCACTCGCACCCGGCGACGAGTTCCGCCGAGATTCGGCGACCTTCCTCGAAAACTTCCGCGCGCCAGGCTCGAAGGGTCGGGTTGACGCCGCGTTCGAACGTGGATTCCAGACGCGCGAGGGCGAGATGGACTTGGCCGCGATGCTCGGCGACCTGCCAGAATCCTGAGGCAGGTCGCCCAGATATTCTCTTGTGGCATGGACTTGCGGGCCGGCCATTGGCCACATGCGCAAAGGCCCTGAGCAGCTTGGCCAAGCGATCGAGGATTTCCGGAACCACACGACGACGGAACCGCGTCCGCCGGACCGCGGATAGAAGGGACGATGCACATGCAGATGCGTAAAGAAGTCAGATTCAAGGACGACGGCGGCGACGAACTGAGCGCCTGGCTCTATCTGTCCGATGACGGCGAGGCGCCGCGGCCGGCGATCTCGATGGCTCACGGTTTCGGGGCCACCCGCTGGCACGGCCTGGGCAGGTTCGCCGAATTGTTTGCCGCCGCCGGCTTCGTCGTGCTCTTGCACGATCACCGCACGTTTGGCCTCAGCACCGGCGAGCCGCGCCAAGATATAAATCCCTGGAGCCAGATCGAAGGTTGGCGCCGGGCAATCTCCTACCTGGAAGCTCTGCCGCAGGTGGACCCCGGCCGGATCGGCGTCTGGGGCTCGAGCTTCGCGGGCGGCCACGTGCTAGTGCTGGGCGCGACCGACAGCCGCGTCGCCTGCGTGGTCGCTCAGGTGCCGACGATCAACGGCTACCAGCAGGGACTGCGCCGCATCCTGCCCGAGGGAGTGGCCGGATTAGAGGCGGCGTTCAGCGACGACGAACGGGGCCGAGCGAGGGGCGAGCCAGCCCGCAGGCAGATCGTAGCCAGCGCCAACCCTGACGACCCGGCGGCCTATCGCACCAAAGAGGCTGCCGACTTCTACCTGCAGCCGCTGGGCGAGGGCGCAGTCTGGGAGAACACCGTCACCGTCCAATCATCGCGCTGGGCGCGAATGTACGAGCCGGGGGTCTGGGTGCCGCGGATCGCTCCGAAGCCCTTGCTGATGGTTGTCGCCGCACACGACACCGTCGCGGTCATCGATCTGGCGCTTGAGGCCTACGAACGCGCGCACGAGCCGAAGAATCTGGTGATAATCCCGGGCGGCCATTTCGACCCTTACCTCAGGTTGTTCGAGCCCGCCAGCCAGGCGGCGCTCGCCTGGTTCCGGCAACACCTTATGGCGTAAGGAGCGCTGCCATGCCCATCGTCACCGTCCGACAATCCGCCGCAGAACCGCATCAACGAGCAGATGTCAGCGGAATTCCTCGTCTTCCACAAGGTCGAAGCCGACGACCTCGGCGGCTTTTTGCTGGCCACAAACCGCCCCGACTTTTGCGTTGGCGGCGACATCCCGAACTGGCCGGAGATATCGAACCGGCAGCTCCGCATGACCTTCGAGCAGTACATGAGTGTCTTCACAGCTTCGATTGCCTGCCACTTCCGGTGATGGCGGCAGTGCAGGGCCTGTGCTTCGGCGGTGGGCTGGAGCTCGCCATCCGGGCCGACATGATCGTCGTCGGGGAGACCTCCCGCTCGACCTGTCGCTGTTCGAGACCGATGACGCGCGCCGCGGCCTCCGGTCGGCGCTTTGAAGGCGCACCTTCGCATGGTTCTGAGCATGAACTGATCACGTGTCCATACGAGGCTTCGTTATGAGACCTTTCAACAGCACGTTGCTGCGGCTTCTGCTGTTCACGCTGGGGCACGGGCTGGCGCTTGCCTCGCGGATTATTCCCTCGGTCCGCTCGCAAGTAACACGTACCCTCACATTTGAGATATCGACCAACGATGGCGTAGCCCGCCAGTGGCACTTCAACGGCCAGCAACGACGGGTCACGACGGGAGCCGGCCGCTCCCGCCCGTCGACCAACGGGCTGCGGTTCCCAAGCAGCGGGGCGGCTGTAAGGGTGCTCCTCTCCCCCCACTGGGCGCGCCTGATCGCCGACGGTATTCAGCATGGCACAACCCGCATCGAGGGGGCCCTGTTTGCGGTGTATTGGTTTTTTGGGCTGACCCGCAAGCTCATCGCGATCGGCCGCGAAAATGGGCCGCGTGGACCGCTGCCAGACCCGTATTTGCGTCATGATCCTCGCTCCAACGGTTCCGAGCAAATCATCATTGAGCCGGCAATCGAGCGCCTGGACCCAAAATGGACGAACGCGTGGGAGCAGCGCGCAAAGCTTTTGGGCGTTCGCGCCACCGCGGGCGAGCCGATGCAAAAGGTATGATCAACGATGGAATCCCCGCAAAGGCTCAATGATCGAGCGGTCGGATGGCTGCGCTACATCTGGGACAAGGCGACGACGCCCGATGACTGGAGCGATCGCGGCGAGCCCCACCCGTGGTGGGATCGCTATACTGCGCCGCCGATGTGCTCATTTCCGCGATTCGACTTGCCTTTCATGGCCTACGTTCTCCCGATGATGGCCGAGGTAACGCCGGCGTGGCGCGAAGCCTATGTTCGAATCGCCGATGAGCTCGTACGCCGGCACAGGTCATTCTGGGCCTCGATTGACTGGAACACATTGATCGGTCCTGACCCCGGTGTTGACCGATATCCGCCCGAAATGCTCGCATTTATCCCGGAGAAGCTCCGCGGTCGTTATGCGGCGCCGGGCTGGACCGGAAACGGCATCGAGCCGTGGGGACTGCAGCCCGACCCAATAGGAGCGGACGGCAACCTCTTTAATCGTGGGTGGTTTAATCTCCTGCTCGGGATGCGCCGCT
>Ga0210392_10000227_pt1 | contig 43367 bp, 75 predicted proteins | sample IncBWC30OmetaG_FD_161057 | JGI IMG/M metagenome (GOLD analysis project Ga0210392, IMG submission 161057) | Forest soil microbial communities from Barre Woods Harvard Forest LTER site, Petersham, Massachusetts, United States - Inc-BW-C-30-O ... | reverse complement strand
CGGCGCTGGCTCCGTGTCGCTGGCGGTGGCCCATCTACCGCCGCATCAGCACTTGGTGCCGGCGCACACTCACGGTTTCAACGACCCAGGTCACAATCATGGCCAGTCAGCGCATGGTCACGGCTTCAATGATCCCGGCCATGCTCACAGCTACAACACGTGGGGCAGCGCCTCGACTCCGGTCTATGCTCAAGCGACCTACTATCAAGGCCTGGTGGGCGCGACGACGAGCGTCAACGGCACCGGGTGCTCCGTCGCTGCCGGGTACGCCAACATCAACGCCGCGGCAACCGGCTGCTCCATCGCCAGCAACGGCCCTTGGGGCACTGACCCCAGCTGGGGCCAAGGCAGTGCGGCGGCGTTTGGCATCTATCCGCCCTACATGGGCTTCAACTTCATCATTCGGTATTACTAATGGCTATCAATCCGATCCGCCTCCTGCGTAGCATCATCAGCGGTGTGCGCCCGCCATCGGCTAAGATGGATGGCGAGCCGTATGTCAATCTCGCTGACATGCAGTTCGGCGTCATGATGAGTGGCGCGCCTCAGGATCTACTCGGCATCACGATCTTCTCGACTACCGCCTCTTACCCAGCGCGAGTGACTGTCGTCTATCAAGGAACACTCTATCAATCTCTGGTCGCCGTGAGCCCGGGCCCGTGGAGCGCGTCGCAGTGGACGAAGTACACGACAGCGGCCTAGATGAGCATCATCCCGTATCAATGCGCCGTTGGTGACGCGCAGCCGGTCACGCTCCCAGTCGCGTCGACCACACCGCTTGCGCCGCCCGATAATTCGGTCGACACCAACGACGTCATCATCAGCGGCAACGGCACCATCAACTCATTCGGTGTCGGGCCGATTGGCGTGCCCGTCACCAAGAGGGTGTGGCTCCAGCCCGTGGGCGGCTCAATAACGCTGGTCAACAGCGCCACCATGAGGCTCCTGGGTAGCGTCAATCACACCACCAGCAATCAGAGCATCGCCGCCTATCACTGGGACGGCGTGTCTGTGTGGTTCGAGCGGAGCTTCCAGGACTCGACAGTTTACGCGCCGGGCGGCGGCACAGGGCCGATGGGTCCGCAAGGGCCTCAAGGAACGCCTGGGACGCCCGGCAGCACGGGTCCACAGGGACCGCCGGGCCAACAGGGCTCGACGGGCCTAACCGGCCCACAGGGGCCGCAGGGCGCTCCGGGGAGCACCGGCCCTGCTGGGGCGACTGGAGCTGGGTATCAAGTCGTCGGCTTCCCTAACTCCTACACGATCGCCACTGGGCCGGTGACATTCCACATCGGCACCGGCTTCGCCTATAGCGCCGGGTGTCGCGCCCGCGCCAGCGCGGCGGTCAATGAGTGGATGGAGGGCGAGGTCACTTCGTATGTGGCTGGTGGCCTGATCATCAATGTCGACACGATCAGCGGCAGCGGGACGTACTCGAGCTGGAATATCAATCTAGCCGGTGAGGTTGGCGAGACGGGAGCGACCGGCCCTCAAGGTGTGGATGGGCCCCAAGGCCCGCAAGGCGTCCAAGGCGTCCAAGGTGACATCGGGCCAGTGGGTCCGGTGGGACCGATAGGTCCTCAAGGGCCAGTTGGTCCAGGCATCGAATTCAAGGGCGAGGTGCCGACTGCTGGCGATCTTCCGCTCACCGGCAATAACCCCGGCGATATGTACGTCACCGCGGACACTGGCGAAGGTTATGTCTGGGATGGGGAGCAATGGGTCGACGCCGGGCAAGTGCAAGGGCCGCAAGGCCCAGTCGGACCCCAGGGCCCCGTTGGTCCCCAGGGCGACTCCGGGCCGCAAGGAATTCAAGGCCCGACGGGTCCGCAGGGACTAATCGAAGAAGCGCCGGCTGACGGCAAGAAGTATGTGAGGCGCGGCTCCGACAACTCATGGCAAGTGGGTGGCGCGAGCGTCACCGTCTCCAATGCTGCGCCGCCCAGCCCAGAAGTGGGCAATCTCTGGTGGGATACTGTCGGCGGGCAACTCTATGTCTGGTACGACGACGGCAACACCCAGCAGTGGGTCATTGCGACGAACGCCACCGGCGGCCCGGGCCCTCAAGGCATCCAAGGGCCGCAAGGTGTTCAGGGCGTCCAAGGGCCTCAAGGGAACACCGGACCTCAGGGGCCACAGGGCATTCCCGGTGCAATCGCCGAGGCCCCGACTGACGGGGCGCTCTATGGCCGCAAGAGTACGGCCTGGACGGCGGCGTTGCCCATCGCTGGCGGCACCCTCACTGGGCCGCTCCTCGGTGTGGCTCCAGCAGCAGCCGACAACAGCCCTGCGGTGCCGACGACAGCGTGGGTCAATGCGAACAGGCCTCAGGGACGCAATCGGATCAGGAATGGTCATTTTCTGATCGACCAGGTGAACGCCTATGCCGCAGTCAATGCGCCTGCCGCCGCCTTCTACATCTGCGATGGATGGCAGGTTCAAGGCGCTAGGACCGCCAACTTCAATTTCGCGACTATCAATGCGGGCGGCGCAGGCAACCCGTTCGCCCGCTGTGCTCAGATTACCAGCGTCACCGCCTACACTCCAGCGGCTGCCGACACCTGCTATCTTCGACAAAACATCGAGTGGATGGATATTCTCGACCTGCAGTTTGGTCAGTCCACCGCGCAACCCATCACTCTGTCGTTCTGGGCCGCATGCACCGTCAGTGGAACATATGGCGGGTCGATACGCAATGGAGACAGTGTAACCGGCCCCACCTACCGAAGTTTCCCATTCACCTTCTCGCTAGTCGCCAATGTCTGGACTTATGTGTCCGTCACCATCCCGGGCGACACCGGTACGCCGTGGGCTCCGAGTTCGATCAATGGGGCCGGGATGTCGCTGTTCTTCGATTTCGGCTGCGGAGCGACTTATCGCGGTCCTCCGGGCGCATGGGTGACCGGTAATTTCGTCGGTGCGACTGGCGCGGTGGGTATAACAGCGGGCAGCGGCTCGTTCTATCTCGCCAACATCCAGATTGAAGCAGGCCGGATCGCCTCGCCCTTCCAATGGGAGGATCAGGCGACGGCGTTGCTTCGTTGCCGCCGCTATTACTACAGGTCTGGAGGCACCTATCCCAGTGGTATCTTTTTCGGTGGTAATATCACGAGCGGTGCCAATTACTGGGCGTCATGCAAGTTTCCGACTCGGATGAGAGTTGTGCCGACGATCACTCTCTACGGGCCCGGAGGTAGTGGTTTTCCAGCCGCGGTCGGCACAGTCAATGCAACCGACGTTGAGGGCGTTCAAGAAGTCCGTGCTGCCAGCGCAACCGCCACACCCGGTTGGTATTCTTCCCAAGTCGTCGCCAATGCAGAACCCTGATGATTGACTTCCCAGCAAACCCCACACCTGGGCAGACATTCGTCAATCAGGGCATCACGTGGCTCTGGGATGGCGTCAAGTGGACGATGGGCGGCACCTCGCCGGTCAATTTCGGCGACACGCCCCCGCTCAACCCAACGCCGGGGACGCTGTGGTGGAACACTCTTGTCGGCCAGCTTTACATCTGGTACGTCGACCCCAACACGTCGCAGTGGGTGATTGCGGTCAACACGGGAGTGGCCGGGCCGCAGGGTATAACGGGCGCTCAGGGGCCTCAGGGCATACCCGGAGTGCCCGGGGTGCAAGGGCCGCAAGGACCCGACAGCGGCGCTGGCATCTACCTACCTCTTGCGGGCGGAACTCTGACGGGCAATCTCTCCGCTCCTGGGATCACCGCGCCTCAGGTGCTCGGCGATAACCTGATCATCAATGGAGACATGAGGATCGACCAGCGCAACGCTGGCGGGGCTAGTACGGTGACGGGCTTCTCGGTCGACCGATGGAACTTCTCACAGAGCGTCGCCAGCAAACTGAGATTTCAGCAAGTGGCCGGACCCGCCGCGCTCGGGTTTCCCTATTGCTTGCAATTCACTTCGTTATCCGCCTATGCGTCGGTGGCGGCTGACATCTTTACTGTCTATCAACCCATCGAAGCCGACATGGCCAGCGATCTCGCTTGGGGAACACCGGGCGCTCAGCCAGCCACGTTCTCATTCTATGCGGCTTCCAGCATCGCGGGGACGTTCGGGGGATGTGTCAAGAATTACACGTCCGCTGCTCCCTACAGAACTTTTCCTTTCACCTTCACGCTCGCCGCAAACACTTGGACCTATGTCACTATTCCCATCCCGGTCGACACAGCGGCCGGATGGACGCTGAGCGGCAATGGCGGTGGCGTGTATGTTCAGTTCGATCTCGGAACGGGTTCGACCTATCTCGGACCACCCGGAGTGTGGGCGGCCACGAATTACGTCGGCGCAACTGGATGCGTTAGTCTCGTCGGAACCAATGGCGCATATCTCTCCGTCACTGGAGTCAAGTTAGAAGTCGGGACGATTGCCACACCCTACAATCGCCAGTCACTCGCCAAGAGCCTAGCCGACTGTCAGCGATACTTCGAACGATCTTATGATCTGGGGACATTGACTGGAACAACCGGAGTCAATTTGCCTGGTCAATTCTTGATCTACATCGCTACGCTGGTGGCTGCGGCAAATTATCAAATGGCGACCTACGTGTCATTCAAAACAACCAAGCGGGCGGTTCCGACAGTAACGATTTATTCCACCAACACCGGAGCGGCGGGCAAGCTCTACTCATCGCCATCGGCGACCGATATTACTGGCAATATATTCATCACCGGTTCGACCGGTTTTTCACCTTACGGGGTCGAGCCTGCATCACTCACTTCGCACAATACACGCGGTCAATGGACTGCTAGCGCAGAATTGTAATGATCGACTTTCCCGCCAACCCCACGAACGGTCAGCAGTTCACCGCTGGCGGCGTCACTTGGACGTGGAACGGGACCACGTGGACGGTCTCAAACACCGGAGCGGCGATCAGCTTTGGTCCGACTCCACCCGCGAACCCAGTTCCCGGATCGCTGTGGTGGGACGCCAATGGCGGTCAACTTTTCTTCTATTACGACGACGGGAACACGAAGCAGTGGGTCGTCGCTATCAACAGCGGCTCGGTCGGTCCCCAGGGTGTGGCGGGTCCGGTGGGACCGCAGGGTCCAACCGGCGCTGCCGGCGCTGACGGAGCGACTGGCCCTCAAGGCCCGGTTGCGCCTCAGGTGGTCAATGACAACTTAATCATCAATGGGGATTTCCGCATCGACCAGCGCAATGCTGGCGCTATGGTGACGGCGAGCGGCTATTGCATTGATCGCTGGCAACTCGCTGCTAACCCGGTTGGCAAGGGACAGTGGCAGCGCGCAACCGGCGGCGCTGGAGCCCAAGCGATTGGGTTCGGCTACATGTTTCAGTATACCACGACATCAGCCTATGCGTTCGCAGCTGGTGAGTATCAGTACCTCATGCAAAACATCGAGGCTGATTTTACGGCAGGGCTTGCATGGGGGACGCCCAACGCGCAGCCGGCCACACTGTCGTTCTGGGTCTCGTGCACCCTAACTGGGACATTCGGCGGATCACTTCGTAACGCCGCGCTCAACCGCTCCTTCCCGTTCACCTACACAATCCCAGTTGCCAACGTTTGGACTAAGATCTCCATTACTATTCCCGGCGACACCACCGGGACTTGGGTGTTTCAAGGCAACGCCTCCAGTATGAACGTCGGTTTTTCGCTGGGTGCCGGCGCAACCCCTAGCGCTCCCGGGGGGACTGCGAACACCTGGCAGGGGAGCAATTATCTGAGTGTCGCGGGTGCGGTCAGCATCAATGCCGTCAACGGCGCGACCTTCTCCATAACTGGCGTTAAGTTTGAGATCGGCTCAGTTGCGACGCCATTCAACCGCCAGACATTAGCCGAGGCGCTCACGGCTTGTGAAAGGTATTATCAGGTCTTCCAAAACCTGATGTGGTATACCTATGGCACTGCGGGTGTTGCGACCTATGGGAGTTGGACGTTTCACACAGCAATGAGGGCGGCTCCGACTGTTACATACTCTCAACAAAATTATAGTAACGCGAGTGCTCTTGCGACGTGGACGACGAATACAACCATGATGGGTGTTTCTTTGGTCATTACAGCAGCGGGGAATGGATTTTGTTATTTCTTCGCTCAATGTACTGCGGAGATTTGAAACATGGTCTACACGCAAGTCTGGGATCACATGAGAGGCCAAGTCCACGATGAGATGATCCAGCGAGACGAGGACGGCGCGTTCATCCCGTTCGATCCAGCCAACATGGACTACCAGGCGTACCTGAAGTGGCTCGCTGAGGGCAATCAGCCGACGCCCGCTACGCCGCCGGGAACAACGCTGCCCGCATGATTGACTTTCCGGCCAACCCGTCGAATGGTCAGACATTCACCACTGGCGGCACCACCTGGCAGTGGGACGGCGTCAAGTGGGTTGCGGTCGGCGCTGGCCCCTTCCTTCCGCTCGCAGGCGGAACGATGTCGGGGCAGATCACCTCGCTCACTCCGGTTGCAGCGACTGATGCGGCCAACAAAGGGTATGTCGATAGTAGGGGCGCGTCATCTGCTTCAGTGGCCACTCCAATCGGCGGCATCATCATTTGGCCGACGGCGACTCTTCCGGCCAATTACCTGCTGTGCAATGGCGGCGTCTACAACATCACTGATGCGCCTCAGCTGGCGGCAGTCATCGGCGCTGCGTTTGGCGGCAACGGCACCACGACTTTCGCGGTCCCCAATCTCCTCGACCGCACTGTCGTCTGCGCAGGTAATTCTTGGGGACTACGCGCGGCCGGTGGCGAGATCAACCACACTCTCGTCGCGGGCGAGATGCCGGTGCACGCTCACGGCGTGTCCGACCCGACGCACGCGCACAGTCTTGCCGACCCAGGTCATAGCCATGCTATCGGCGATCCGGGTCACGGCCACGGCTTTCCGGACCCCGGCCACGCGCATGGCGGGACGATGCGACAGACATCCGGCTATTTCTCACTCGCAGCGCAGAACCCGCAGATCACGGCGAGCAGCACGGACGCGGCAGGGACTGGGCGGACCATCCAAGCGGCCGGCACCGGTGTTTACACAGGCGGCGTGGGCACCGGCATGGGTGTCTACGGCGCAGCTGTCGGCATCGGCATCCAGAACGCCGGCAGCGGCGCAACGCACAACAACATGCCCCCCTTCATGGCGCTCTACTACTGCATAAGGTATTACTGACATGGCACTCGATGGAAACGGTCGTCCCATTCCGGTCAGTATCCCGGACCCACCTCAACACAGCGGGCATCCGACGGAAACTGATATCCAGTTTATGCTGATGGCGAAGAAAGCTGATGACGCTCTTCGCTTAGCCGCGGAACTGTCGCGGCGCGTCAACGATCTCGAGAAGAGAGTCGGTGATATCCTCAACGCCAAGATCGCCGAGTTTGGAAAGCAGTTCGAAACGATGATGGGCGAGCGGCTTAAAGAGGTCCAAAAGCAGGTCGATGCCATGATTGCGTCGCACCCATACATCCCCCCGCCACACCACCACCATGACTCCAGTCAAGGTCACTGAGCAATTAGTCGAGAGGGCTAAGGCTCTAAGGATGAAAGGTAAGACACAGGAGGCTATTGCCATCGAGCTGAAAATAACTCAGGGTACTGTCAGCCGAATTTTACGCGATCACGGCTTAGGCGGCCATCTTATCAAGAGGGTCCGAAAATGATACGGAGTGGGGTGTATGGCTACCGCGGATCCAGTCGGCCCGTCGTCGGCTGGGGGCAATCCGCCCCCGATCCCCAAGGTACTCGACTATCCAGGGATGATGACGATCGTTTTCGGAGTTACGTTCGTAACCATCTTGCTGTTCGTCGCCGGCAAGTACGATCCGACCGGCGGCACATTGACTATCAGCCTGTTGGTGGTAGTCGCGTTTCTCGGCTTAGTGGCGTTCAGCGTCTTCTTCACCGTGCCCACCGATGAGGTGACGAGCGCGGTGATCGGTGGGCTGGTGGCAGCGTTCGGCGGTGTGATTGCTTATTGGCTTAGTCGGGGGAAGGACAATGGGTCTAACTGAGGAGGCGGGCAAAGTCGGTACCGCCGCCGTTGGCGCGATGTCGGCTCAGCCGCTCGCCATTGCGCTGCTCGTTGTCAACATCGGCTTTCTCGGCTTCGCTGGGTTCGTGCTCGGAGAAGTTGCGTCCAACGCCAGCGAGCGCAACAAGCAACAGATGGAACTGATCGCGAAGCTCGTCACTGACATCCGCGATTGTCGTCAAGGACCGCATTCATGACCAATCTCACACCCAATTTCACTCTCGAAGAATTCACTGACAGCCAGACCGCGGCGCGCAAGGGCATCCACAATGTGCCAGCGATGGGCAGTCCAGAGCGGGCGAACCTCCAGCGCACTGCTGAAGTGATGGAAAAGGTGAGAACCCTTCTCGGCGACAAGCCGATCTTGGTCAGCTCGGGCTATCGCAGCCCTCAAGTTAACACGGCTGTTGGCGGCAGCAAGAACAGCGCCCATGTCTACGGGCTGGCAGTCGATTTCAGTTGCCCTGGTTTTGGGACGCCGAAAGCGATTTGCCACAAATTACATCCACACATGAAGGAACTGGGCATTGACCAGCTCATCCATGAGTACGACACGTGGGTGCATCTCGGCTTGACCCAGGCTGATCCGCGCCACATGGCACTGACCATCGACACCAAGGGTACCCGGCACGGGTTTGCTTAAGAGAAAAAGTTGTTTTATTTTCGTCGCGTCCGTGTATTATACCAGACCAAGGACGTAAAATTTACGACCTCTCAACGGGGAACCAAAAAATGCTGCATCACAAACTCCTCTTGACAGCTGCGCTCATGGCGGCGCTCGGCGCTGCGCCCGCCCATGCCACTCTTCAGATCGCCTTCAGTGACGGCTCGACTGTAGTCACTTGCGCCGACGGCCAGGCATGCGACCTCGCCGGGCCCGCCAACAACATCATCATTCTCAACACGACAGTCGGCGGGTTCCACATCATTGGCACTGTGGCAGCCAGCGTCAGCGGCGCGGGCGAGGACAATCTTCAGTTCTCCACCTCGCTGATCTCCAACAGCAGCCCAACCGAGGGCGCGCTCAGGATCGTGGTTGGCGACACCAACTTCGTCGGTCCAGTCAATGGCATTCGCGAGAGCGCCAGCTTGACCTTCAACGACGCGCTCGGCAGCGGGCCCTCGACTCTTGGGTTCTTCGCTGACCCGGCGAATGCTCAGCCGGCCGGCATCGGACTCAATACGCCGGGCGCGACGTTGTTTCAGGACAGCGGCTCGCCGACTAGCAACCCGTTCTCGTTCGCTGGCTCGAACCTCTCGCCCTTCACGGCAGGGGGTCCGTTCAGCATGACGGAAGCGGCCACGCTGGCGCTACGCGGCGGAGCGAGCATCACCGGCTTCAACGAAAGCATGGAGACGGCGGCGATCCCTGAGCCCCGGACCTGGGCGATGTTGATCCTCGGCTTCGGTCTGATGGCGTTTATGGGCGTCAAGCGCCGGGTGCGCGACCGCCTCGCGATGTACTGAGTAAAACACGGGGTGCGCGCCAAGCGCGCCCCGTACTCTTACGCGGTAGTTATTCGGTCTGTCGATAAGATGGAAATTACCCGGCGGTCCGCCGTCGTTCGGTAAAGCGGTTGGTCTAATCTTCAACGGACTGGTCGCTCTCGCGTTCAGTCTGTTCTTGTGGAAGCTTACCCATAACTTCTGGGGCTGGTTGGTTTTGTCTACCCCAGGCGGCGCACTAATCATTTGGGGCTGGTGGTGGCTGGCGTTCAAGATTTAACCCGGTCAGATTTCTGACCCAATATGGAGAGGAGACTACCAATGGTAAAAGTGGTTATTGTTGGCGAGGCCTACTACGGGGATCGTTTCCCCGATCAGGGCTTGCCCGGCGGTGGTGGCGACGGCCCTGCTGTCTCGCCCCCGATCTACCATCCCGGTCACCCGGATCACGGGCTTCCCAGTGTACCTCCGGGTTATTGGGGCGGTGAGCGCCCCGGTCGTCCTCCGCACCCCGGCAATCGCCCGCCCGGCTCGTGGGGCGGTCCTGTCGACCCCGGCTATGGTTGGCCGGGCGGTGGTGGTCACCCGGATCAAGGGCTTCCCGGCGGTGGCTGGGGTGGCGGTCGTCCCGACCAGGGTCTCCCTGGAGGTGGTCGCCCTCCGCATGTGTGGCCACGTCCTCCGGGCGGTGGCTTGCCGGTTGACCCGGGTTGGGGCATTGAAAGCGGTCGTCCCGATCAAGGGCTTCCCCCGGCTTCCGGCCAGTTGCCAGTTTTCCCGGTCGATCCCACACATCCCGACAACACCCTACCTCCGGTCGAGGGCGTCGAGCCGCCTCCAACCGATCCGCCTCCGGGCACGGTGTGGCCACCCTTGCCGCCGAGCATCCCGGCCGGCAAAGCGATCGCGCTGGTGTTGATCTCCGGCGTCGGCTACCGCTACGCGGTGATCGACATTCCGGAGAACAAACCGCCGCTGCCGCCGCGACCGCAACCGAAGTAGTGGACATCCTATTCCTGGAAGGGTTCATCGCCCAACTGGAACAGATGTCGACTGAGTATGAGTTGGGGGAGTCAGGTCACTTCCTCCGGATGGCGTTATTGGAAGCAAGAATGCTCAGTGCGTCATGGGGCCTCAGGCCAGCGCACTAAGACAGGGGTGCGACGCGACGAATGGACATCGTTAAAGATGTTGAACCGCGTAGTCGCCCGCACCCCGCTTGATTTAAACCGTTTAAATCAAGAAATTAGCGAACCCCTGACGGCGGGCCGGCAGCGGGCGAGCTAAGGGAGGGGTGACCCGGCCCGCCACCAGGTTGCCCCTCCCACCTCATCTCCGGATTAAAATAAACGCTCGTGGGCGGCGTTGGACGCGTCACCGGCGTTATCCCCCAGCGACGAGCGCCGACAGCGCCCTGCGAGCGTCTGTGAGCGCTCAGCGACGCCGTCAGCCGGCCATTTTTGGAGCGAATAGCGTGGACGAGCCTGAGTTGCCGCCCTACCGGCCGCTCCACCCGTGGCGCGAGGCCACCACCATGATCATGGCCGCTCTGCTGGTGGCCGCGGTCATCATTTATGGCGTATGGTGGCTCTGGTCGGCCGTCGTCGGACTGTTCAGCGGCTATTAGGAGCACATAGACGGCGCATGGCGGCGTTTATGGCGTCGGCTGAGCGTTGCCACCGTGTGGAGCGCCGACGCCGCGTACGAGCGTCTAAACGGCTTGTGTGACTGCCAACAAAAAACGACGGGCCCGGTTGCAGCGGACCCGCCGTTCTCCCTCCCTCGACCAAATCTTAGGCGGCTTCTTTCCGCTTGGACTTGTTCGGGACCTTCGCCTTGGGTGCCGGTTCGTCGGCATCCTTCTTCCGGCTGTTGTACTGCTTCACGAGCGAGTCGAGCTCGGCAGCGGTATCCCAGCCGTAGCTGCGACCCTCGCGAGGAGCCTCGATGCTGCGTAGAAATACGCGGGTCGAAGCCGGGGTCAGGCCGATCTTGTCGGCCAGGTCTTCGACCACATACTTGTGTTCGACGGTTTCCTTCTCTTCTTTACTCTTTGCCATGTTGGCCTCCTTTGAGTTCTCCATTCTCACAACTTAAAAGACAAATCCCATGGTTTGTCAACCTTTTAATCGGCTGAGTACTATATGGGATACTGTAGTCTTTTTCTCAATAGCTAGTAGGATATCGTCGTCTATAGTACCACTAGCAGCCAGAAAGAAGAGTTCTACTTCCTCGAGCTGCCCGCGCCGGATCAGTCGGGCCCGAGCTTGGGTGTAGTCGATATAGCTGAAGCCCATGGAATATAGGATGGCGTGGCGGGCGCGGAACAGGTCGACGCCGACGCCGCCCGTCCGAGATTGACACACCAGGAAATCCAGCTCACCGCCCTGGAACTGGCGATTGAGCTCACCGCGCACTTGGGCTTTATCCTTGCCCGAGCCAGTCTTGCCCCACAGGATGTCGCCCCTCGGGTAATATTTCAGGAGCTGGTCATAGACGGCGATGATCTCCGGCTTGAAGCGGCAGAACACGACGAACGGCGGCTCGATCCTGGTTTCGACCAGGCGGCGCAATTTGCGCATCTTGGCTTGGCCGACGACCACACTCTCTCCGCTGTCGAGGGTCAAGTGACCGCCCGTGACTTGCTGCAGGCGGATCAGTGTGGTGATGCGCAGGGGCGTTTTGGCCCGCTCGCCATTGAAGCGAGTGACCATGTCATGGTCGAGTTCCCGGTAGACGCGGTCCTGCTCGCCGAACAGGTTGAACCGCTCGACATGGAGCTGGCTCTTGACATCGGCAACATCGGCCAGGTCGATGCGCAGGCAGCAGTGCTGGATGGCTGCCAGGAATTTCTTCATTTTCTCGCGACGGAATTTCCGCTTGTGGCCCATGTAGCCGTCGCGCTTCAGGTATTCGCCGTCGAAGTCTGACCAACTCTCGCCGAACACCGTGTGGTCGATAAACCTCATCTGAGCCCACACGTCCTGCGGAGCCTGCTCAATCGGCGTGCCGCTCAGGGCCAGGCGCTTGGGCTGGTTGCGCAGGAAGCGGGCCATGCGCGATTGAATTGACGAGCGCTTGTTGAGCCGGTGCGACTCGTCGAAAATAACAAGAGACCAAGTGAGCCGTTTGACTCGCTTGATAACGGGACGGAGACCCTCATAGTGAACCAGGAGCAAGCGAGGGTGTGGAGCCTTCTTCAACTCCTCCAGGGTGTGGACGACCGTCAGGAGCGGTATCAGCCGCTTCAGCAACGCCAGCCATGTGGACTCCAGGTTCGTCAGCGGCACGACGGCCAGGCCGCTGAAGGGCGTGGCGGGGCGCTCCAAGTCGACCAGCAGCATGCGCTCAATCAGCGCCAGGGCAATCCACGTTTTACCGGTGCCCTGCTCGCCGAATAACCCAGCGCCCTCGAGTGGCCACAGCCAGTCGAGGGCTTCGCGTTGTTTGGGGTCGAGCTTGATCGTCACCGGGGCGCCTCGAGCAAGGCGATGGCTTCTTCGATCGTTTCGATGCGACCGGCGATGCCGCCAGCAGCGCGGATATCGGCCATCTCCTCATCCTGGATGGCGGAGGGCTCTTCGTCTGGCTCCTTGACCTCGAGCCCAAAGAAGCGGCCGTTGAGGCACCCGATCAAGTCGGGTAGCCCCGCCGGTTGATACTCCGAGCCATGCGACTTGAAGAGCCATATCCCGGGGTAGCGCGCACGCAGTTGCTTCTGGATGCGACGCTGCCGCCGGGTTTCGGGTTTGCTCACTTCTCCAAGTGGCTCCCGGCCTCGAGCTTGTCGATGACGATGTTGGCCTTGCGGCGCAGCGTCTTGTGCTCGTCGAGGTCGATATCCAACTTGTACTTCTTGACAACATCGGCGAGTTCGTCCTCGTCCATCTCGCCGACGTCCTCCTCCTTCAACTTCTCGAGCGAGTTGCCCTTCTTGCCAGACTTGGTCTCGGCCTTGTCCTTGGTGGACGCGGCCTTGGTTCCTTCTGGCTCCCCGTCATCCTCGAGCGGGAAGAAGTCGGCGATGCGGGCGCGGTCCTTGCCCTGCCACTCCTCGTGAACGACAGTGCCGCCGACGCTCAGGTCGACGAGCTCAGTCAGATCGATGTCGAGGGGACCGTCTGGGATTTCGACGCCGAGGGTCTCGAGGAGGTTGCGCAGGTTCCAGAGGGACTGCGGCGTGAGCGAGGTGTTATACCACACCTTGGCTCCCTTCTTGTCGCCCTCCTCGACCTGGAACACCCAGGCGAGATATTCGCCCTTGTCACCCATGTCCTTGGTGACCTCGTCGACCCGGAAGGTGTAGTCGCCCTCCGGGATGACTTGCCGCTTGCCTTCGACTCCCTTGAAGTCGACGGTGATAACGGTATCTGACTTCCTTGATCTACGAACCATGTGTGGTTATTCTCCCTTGATAATGGACAAAATGTCCTCGTACACGGGGTCGACAACGACCGCCGGAACTGTCACTGACTTGGGCTTGCGCACTTTGGTCAAACAGATTGGGTGCGGCCCAATGCGCAGGCAATATTGCATGGTCTCCTTCTCTACCTTCTTTCCATTGACCTCCTTCGTTTCAACTTTGCGCCGGATGTAGGTGTTTCCAATGACGTACACGGCGGCGCACAGGTTCTTAGCCACGCTCGGTGTGAGCGATGGCCCAATCTCCGGCATCACGTCCTCGAGTGCGTCGTCATCCTCATCGCCCTCGCGTGACACGCGGTCCTGCGCGAGGAACACCACGATGAAGGGCAAGTCGCGGAACTCGACGATCCAGGTTTTCATCGCTTGGGTGACCTCGCCCCACTCCTGGCGCGACATGACGCCCCAGTCACCCGCTCGCTTGGTCGACTTCTTCTTTTTCTTGAGGATGTACTCGATCGCCAGGCCCTGAGCTTGGGACACGGTGTCGATGATGATGCACTTGTATTTCTTGTAGCGCTCGGGATTGTCCTTGATGTCCCAATAGATATCATCAAATTGCAGCCACTCAGTGACTGAGATGACATCGGTGTCCGTGTCGCTGATGGAGTCTGTGCCCCGGTCGTTGACGTCGATCAGCAGGCGTGGACCCGGGAACGTGCTCGACAAGGTTGTCTTCCCCGTGCCGGCGCGGCCATAGAACAAAAACGACCGCGCTTGGTCGATGGAAGCCACTGGCTGGATAGTGAAGGTTGGCGGGGGTGGCTCCTCAACCCGCTTCTTCAATGGGATCCTCTTCAACATTGTCGATTTTATACTCCCTTTTCCTGACGAACTCAACATCGAGGTCGAGCAGCTCGGCGCGGCATATGGACTCGTAGTCGCACATGCCGCAAGTCCAATCAATCGACTTGGTGCGGTCCTTACCGTGGTGTTGAACGATCTGACGGGCAGTGGCCAGAAAGTCGCTCCACACTTTATCAACCACTGAGGCATTGACTGGGGTCGCCTCCCGAATGAAATATTCTGACTGCCTCTCTTCAACCTCATTTATAAAGTCTTTGTAGTGCGTTGTCGATAAATTGTTCTTGACCAAGAAGTCTTTTACGGCCGATGGCGTGGTGGTGATTGCCCGTCTGGACATCAGCCCGCTCTTGAGGATTTCGGGCTCGCGGGGCGGCTTGTTGCCGATGTAGTCCCACACGATGCCGTCGGGCATTCCCCAGCCCAGGAACTCGCACGCCTTCTGATAAACGGCTGACTGCACGTTGCGCCAGCGGATATCCTCAGAGGGTTGCCGCTTGAAGGTCTTGTGCTCGACCACGAGTTTGAGCTTGCTCTTCCATCGCGCCAGCGCGTCGATCTTGCCAATGAAAGTGATGCCCTCGCTCGGAATGGGTATCTCGAACTTGTGCTCGGCGTTTTGCCCATTCTTGCGGATGTATTTGAGGTCGCGCCCGCGCCAGTAGCGGAAGTAATCGGTCATGATATGGCGGATGTCAGTGATGATGTCTCCATAGAGTTCATACTCGACTGAGAACATCTTGGGCACTTCGACTGCATCAAGCTTTTCAAACGGGTCGTCGCCGTTCGCGTGGGCCTCGAGCATGGTGTGGACGATGGAGCCGAAATGCAGCGAGCGTTTCTTTACGCGGGGGATGAGGTTGTCGTCGTACTTAAACCCGTACGCGGCGCGGCATCGACGCCACAGTTTTACGCGGGACTGGTTGATCTTCATTTTGCCTCTTGATGTACTTCTCCAGACTAACGCCCAATGACCATGGGCCTACCTTCAATTCAGCTTCGACGGGCACGCTCAGTTTGATGCCCAGTGTGTCTAATAGTTTAGGATGGCGCATGATTTCCAGCAACCGTTTTCCGACTTCGACGACGTGCTCTTTTTTGACCCGAGCGAGGATGGAGTCGTGCACGGTGCCGCAGATGCGGACGATTGAGCGCGGGTACTCAGATCGGAGCTGCAGGGCTGCCATCAGGTTCAGTTCATTGGCGAAGGATTGCACGGGCGAGTTGATGGCTTGGCGCAGGGCTTCAGCGCGGGCGGGTGTGTCGTAGGGATCGAGAGCGTCGGGTAAATGGCGCTTGCGCCCGCTCAGCGACATGACATAGCCGTTGCGCCTCGCGAAGTTCTGCTGCCGCCGGTGCCATGGCTCGATGTCGGGGTAAGATGAGAAGAAGGCTTTGCGACTGTCCTGGGCTTCCTTCTCGGTCAGAGTGACATCGTAGTTGTCCCGAGCGTAAATGCGGAATTTCTTCCACCACATGCCATAGAGATAACCGAAGTTGATCGCCTTGGCTTTCTTGCGCCGCTCCTTCCACACAAAGTTGACTTCGATGGCCGCGTCGGGTCCGGCTTTGAGAAGCGCCTTGACCGAGTCGTAATAGTTGAGCTTGAGACCGGTGAGGGCGTGGGCGGTGCCGGTGATGAGCTCGGGGAACGCCATGGTGCGCGACAGTTCATTGAGCAAGGTCAGCCAGTGGATGTCGATGTCGTGGTGAAAGGCGTACATCATCTGCCGCTCACGCGCGAGTTCGCAGGCGATACGCAACTCTATCTGGCTGAGATCGGCCTCGATCAGTTCCCAGCCCTCGGGCGCGTCGATCAGTTGGCGAATGCGCGGGTCACGCGGCACCTGCTGCAAATTGGGGTGCTCGGCGCTCAGCCGGCCGGTGACCGTGCCGTGCAGCTTGAATGACGGGTGTAGCCAGACACCGTCGACCAGGAAGGGTTTCCACCCGTCGATGAAGAAGGACAGCTGCTGCTGCGCGCCACGCAGTTTGAGCAGTGATGCGACGAGCGGGTGGTCGATGCGCTTGAGCACCGACTCGTTGACGCTCGCTGCGCCTTTCTTGGTCCGCTCGACGACGGGTATCTTGAGAGTGGTGAACAACAGATGGCCCACTTGCTTGGTGGACCCCCAGTTGAAGGGTATTCGCTTGATGACTCGCTTGCCCTTGAATGTGTCGGGCGGCTGCCATTTCTTGAGCGTCTTGAGCGCGGCGGCGACCTCGCCCCTCAGGTATTCCTCGGCCTCGTCGAACTTGCTGGTGTTGATGAAGCATCCGTCGAACTCGACCTCAGTGAATAAATCCACACAGGGCATCATGATATGGTGGAAGATCCTCGCGAGGCATGGCTCGAGCTTTTCAGTGAGAACTGGCTTGAGAGCGCGCGTGTAATGCAGGTCTTTTGCGAAGTATTCGATGAGGGCTGGGATGCCTTCTTTGCCCTGCTTGACGCGCAATGGCACATCCCAAGGCTCTGCGCCGAGAAAGCGATGTGCGATATACTCGAGGTCGTGCGGGGCGTTCTCGTCGATCAGGTAGTGACACAGGCCGATATCGAATGACGACTTCCACCTGATGTTGTGCTTGACCCGCAGCCACAGGCTGTCGAACTTGCCGAACTGAGTGACCAGGTCACAGTCTTGGATGACGTCGTCGAGGTCTTCCATCCAGTCATCTGGGATGGGCATCGGCACGATGAATTGCTCGCGGCGGGTGCCAAAGCCGAGGACGACGATCTCGCCCTTCCACGGGTACAAGCCGGTTGTCTCGATGTCGAATGAGATAGTGCCGCGCAGCCGGGTGAGCATGCGCCGGAATGCGGGTTCGGAGTCGACCAGAACCGGATTGGTTATGGAGGGGGTGGGCACAGACTTAATCAGGCGGGCGAAAGCAGCGACATCGCTATCGAATGTAGATTGCTCCCACTCATTTCTCAACACATAACTTGGGTGGAATGTCGGGAAGTAAGTGATGTCATCCTTGACGATCGGCTTGCCGCGGAGCTTGACGATGCCCTTGGTCTTAAGGGCTGCCTCAAGGGCCACATTGCCCAGCAGGAGGACGAACTTTGGCTTGACGACAGATAACTGCTTGTCGAGCCAATAGCGGCATGCGGCGATCTCAGGCGTCGTGGGCGCTCTGTTGTCGGGCGGCCGGCAGTTGACCGCGTTGCCGATGAACCCCTCGACCTTGTGTTCTTCTAAGACGCGCCGGAGGTATTGCCCGCTGCGCCCGACGAACGGCCGGCCCGTGTCATCCTCGCGCTTGCCCGGCGCTTCGCCGAGTATCATGATGTCGGAGCGCTTGATGCCTTTGTCGATCAGGCACACGAACTGAGCCGTCTTGTGGAGCGCGCAGCGCGTGCAGTCTGGGTCCCTGAGTTCAGCCATTCACGAGCTCCCCGGATTGGCAATCGACGACGTAGCCTGACGGCGTGACTTGGTAGATGTTGATGGCGGGGTGCTCGAGGTGCTTGTTGATGCGGTAGAGCGTGGTGAAGTAGATGTTGGCCACATTCCACTGCGGCTGGGTTATCAGATCGAAGCAGAGGGGGCATGGGCTGTCAGTCACGTAGACATCCATGGGCGGTGGCGCGAGCGGGTTATCCAACATGCGCAGGCGGATTTTCTCGAAGGCGTTTATTTCGGCGTGGACGGCGCGCACGCAGCCGCTGCCCGGCGGTGAGCAGTGACGCCCAGTGCAATGCTCTTCGCCAGCTGGCGGGCCATTATATCCGATTGAGAGGATGTTCTTGTCGGTCACCAGGATGCAACCCACACTGAGGCGCATGCAGGTGCTGCGCTTGGCGACGACGTGGGCCATCTCCATGAACATCTGGAGTCTGGAGATGCGGTTCATTGGTTGACCTCGAAGCGGAATGGGTGCGCCTCGCCCCAGAGGCGCAGGTGATAGTTGAGCCACCGCCACACGTGATCGTCGTGCTGGCCGTAACCAAGGGTGTGGCGGATCGCCATGTTGCAGCGCTCGTGGCGGCAGATTTCCTCCATGCTCATTTCTCTATCCTCTGCCAGTCATCGGTGTAATATTGCACCTCGGTGTCGACGCTGGGCCACGTCAGCTCAGTCTCCGTATGCCGCCAATCGGCCGGTGGCGCGGGCGTGGGCGGTGGGCGCTTGTAGGTGTAATTTATCCATTCCGCGGGCGGCTGAGTGCGTATCGCCTGGGCTTTGAATTTCTTGTATCGACATGGCGACAGACGGGTGTACCAGGTGCTCCAGGTGTGGCCCTCCTTGAGGCGGCCGCAAGCATCCCATCCGTCGGGAACGCCCAACCCGCCATACCAGCGACGGCCGTACCCGGCGCGCTCGCCCGGCGTAAGCATGGGCAAGGGGTTCATGTCATCCCAATCGGGATCGAGTACGGGGACGGATTGAGCGCCCAGCGGGACCTTCACTTTATCTTGAGCGCCTCCCTCGCGTCGTTGACGAAGAGATGCAGTGAGGTAATGTGCATGACGAAGTTCCCGGGAGTGCAATTCTCCGCTTGGGTCTGTTCGAGCACCCAGAGCAGAAGGCGGCATGTCAAATACATGTCGTTGCGGAAGTGGCGATAGAAGTCGCACGAGCGGATGTAATAGACGACATGGAGCTTGTCGTTGCGCCGGATGAAGTGGTAGCCCAGAGTGCACGGGATGCGCTGGCCATGGTGCGCGCCGGTGTCCTCGGGAAAGAATATGGGCAGGTAAGCCTGGCGCGTGAGCGGCTGTTGCTGGAGCAGGCGCACCAAGTCATCGAGGTCGCCGTAGCGGAAGCGGATGCCGAAGGGGCGGGCGCCGGCTTCGCGCGGCCACATGCGCTCCGGATAGGTGTGGGAGAACAAGCCGTTCTCATTCTTGAACGGGTGGTTGCTGGCGGCGTGCGGCCACCAGGCTTCCGAGGGCGGCGGATTGTGCGGTATGCCGCTGACGCGCTCGGCGAAGTGATCGTCGGCCCAGGGCAAGTCTGGGTGGATATCGTGGCGGAGCCGCTCGAGGGTGGGCGGGATCGGGACTGAGAATGACACGAAGAGTTGCTCGAGAGTGGCCAGCTCAGGGCGGTTGGCGGTGGATAGCCCTTGCCACGTCTCGGTCTTGATCTTGGGTGAGGTGTCGAAGCCCTCAGTGATTGATTTAATCGCTTGCGTAAAATTCCAATATGCTTTCATGTTTTCCTGTTCTCGGCGATGTATTTCTTGAGCCATGCGGTGTCGGGCATGCGGCGTCCAGTGCTGCGGCGGATGCGTTTCTCCGGGCCAAAGCGTGAGGGGGTATCGGACAGTGTGCGGGCCAGGCGCTTGACAACTCTGCCATGGAAGTACGGGTCCTTGACTTTGATGAGATTGAGTGAGGCGACTGGATCGGGTAGGCTCGGGATGAGAGAGATGAACGTCATCGGATGCACGGTGATATTAGCGAAGTGACAAGTGATGTCAAACTTCTGCAACTGGAATGGCGGCAGCAGGTGATCGAGGATCAGAATGAGATCGGCCGGGAACTTGCGGAACCACTCTGTGGTGCGCCAGAACACATCGACTGCGGTGGTGTCGGGCGACAGCCAAGTGAGAACGACCGACTGAATGCACGGGCCGAACACCGAGCCGATGCCGCGATCTTCTGGGATCTGCCCATTGAGCACGCGCGAGCCCTTGATGACATGGTTGAAGGTGTTGAATGACACCGAGAAATCGATGAACTCTGGCGTGTCCGTGGCTGGGTCTTCGTCGAGGATGAAGGACACCGAGCCGTACTTGGCCATCTCCCGGCGATGTGACCATAAGCTGAGAGCTGCAGCGTGTGACTCGACGTTCCAGTAATTCTTCTTCAGCAACGACATCTTGGTGCCGTTGAGGTACCCGCCATCGGTCAGAGTGATGTCTGAGGTGGTGTCGGTGAAAGTAATCTTGCGCTGGCGCAGGATCTTACGCTCGCCCGCGTAGAAGTCTGCTTCGATGCAGCTGAGACGAACGGAGTGGTGCAGCCATTCATTTTTCACGGTTAACAGAGATCCTCCAGATCGGGTGGCGACCAGCCGGGCGGCTTGACCACATCATGGGTAGAATTGCGCAGGGAGTCGCTGGCGAAAGCGGCTCGGACCTTGAGCATGTTTGCGCTGTGGACGCGACGCCAGCCCTCATAGAAATCGAAACCGTGCAGATGGGCAGAACCGATGGCGACGTACACGGAGTCGACCAGGGCGTCGAAGCGTTTAGCCAGTGTGGGCGCGGTGGTGTATTCGAACGCCTCTTCTGTCAAGAACTTCTCCCGGAAGTCGTAGAGATCCAAGGGGAGGTGCCGCGGCGGGCCGTCGTACGCGATGTCGAAGCGAGTGTGGAAATCCCTGATGTCTCTGACCAAATCTGGTCGTGACGGCTGGAGCATGTCGATGATGCGCTGCGGGTCGTCGCCCAGGTGGTAAATGATATGGGCATGCTGGATGGCCCACATATTGTACATTCGTCTGATCTGGTCGCTGGCGAGACCGACTTCAGCTATGAATGTCTCATCTTCACCGGGCTTGGCTATATGATGGAGGTTCGTCGGCGCACAATAGATGAATGTATGGCCATGGTGGTAGAAATCGCCAACATCCAAAGTGAATGGCACCGTGTGGCATATATTATAGATGTTGTGGCTCACACACGGGTGACGGACAAAGAGCGTGTCGACCATGTTGTTGTAACGGGTGACCCGATGATGCAATTCGTCGCGGGATACGGGTGGGCCTTCGGACTCTTTTATCTTCAGGTTAAAGTGTGACGCGACCGCTTTGGCTAGGGTCGACTTTCCGGTAGCATCCATACCCTCAATTATGATTGCCATCAGCCCAAACCATAATGGTTGCCAGGGGTTAGCGCCATGGTCTAGATATAAATATATTGACAATGGCACTATCTTCAGCCGAATATATTCCTGTGACGCCGCTCTGTCAAGTGGCAGAGAAAAATAAAGTGTTCATGGGAGAAATAAATATCGTGCCAAAAGTTAAACGAAGGGGTAGAGTGCTGCGGCGGAAACTTCGAAATTATAAGACACTCGTTGAGCTCGCGCAAGAATATGGCGTGCAGCGTCAAACATTGAACCAGCGCTTATGGGTGCGCAAGATACCCTTCGAAGAAGTCGGCTCGGGTAAACAACCGACCATCGTCGTTCACCGCAGATATTGGGCTGAGCTGAAAGTAAGCGTGATGGGTAGACCCAGGAAACAACTACCGGAGACCTAGATGTCCGTGGCCTACATGTGGCACAAATGGGCAACCCCGCTTGATGCCGCTCTACAGTATGCCAGTGTGGGATGGAAGATCTTTCCCTGCTATCTCCACACCAACCCCAAGTCGGGTCGGATTGAGAAGAAGCCGTGTCCCGGTATCTTGTGGACTGAGGTTGCGACGACTGACGTAAAGAAGATTAAGTATTGGTGGACGAAATGGCCAGACGCGTTGATTGGTCACTGTCCGGGCGCGAGCGGCCACGTCGTCATCGATGTTGATGTTAAGGACGGTGGGCGCGGGGAGGAGCAGTGGGGCGAACTGAATGGCTCGCGCTCCATACGCACGATGAATTCAATGACGATGCACGACGGCCACCACCTGTGGTTTAAGAAAGGGTCGCTCGAGCACGTCGGCTACTTCCATCTGGCCAGCAATGTCGAAGTACGCAGCGACTCAGTCTATGTAATCTTGCCATCGACGCCAGCAAGCAATTACATCTGGGTGGGCGCTCGAGAACCCATGCCCATGCCCGACTGGCTGGTGACGCGCATCAAGCAAAATGAAGCAAGCGCTGAGAACAAGCGAACGGTCGACACAGAAGTCGATTATGACGAAGCGCTGAAGAAGTTTATGAAGCGGTTACCGGGCAGGAATGGAGTGATGGGCGGGGATCGGCCCTGGCTCCGAGTCCATGTGCTCGAGACCGGGGAGATACCCAAGGACAATGAAGAAGATCGCAGCGGCGTGTTGCACCGGATGGAGTGCCTGCTGCGCGACCTCGGGATGACTGAGGGGGAATGCTTCGCCCTGGTGTGGCGGTCCGGCTGGTGTAAGTTCAGGACTGATGAGCGGCGGCGCAATGGCGAGGAGCAGCTGGCTCGTGAAATCGCTAAGGTGTACGATGAGGAAGAAGACGATAGTCAGCAGAGCCGCGAGACCAAGCGGGTCGGAAAAGCCGAGGGTTATGATTTAGTCCGCGCGATCGACATACCACCACGGAAGAAAGACTGGTTGTGGTTTGGCCACTTGTTGCGGGGCGCGCTCGAGTTGCTCACAGGCATACCGGGCCTGGGCAAGAGCCAAGTGCAGATCGGCTATGTGGCTTGTGTGACGACAACCAAGCCGTGGCCCGATGGCTCGAGCAGTGGGCCACCGGCCAACGTCATTATGCTCACGGCCGAGGATGCGCTCGACGACGAAGTTATCCCACGCCTGATGGCCGCAGGAGCGGATCTGAAGCGAGTCCACATCCTGAAGAGAATTCGGACCGACAAGAAAACCCACCGCCAGTTCTTGCTGGGCGAGGACTTGGACGTGCTCAAGCAATGCATCGAGGAAGTAAAAGATGTAGCACTGGTCACGCTCGACCCCATCACGGCGTATATGGGCAAGATTGACTCGCATAAATCCACAGAAGTGCGCGGGCAACTGGGCCCGCTGAAGGACCTCGCTGAAGAGATGAGAGTGGCTTTTAGCGCCATCACCCATCCGCCGAAAGCGCCATCGCAAAAAGCCATTGACCACTTCATCGGGTCGCAGGCTTTCATCGCTGCCGGGCGCATCGGCCACTTGTGCATCCCCGAGATGGACGAGGACAAGGAACCGACCGGGCGTATTCTGTTCGCTCACGCCAAGCACAATCCGTCGAGGTCGAAACCCACTTACGCTTATGAGATCCAGAGCAAAGTTGTCCAGAAGTCACCTGACGTCATCGAGTCTCCGTTCGCCGTGTTCTTCAAGGAGCCGGTCGACATCACTGCGGATCAAGCGATCAGCGCAGCGAGCGGGCGAAGCAAGGATGGCGAGCGGTATGCGGAGCAACGGGTGCTGCAGACACTGTTGGGCGAGTTATTGGCTGCCGGGCCTGTGCTGGCGAAAGAGATCAAGGACACCGTGGAGAAGCGGGGGTTCACCGATAAGCAATTGCGCAAGGCGCGACAGGAGTTGAAAGTGGAGACGCATAAGGTCGGAGGATCGGACGGCGAGTGGTGGCTATGCTTGCCGGGAACGTGGAACCGGTGAAATGCCCTACGCGCGTATGCGCGCGTGCGCGTGCGCGCGCACGGGGTCCGTCACAGCAGGGCGCCTTTGGATTCTTTGAGTGTTTTCAATGGGTTACCAGGGCATCTTTAAAGGGCGTCTTTGGATGCTTCAGGGCATCTTTAAATCCTCACTTAATTTTAAAGATGCCCTGAGAATTTTAAAGATGCCCTCAAAAATTTTTAAAGACGCCCTGGTAACTGCTTGATAAGGCTCAAAGAAGTAAACACGCCCTCAAAAAATGGGCATTACGCGCGTACGCGCGCGAGGGAGCCGGAACTTCTTTGAGCCATTCCCAAACATCATCCTCGTGCTCGGCGACTATTGACTATCTTTGCGGTCGACTCTTCGATGGTGCGGCACAGTTCGAGGATGGCTTCCATGATCATCTGCGCTTCCGACAGTTCGGGGTCGACACCGGGATAGTAATACATGTCTGCTTTGCGCCTCAGGGCGCTGCGGCGTTCGGAGGAGGTTTTCGGCTTCTTCACTTGGCCGCTCCCTTGATCGCCTTCCGCAGTGCTGGGATGTCTTCCTCGTTGATGACCCAACGACCCACAGGCTTCGCCCAGCGGAGCGCACGCATGGCTCGGCGGATTTGCCGGCCGGATACGCCTAGCTGCTCGGCGACGGCGTCCACGGGCATCTGGACGGGCGCTGAGGACTGGCGTGGCGGTGACTCCCAAGTCGGCTGCGAGGACGAGGATTTACCCGGTGTGGCCGTTGGCGCTGCCGCGCTGGTAGCTGAGACTTTCATCGCAGCGACCCGCGCCTTGCGCTTCTCGCGGCGGGTCTGCGGCGCAGGCGTCGAGGGCGCGTCGCTCAAGAATCGCTCGACCGTGCGCTCCTCCTGCGGCTGGAGAAGTTGTTCGTCGTCGAGCTCCATGATGTCTTCGAGATGGGTGCACTCGACCTTGACGCCGAGGCGTGAGAGGATAGTCACATGGTCGAGCCATTTGAAAGGTTCGCCCCCCAGAGCGAGAGCGATCTGCGATCGCGCCTCGCGCAGGGATCCCCATGTGGTGATGAGTTGCTTATCGCGTCCCCTGGTTATGTAGACGCAAGTCGCTGCCGGCCGCGAGGGCGGTGAGGGCGGTGTGGATCTTCTCGTATCAGTCATTGCGGTTCTCCAGTTTTGGTGCTGACAGATGTCGCACGTCGATCTTAGACTGAAGCGGGGGAAAAGCAACCGTTAACGCATAGGGGGTAATACCCATATGGCAAAGCTCGAGCAGAAAACCGTCAACGCCGGCTGCGTCGCTGCGCAGGCCCGGTTCAACGCCATGTCGATCACGGAGGCCAAGGAGCAGATCTCGTACGACATGCAAGGCTTCCTGGCCAGCATGGTCGAGCGCAAGGAGTGGAACTTGCCTCGAGGATTGCTCAAGCTGGCCGAACTGATCGACCTCATCGCCAAGGAGAATGGCATTTGACCCTCAACGACGTCTACTTCATCTGGAGCAATGAGCACAACGGCTGGTGGGCGCCCGACAGACGGGGCTACGCGAGCGGATTGCTCGGCGCTGGCGAGTACACCCGCGACGAGGCGATCGCCATCTGCAGAGACGCCCTGCCCTCCGCAAGCCATGTCAAGAGGATCTCGGAGATACCGGTGCGCCGTCAGGATGTGATGGAAGTTCTCGACCGAGCGGCGCACGTGCCCAAGGAGGTGTGGTCGGGCAATGACTAAAACGGATTTGACAGATACGGCCGAAGTATATAAATATATGTATGTTGTAAAACCATTGGAGGAAGCAACATGCCTGCAGTAAGAGTAAAGTATTCATTCACGGCCGATGAAGATGGGTCGAACCCCTCGCCAGTAGTCACTGAGCGGATTACATCCGACGAAGCGGTGGCGGAGTTCTCTGAATACTCCAACCGCCGCCAGATGGATCTCGAGTCGGGGATCAATGGCATCATCATGGACACGCTGGCTGATGGAAAGCCGCACTGGCCAAAAGAGGTCACCAAGAACCTCAAGGCGGGCGGCTACGCCGAGACCTCGACCCGGGTGACGCTGCGCAACCTCGCCCGGCGCAATAAGATCTTGCACAACAGCGATGGATCGTACCAGAAGAAGAAGACGAAATAGCAATAAACTCGCCCGGTGGTTTAACGCCGCCGGGCGACCGAGGAGATGCTGGATGGTGTGGAAGTACATCGATGATGAAGATCCGACGATAGACGGATGGTATGTGGTGTGGCGCACCGCCGACGAAGGGCCCGATCATCCGCCGGCTGAGTGGGATGGTATTGAAGAGTGGTCGCATGGCGCGTGGCCGCAGGGCGACTGGGGCATCACCGCATGGTGGGATCAGCCCTTCACGACGATGGCTGAGGCCGAGGCAGCGGAGGTGCCCGAGCCGGGCAAGGAGAAATGACCAACGAGGAGATCGCCGCTGTTCTGCGCTCCATCGCCGACAGTCTGGAGCCTGGGCCGGCGCATGGCGGGCGGATGAGTTATGCTCGAGATTGGTTGCGCGGGTTGGCGAACAAGTTGCTCCTGCCGCCGCCGCCCGACGACGCTCGCGATAGCCCGATCGACGATCTCTGGCTCAGCTCGCGCGCGCTCAGGGTCCTGAAGGCTTTTGACATCCTGACTATTCGCCAAGCGATGGAAATGACTGACGAGGAATTGATGCGCCTGCCGGAGTTCGGGGTCAAGTCGCTGCATGACGTGAGAGTCAGCATTAAGAGGTGGTGTGATGAACAAACCCGTGAGAATGATTCCGCCCCAGTACAAGAAGGGCGGATTGAGAAGTGAAGCTCCGCGCTCGACCATCGCTCATCACACAATGCTCCAGCGAGTGCGCAAGATCAAGGGGTATAAATATCCTGGCGTCATCGTCAGTATTTTTTATACCCTCAAGGGCGAGGTGCGCTACGTGGTCGAGGCCGATCACCCGGACTTCGCCGGCATGCTCCACATCTTCAGCGACAGCGACCTGGAGGAGAGATGAATGGAAGGGCCCGGCGGAGAGTATCAAGACGACCAGGACCGAACGGTAGTCGCCCTCGGCTGGAACCTCAGAGAAAGACTGGCCTTGCAGACAGCGCGGCGAATTTTGACTGAGATATCTGCTCATGATAAACTGGGTGATGACAGCTATCACGATGTGGTTATCGACTTGGCCCGGTCATGGGTGGAGCTTTATGGATGAAACTATCGCGCCGCAATCTCTTAGTCGGACTGGTCGCTGCACCGGCGATCGTCAAGATCCAGTCGCTGATGATCATGCCGCGTCGGCCGTGGCCTCCGCTCATCGCCAGCGACGGCTTGCTGCTCTACCATGACGGCTTGCTGAAGTGCAACGGCGCGCTGGCGCGCAAGGAAGACTTCCCCGAGCTCTTCGCTCTCATGGGCACAACCTGGGGCGGTGATGGTGTGGACACCTTCCGTCTGCCCAACATGGAGCCGATGCCCTTCCTGGGCGAGCGCATGCTCGGTCATGCGGTCAATGTCAAGCCCGAGAACGGGCCGATCGGAATGATCGTGTTCACAGGAGCATTTGGATAACATGAGCTTTCCGCGTTCCGCTCGACTCCCGTCGACGGCGTCCGAGGAAACCCCCCCTCGAGACGAAGCGGAGAGGCGGGGGCGGGTCAACTCGAGCCCCCCTTTGGAAGGCCCGCCCCTTGCTTACCCCTGAGCCCACACCCACATTCATCTGCCGGGATTGCCAGGCCGCTGTCTACGACGCCCTCGGGCACGTGCGCGAGCGCTGCTGGCCCTGTCAGTGGGTGGCCAACATCCCAGACCTTGACGAGCGCGCCCGCGTGCGCCGCTGGCTGATTGAACTCGAGGTGATCGATGAGCAATGACAACAAACCACCCATCGGCCCGACTGGAGACTTCCCCAAGGGCAAGCTGGACGCCGACGATGAGGGCGGACTGATGCTCGCTATCTCCGTCTACAATGGTGTGGTCAGGGTCGACTTCGGCAAGCCGCTCGAGTGGCTCGGTCTGCCGCCGGAAGAGGCGCTGGCCTTCGCCTCTCTGCTCGTCAAGCAGGCGATGGCGATCAAGGGTCACAGAGAATGACGCATCATTGCCACTGGCCCGGCTGCGAGCGCGTCGTGCCACCGCGCTTGTGGGGATGCAAGGAGCACTGGTATCGCTTGCCCGCACATCTGCGCAAACGCATCTGGCAAACCTATGTCCCGGGCCAGGAAAAGTCTAAGACGCCATCCACAGAATACATCGCCGCAGCCAAGGCAGTGCAGAAGTGGATTGTCGAACAAGCGCAGGGAGACCTGTTCCGATGAACTCACCCCTTAACTTCATCCCTATCAACACGCGCAATGCGCCCTATCGACTGATGCTCCGGGCGCGGTGGCGCGCGTTCAAGCACACCTTTCCCTTCCGCAAAGGTCACCGCATCTGGCGGGTCTACAGCCATTTCGGCCTCAAGACTCACCGCATCTTCTGCGAGTGCGGCCGGGAGTTCAAATGAAAGAGATGCACGCGGCCATCCGCTCGAGCCTGAGGCCCGACCCGGTCATCACCATGACTTCAGCGCCGCCGAGCGAGTTCCGCATTCCCGTGGGCATCGCGTGGTCGATCGAAGATGCCATGATGTTCTTCAATGAGGTCACTGTTCCCGACTTCCTGTGCCTGTGTATCAAGGTGCCCATGTGCAAGTACTGCAACAACGTCGCCGAGGCTGTGGCTTTCTTCAACGATGAGTGCTGGCGATGAAGAAGCAAGTCATCATCGGGCCGACGACGCGGCAGCAGCCGGCGACATGCCTCGAGTGCGGCGCAGTGTTCGACGCGGCCACCGGCGTCGGCAACGCATCCCAACCGAACCCCGGCAGCATCGCCATTTGCGTTAAGTGTGGGCATATCCAAGCCTTCGACGCCCAGCTGCAGTTCCGCCAGCTCACCGACGCCGAGCGCGGCGCGCTGGCTGGGCATGACCTTGTCCAAGCGTTGAGCAGCGGATATCGCAAGAAGAGGCTCAATTGAAACGACGCTTGAAGAAGAATGAATACCGCTGCGCCGGATGCCACAAGGTGTATGAGAAGGGCTGGTCCGACGAAGAGGCAGCGGAAGAGTGGAACCGGGACTTCCCGGGCCAGCCCATCGACAAGGACACAAGCTTAATCTGCGACATCTGCTACGAAGCCATCAACAAAGACATGAAGGACAACCCGTGGAAATACGAAGGATTGGATCATTGACACAGTTTGCCGACATCGCTCAAGCCCTCAAGTATCAGATCCGCTCTGGCTCGGGTTGGGATGAACTCAGCGGCGCATCCAAGGAAGCGCTCGACCAGATGGCCACCTGCATCGCCCGCACCGTGTCGGGCGACGGCCAGCACTGGGATACCATCATCGAGCTGGCCCAAGCGGTGCGGCCGACGGCCATCGCCAGGGGTTCGCACCGGCCCGCGCTCGACCTGGCTGACATGGAGCGCAAGACCCGTGAGATACCCGTCAAAGAATGAAGTTGCGCCGACGCCATTAGACGCTCGCACGCGGCGATTATACGGTTGCCTGGCGTATCCCCTCAGTTTAAGGTGTAATCGCCGTCGTACGCCGTCTATGAGCGGCTGACGACGCTCACAGCAACAGGAGGAGTCATTGCCGGGGTTTACCTATAAATCTTATTCCTTCGTCGACAAGGATCCCATCATCGATGAGATCCGGACCATCGTCGGCGCCAGCGGGGCGAGCTACAAGTGGATTGAAGATGAAAGCGGCGTCACCGTGACGACGCTCTATGCCTGGTTCGGAGGTAAGACGAAGAAACCACAAGCAGCCACCATCAACGCCGTCCTCCGCGCGCTGGGCTATAAGCTGGCCCCAGTGCCCACGGGCGCGGCGATCGTCAAATTTATGCCACCCATGCCCCTGCCCATCAAGCAGCAGCGAGCCGCTACCTCGACTCGCCACGTCGTCCAGATGGCCAAGTATGTGAAGGGGAAGAAACATGGTTAAATTCAGGCTCGGTTTCACCATCTCCGCAGAGACATTGTTCTCTATGATGTCCAAGGTGCTGCCCATCGACGACCTCCACGTCGAAGAAGTGTTTGAGCCCGACCGCGGCCACGGCCACCCGCTGGGCGGCTTCAAGGACACCGAGCATCTACCAACGCACAACCTCAAGGCTCAGATCAAGCATCTGGGTCAAGATAGCTTGATGCCGAAGCAACTAAAGCCCAAGCAGCCAGCCAAGCAGCAGAGGCGACGCGGCGTCGATCTCAAGCGTGGGATCAACGGCATCATTATCACCGCGCTCAGCGACGGCGCAGTGCACAGGGCGGTCGACCTGCAGCCGCTCCTCAAGGCAGCCGGCTTCTCGGAGAACTCCATCAGCTCGAGACTCCAGCAGCTCAAGGAGCATGGTGTGGTCAGGCAGACGGGCATTGGCGCTTGGCGATTGACGGACCCCGTGATGCCCATCGCCCGCGAGAACGTCCGCGAGGCGTCGGCGAAGAAGAGTGCGTGATGTGAACCCGTTGGTCTGCCTACGCAAGGTTGCTGGCAAGCCGGCTCCGGTGCCGAGCAAGCATGGGGCGTGCTCCCTCTGCTCATCATCAGTGTGGGTGGCGCTCTCATCGCCGCCCATCACTGATGACATCTGGTGCTTGGAGTGCACCGCCGTTCAGATCGCTCTGTCGGAGAAGCAGGGCAAGCCGGTGCTGATGAGACGACCGACCGAGATGCAGCTCGCCGACCTGGCGGCGCATTGGAACAAGCGATGAAGAAGTGGAACAACTTCGTCTGGCGCTGGTGGCCCGACCGACTGGTTGTCCTGCTGGTCAAGATCAGGCCTGAGCCCAAGTGGCATGAACTCTCGGCTCGAGACTTTCCCAACCAGAGCCACATGGCGGCGATCACCTTCATGTCGCCCTACTGGGCGCGGCCCGGGGTGTGCAAACTGTGACTCACCCTCACTTCCCACACTGCCACACCTACATCCTCGACGCCGAACATAACCCAGTGCTCGAGACGGACTTCCAGAAGTGGTCGATGTGGATGTTCACTGATCACGATCGCCGCCAGGTCAAACTGACTGAGCAGGGCGACGTGTGGGTCTCCACCGTCTTCCTCGGACTCGACCACCACTTTGGGCTCGGGCCACCCATGCTCTACGAGACCATGTCCTTCATCGAATTCGAGGGTCAGCAGCAATGGCGCTGGAGCACCTGGGCCGAGGCCGAGGTTGGACATGACATGGTGGTGTCGATAGTATTCAAGCCGACGCCGATCCTGGTGAGATCATGAATGAGTTCGCTGCTTGCCGCTTCATCTGCTGCCGGGCATCGCGCAAGTGCTGCGGGTGCTGTTTCGAAGAGAGGTCATACGCATGTCCATTGAGAAGCCCACCATGCGAGAGAAGTTTATCGCTGCCCTCGGCCGCGAACCCATCAATGATGACCTCGAGCGATGCGAGTGCCCACACGCGGGACTCCCCGGACACTTCCAGTGTGGATGGTGCGACGCCTGCGACGGCCCGCGCTTCATGTGCACCCATCTCCTGACACTGAAGGTGACCAAAGAGGAAGAACTGCGTATGCTGGCCCCACGGTATTTTTGGAGCAATTGAAATGCTTGATCTCAGGGACTACATCATCGTTACCGAGCCGCTCCTGGATCCGCTCCAACTCAACGAAATCGTCGCCGTCACCGAGGGTGTGGGTTGGCGCATCCCGCCCTCATCGCCGGACTATCCCGAGCGCACCTGCACGACGTACCCTTTGAGCGCGGCTGTCGGCGGCAACTACCCATGCGAGCCCGCTAAGCTGCCGATGGCCAAGAGAGCCGACGAGATCTTGCTCGACGCCTCCGTACGCGCGCTGAATATCTACAAGACCAAGTGGCACCTAGTGACGCGCACCGACTCCGGCTTCGACATCCTCCGCTATGAGACCGGGCAACACATCGGCCTCCACCGCGACGACATGGTGCCGCGGGTGTTGTCGATGTCCATCGGCCTCAACGGCGACTACACGGGCGGTGAGTTCAAGTTCTGGGGCGACCTCACATTCCGGCTCGAGGCCGGCTGCGCTCTCATGTTCCCGCCGAACTTCATGTACCCGCATGAGATCTTGCCAGTCACCAGGGGCACCCGCTACTCGATGATCACGTGGTTCATGTGACAGAAGCCACCACCATCACCGTGGGCGACGTGCTGAAGGCTGCCTTCAACGCGCTGCTGGTGGACGACTTAGCGGAGCGCGATCGGCTGTGCGCCGTCCTCGAGCGCGCGTGGCCCAAGGGAGCCGAGGGCGAGGAAATCCCTCTCGACACACCCATTCCGCCAGAGGCGTGGTTGGAGAAGTGAATGGTGTGGGCATTGGAGATCACCGGGCTCGGCCTCGTCGCCCTGGTCGTCGCCCTGATCGCTGCGGCGGCGATTTACATATTCTGGCCCGAGAAGGCGTATCCGGAGGACGACACGTGGGATGTGTGGGATGACTATTGACAACGATCCAAACAACGCTCCCTCAGCGGACTCGACTCGCTACTACAAGTGCGACGGCTGCCAGCATCTGCACGTGATGCTGGTCGACGCCGAGGACAATGTGCTGGCGACGGCGGTGATGAGCCGTGAGATGCTGCTCGAGATGCTCGAGGTGGTCGACGGCGACGCCGATGACGCCGACGACGAGCGCCGTCACTAAGTGGACTGGCCAGCCATCGCGTTCTGGGTCGCGCTGCTCGTCGTGGCCCTCGTCGGCCTCGCGCTGCGCGCCCTCGGGTGGATTTAAGCCACCACCGCCACTAGCTCTCCTCATCTTCCTCCTCCTCGGGCGAGAGCCTGGCGGACAGCTTCTTGGCATATCTCATCCAGTTGTCGCGCGATTTGCGTACATCTTCGAGCTCTGCTTTGAGATCTTCGATTATTTGACGCTCTCTAGGTCCGAGATTGAGTATGGCGCACTTTTGCCCATCGCCCTCAACGCCTTGCGGAGCCGTCTGGGGTCGATCCCGTGCGCCCTGGCGTATGACGCCGCCGTCAGCCGACTTCCCGGCGTGGACGCTCCTGACGGCTTCTGAGAGGATGCCCGGAGCGCCGCCAGTTTCTTCGCTGCGACGGCGCGCTCGTGGGGATTGTTGTTTCTCTTGGGGTCGGCCATCGCTTCGAGCTTGTCGACCAGTGTGGGCTTCTTGCCGAATTTCATATGAGCTCCTCAGCGTTGCTTTGAACGCATCAAGCGCAGCGCGGCTGCGGTAGTTGCGGTTGTTGATCTTGATCCTCGGCGGGAAGCCGAGCTCCGGGTCGTTCGTCCAGCGCCACCCGGTCATCGGGGTGACGCCGAACTCCTTCCACACTCTGGGGTCGGGGACCAGGACGTCGGTCACCGGAGCAACGTCGCCAGCTTGTCGCGCAAGCTCATGGCGTCCACGTCGTCGTCCTGGTCCTGGAGGACCTCGACCAGCCATTCGGCGTCTTCTTTCGAGATGATCGGCGAGTCGTTGACCATCGCCAGCAGGCGTTCTTCCTCGACGTGGTTCCCGGCGTCGCCGAGCACCTCGGCGTGGCCCTCGAGCAATCCGTGCAGGACGGAGAGTTCGTCAGGCGTGAGGTCGAGAGTCATCGGCGGGCGTCTCCGTTGAGGGAGTGGATGAGGTCGAAGAGGCGTTCTTGCTCGGCCAGGCCCTCGGGTGTGTCCTCGTTCTCGTCGTCGATGGTCAGGTAGAAGTCATCGAGGGCCTTGTAGGCGGCGTCGAGCTTGGCCTGGTGAGCCGGGTAAAACTCGGCGTAGCATTCGCGGTAGCGATCAGCGGCGGCGTCGGGGGTTTCGAACTCCGGCGTGCCGAGCATGTCGTTGACCTCGGCCAGATCGCCGACGCGGTAGCCGTCGCCGGGGATGTCGCCCTGCGCATTCTCCGGCGTGCCGTCCTGGTCCTCGGCGGGGACGACTCGCGCCATCCAGGCGGCGGCGTCATCGCGCGTGGCGAAGGGGCCGACGGCAGTCATGTTTGCCAGTTCGAAGGCGTAGAAGGTGGGGGCAGTGGCAGTCATTGAAGTTCTCCGTTGGTGTCATCTCCAGCTTAAGATATGGTCGGGGATTTCTCAATGAAAAATCACCCGACCAGCCAAGAAATCTTTGCCCTTTTTACCCGGCCACCACCATGGTGAGGTCGATGAGGTTTTCCATGGCGCGGGTGGCTGCAACGTAGCAAAGGTTAACCTCTTGAGCTACCTCCCACGCCTGCTTAGCGTAGCGGCTCGGGCAGGTGCTGGAGCGGTTGAGCCAATACACATTGGTCCACTCTCTCCCTTTCGCCTTGTGGATGGTCGAGAGCGTGACAACCCCGGAGACGTCGTCGGCGAAGAGTTGATCCACTGCGTCGCAGACTTGGGTCATGTGGGTCCCGCCGGTCGACCGGACCTGGTCGATGATGACGTGCATCGTGGCGACCATGTCCTCGAGCATCTGGAGCTTGGTGCCCTCGACCTTCTTGGACTGGTCAGCGAAGAACTTGTCCAACCTTTTCTCGTAGGCGTCGATGGTCTTGGCCGACTTCCACTTCTGGGCGAGGCGGAGGATCGACTTGGCGATATCCCGGCCCTCGATCTTGCAGGGGATGCGGGCGCGTATGAGGGCGAAAGCGGCTTGTACGAGCGGCTTGGTGTTGCGACATAGGATTGCGTCAGTGGAGGTCGGCTTCGCCGTCAGCAGGGCGTCCCACGCCATCTGTGACACCGTCCCCTCAATGGCGTCCTCGTGGGCCTCGATGTGGCTCACCCACTGATGGGCAAACTCGACGATGGCGCGCGGGCAGCGGTAGGTGACCGTCAGGGGCATCTCGATGGCCTTGAAGTCCTGGCGGATGAGCTCGAGCGAGTCGTTGTCGGCTCCGGTGAAGCCGTAGATGGCTTGCCTCGGATCACCGACGGCCATCAGACGGCCACCCGGCAGGAGGAGCCGCTTGACCAGCTCGCGGCGGGCGGGGTTGGTGTCCTGGGCCTCGTCAACGATGATGTTGTCGTAGCGGAAGTGGCGCATCGGGAGAACCAGGGGCAGGTAGACCATGTCGTCGAAATCAATGAAGTCGGTCATGGCGTTGCTGGCCTTGAGGGTCCGCTGGGCGAGGGAGATGATCTCGTCGACCGCGTCGCCCTCGGCGTCGAGCTCCTCGTCGATCAGGTCGAAGTGGTTGATGATGTCGAGCCAGGCGGCGTAGTCGTGCAACCCACACACTGCGCCGACGGCGCGTTGCTTGGCCAAGCTAACCAGCTTGACGACGACGGAGGTGAAGGGGTGGCCCTCGCCCGCCAGCTTGGCGAAGATGTCTCGGACTTTGACGTTTTTGTCGTCGATCTTGACGTTGGGGGAGAACTTCCGGATGGCCTTGAGGCCAAAGGAGTGGACGGTCCCGGCGTTGGCTTGCTTCCAGTCGATCCCGAGGTCGACCAGCTTGCGGGAGAGTTCGTCGCCGATTTTCCTGTTGTAGGCCATGATGGCGGTCTTGCCGCGCATGCCAGCGACAGCGCCGAGGAAGGTGGTGGTTTTGCCGGAGCCGGCGACTGCGATCAGAACGCAGGAACCGCGGCCGTTGTGGGCCCAGTCGATGAAAGCGGCTTGTTGCTTGGACCAGGTGGTGGGCAGTGTGTAGGTCATCAGAGGATCTCCTTTTCTCCGACGTCTTTATCCCACACCTCAAGATGAATGGCAATGATTAAATCGAGGCCGAGGAAAGATTTCTCTCCCCTCGGCCCTGCCCCGTCCTTTCGTTCCCCGCTCGGAGAATGGAGATGCCTTGAGCGGGACGCCGGAGGAGGTATCACCCCGGGACGGCAGGGCAAACTCAGTGCAAGGTTCTCGGAAACAATTCCATGAAACAGTGGGTCTCCTCGTGTGGGTGTTCAGTGATCCGGCCCTTATTGACTGCCCAGCGCTTGGCGATCCGCTTGCCATCGCGGGCGGCGGCGTAGATGAAGATGTCCCGGGTGCGCCGGGTCAGCGCCGACATGTACACGTAGGCGTCGGCCTCGTGCTCTTCAATGAACTCGGTCATGGCCCGGGCGAGGTCCTGCTCCTCGTCGCCCTTGATGGTTGGGGTCATCAGGACGCAGAGGCGTCGGTCGTCGGCCTGGACCATTATCCCGGCGTCGAAGGGGCGCTTCTCCGCTAGGGCGACGTCGGCCACGTCGCGCACGAACTTGACCATCTGCTCGAGGGTGAGCTTCTTCACTGGCCATCCTCCTCGGTTTCGTGGTACTTGATGACAATCTCTCTGAGGTCATACGCCTGGATGGCGCCCAGGATGAACTGGGCCTCCTCCAGGTGTGGACGCCAGCGAGCCTCGGGCAGGAGTATCCCGTGTGGGTCATTGACCCGCTTCACCTTGCGCGCTGCCAGGCAGCGGGCGAGGAATTCGTCGAGTCTCATCTCACGCCTCCCACAAGCCGTCCTGGTAGCCCTCGTAGCGCGCCTGAGCAATGCGCCGCTCGGTCAACTCCCGCTGACGCCGGGCGGCGCGCTCGAGAGTGACGGCGATCCGGTCGAGCGCCGCGAGGCGCTCCTCCGGGTTGGGCAGCAGGGCGAGTTTCCTCGCCTGCCGCCGGATGCCAACTCGGCAGGTCATGTGGGCCGACTCCCCGGGTCAACGCGTGGAAACTCGCCGAGGATGGGAAGATGCTTTTTGGTTTTCTTCTCGTTGGCCCAAGCGTTCCAGTAGCGCAAGATGACTTCCAGTTTGTATTCCGCCCTCAGCATGACCTTGTCCCGAGTGCGGGCGATGTTATTCAGTTTTTCCCGGCACCACAGAATGGGGTCATCTCGCTCAAGTCTCGCGCCATCTTTCAAAGAGTCGAAGAATTGCTCCACCAGACCAAAATCGGCCACTTGACGGATGATCACATGAGCTGCCGCCACCGCCGACTTCGCGTGGACTTCGGTGGCCCATCCATGGGTCCACCTCGTGATTGCATCGTCGATATGCTTGGAGTGAGCCCAATACTCAGCTTGAATGTCGGCTGTGGTGGCTCCAACGCTCGGGCTTTTCTTGGTTCGGTAGAGATAGTGGAGCTTAGCGACAGTGCCGGCGTAGCTTGCAGAGGATACGCCGTCCATGATCAGGAAGTCGGAGATCTTGCGCGATCTTCCGGTGTCCACTGTCTTGCGAGACTCCCTGGTCACTCCGAACACGACGAGGGATTGGATCGGGGTGTCGGCCTCGACCACTGCTTCAAGGCGGTGCTGCCCGTCGTTGAGCAGACCTTCCTTGGAGATGATGATGGACTCGCCGTTGAGTTCCCATCTTCCGTTAAGGATGTCGTGAACCATCGCCCTCAGCGTGCGCCGGAGGATTGGGCGGTTGTTCTCGTTCGTCTCCAGCAATCTACGGGCGATATCCGGAGTGATCGTAATGACCTCCTGGAATATCTCCTTTTGACCTCGAGCCACGCGCTCGGCGAACCAACTCGAGTCGGTGGGGGGTTTGTGAGCGGCCATCGCCATCACCCCACCTGTCGATGAAGTTTGACCGAGTCGCCAGCGCGGTAGCCGGCGTAGGTGCCGGAGCCGGCCTGGGTGCCCCGGGCGCGGGACTTCTTGACGTCCATCGTGGCGATGACCGCCTTGTTCTCGCCCTCGAGCTGCTTGAAGTAGTCGCCGACGACCAGGGCGGTGGACTTGATGTCCGACGCGATCTGGACGGGGTTGCGGACGAAGTCGAGGGCTCGCTGGTAAACGCGGTGGGCGCAGGCGACCTTGAAGGTTTTGCGAAACTCCTGCCGCTCGCGTTGCGACAAACCCTTGGGCAGGTGGCCCTTGTAGAGTTCCTCGACCTGCTGGGTCAGCCACATCATGGTCATCTCGGCGGCGTCCGTGTTGTCGGGGCGACCGATGAAGGCGAAGCCCATTTTGCCGCCTTTCCAGAAAAGGATGCGGCAGCCGTAGAGGGTTCCGGCCGCTTGAGCGGTCATCACCTCGAAGGGCTGGATCTTGCGGTCGACGCGGGCGGCCATGCGGGCCGTCGGCTTGGGGCCACCCAGTGTGGCTTGGTCGATGCCGTGGCGGGCCATTAGGCCCATCGCCATGCGCATTGCAGTGGCGGCTTCTTCTTCGCTAGCGCCGGAGCCAGCGGCCCCGAGGGCCATCATCTTCCGGATTTTGTCTTTGATGCTGCTGAGGTCGTTCACCGTGGTATCTCCATCAGTTGGTGTCAACAACATCTTGCTTAAGGAGATCTCTTGCAAACGTCAATGATGTCTTTCAAGTTTTTTTCAGTTTTTCTACCGAGGCCCGGACCAGCCGCTCGACTGCGGCGGGTACCCCCGGGCCATTTTTGCAGACTTGGATGGCGACGTCCTGACCCTCGCCGTCGACGCGCATGCACGCGGTCAGGGAGACGGTCACGTCATCGCCGAGCACCTCGCACTCATACCATCCGCCGGCAGCGATGAAGCGGTCGGCGATGGCCTCGACCTCGTCGCTCGCCTCGAACAACTCCTCGCGCGGGCGACCATGAGGGCGGAGGTATTGCGTGAACCTGATGGTCATTTCTGGTCTCCCGGCGGCAGGACGGTGATGCACAGCGGTAGCCCGCTTGGTCGCGGGCCTTCCGTGTCGAGAGCGATGATGGCGACGCCGCCCTCGAAGGGCACTCGCCACCCCTCGGGCGGGATGGACGCCTTCTCACCCGGCTCTGTGTGGTCGACGGCGTACCTCATGAACGCCTTGGACATCACGCCGAGCATCTGGGCGAGCTGGATGGGTGACCGAGCGCCACATCGCTCAGCCAGGCGCGCCATCGCGTGGTGGTTGATGAGGAGCCAGATGTAGTCGTCGAACTCAGCGTGATAACCACCTTTGTTTTTCACTGTCATCCACCCGATGCCCAGCCAGGGGCGCTCGGGCAGGACCTGACCATCTTTGGTGGGCTCGCCGTTGACCCAGCCAGTCCAGCAGCTGAAGCGCATGGTGTACTTGCCTCGCTTGCCCGGCGCTACGGCTAGGTCGAAGATCGCCGGGCCGGCGGTGACGGCCAAGCGGTTGGCCAACCGCCACTGCGATTTCGGGTTGCCATCTTTGGCGTTCTTGACGACATCCGCCATCTTTTTCCAGCGCGCCTCGCCCTGGCGTATCAACCACTGGGCCATCTCTCCGGCTATGCGCTGCGCGTGCAGCTCGGGCGGTGGACCCACAGACTCTATGACGGGGTACCTTTCTGGCTTCACCGGCTTGTTCATTTCAACAACCCCTTCAGTTCCTGGAGACCCCTGTCTCGGTCGGGGTCCTGCACCGTCTCCGGAACCGTCACCTCGATGTGTGGCTGCTCTTCGTCAAGCTTCCACGATGGCGGCAGCTTTTCGATCTCGACGTACCAATCATTGTCCTGCTCAGCCGCTCGGCGCTTGAGCGACGGCGGCGCATAGGCGCTGTAGCACCTTTGCGGCCACGGGTACTTCCATGTCGAGTAGTGATGGCACGTCGCCGAGTACGCCGGGGAGATGAAAATGGCCCACACCACGAACGCCAGCATGGCGGCATGGATGACCCAGAACCACATCGACGGCTTCTTGTCGCTGTAACCGAAGGCATAACGGGCGAGCTCGCCCCTGGGCTCATCTCTCATAGCTTGATCCTCACCACTTCCTTTTCACACTCGGCGCATTCGATGACCAGCGTCTCGATCGCCTTCTCATAGCGGACCACGGTGGCCGCGCCTATATGACAACTAGCATGAAGATATAAAGTAGAATGGTCGTGACCACAATTAGGAGTACCGCATCCCATGCCATTGAGATCCTCCTTTGTTATTGTTTTTGACATTTGCTTCAGTCGCCTCCGTGACGCCATTCATAGACGCCGATTGAAATGATGACCGGTACCGCCAGGCAGGTCAGGAACCAACCCGGCCCATACAACAAGAACACAGCCCACGCGACGCTGAATAGACAGCCCGTCGCAACCCAGAGCAATAACCATAAGCCCGCGTAGACGAGTAGGGGCAAACCACCGCAGGCGATCAGAACGATAAGCAGAAGTCCCATGGTTTACCCGTCAATGATGATATCAATGAGGTTGGTCAGACTACCGTCACCGTCGAAGTGCCCGCAGCCCTGTTGGTCGAGGATCTCTTGGAGACGCTCGATGGCGTCACTGTCGCCAGTGTGGGCTTTGAGGCAGTCGATAGCGTGTTGTATCGCGACGGCGGCGTCCATAGACTGTGGCATGATTGAATCCTTTGTGTACATCGTGGCGCGGCTCAACGCAGGGGCTTTAACCGGACTTTTACCGGACCACAACATATCCCTTTGCCCTATATTCCCATACTAGCGAGATGTGACTAAAATCTCAACCGTTACATTCGATCGAGGAAAGCCTCTCGGCCAACCACAATGACGATAGGCCCGACCAGATGATCTTCAGTAATCATCCTGCCGACTGCCAGTCGCCACAGGGCCTGAGCGGCGCGGTTGGGCGGCAACCCTTTACGCCTGCCATCTTCATCGCAGAAAGCGATGCACGGGCTCAGCCCGAGTTTTCTGAAGAGGGGCACGATCTCGAGCGGACCCTCGATCCCGCCCTCGTGCAAAACCTCGGCTGTCGGCACTGTGGTCAGCTTTCGATACGCATAAGTTCCACTCGGGTGGATGGTCAGCATGTAGGGTTCGATGGGCGGTGGTTCATGCGGTGTCATCTCAGTACCTTTCACATTTTGAGCGGGCGTTCGCCGCTGCTTGGGGTGTGGGGAATAACCCACGGCGGAGGTTGAAGCAACTCTGGGGGTCGTCCGGGTCGTCGCTGGGAAGCGCTAGGGACGGCGCAGGAGCCGTTGGCGCGCTCGCGAGCGGTGTTTGCTCCAGCGGCGGCGTCAACGGCGCTGACGGGCGTCCTAACGGCTCTGACGTGTCGCCCGGGTTGATCTCCGGGCTGCGCTCAAACAGACCCGGCGGGTATTCGTCGGCTACAGCGCTGGTCGACATCAGCAGGAGGGCGAGGAGAGTTTTCATTTTCTGCTGCTTATGACCATCAGGTTGCAGCCGTCGTCTTTCAGGCTAGTGATGTGGCCACACTCCTCGCATTGCCCGCGCTCGGACAGGTAGTCCTCCTGCTCGAACGTCTGCTTCATGCCACACTTGGCGCAGTTGAACTGCAGGTGGATCTTCATGCCCGCCATCATGCGCTCACGCGCTGTGGCGATGATGGTGTCAAAAGGGTAGAGTTTCATAACATGCTTCATCGGTGTCTCTCCTCGATTATGGTCCGATCTTGCCAACGATAGGCCGACCACGCATTGCCTCGGTTGTCGGACCCCGTGGTCCGGCCCTGCCAGGTCGACTCGCGGCTGATGTAGCCGTGGTCTCCTTGGCAAGTCCGAGTGCCTTGCCAGTCGGTGCAGATGAGTGTTCCCCCATGCGCGAATGCGACGAGGAACGCGCCGCCGACAATGACGACAAGGAGCCATGTCGGCGCCCGACGCATCAGTTGCCAGATGGCCGCGCTGACGACGCGGTTCATGAGTTGTTGTTGGTTCATGGCTTGACCTCATATTCCTTGGTTACAAAGCCGATGCGGGCGTCGCCAGTTGCATAAGCTTTCTTCCACGTTCGCCTGCCGCCACAACGGAGGCAGTGCCAGCGTGCAATTCCGTCTTGACTGATGTCGGGCATCGCAGGCCACTCATGCGCGCAGCCGTCCTTCAGGTTGAAGTGGGCGAAGTGGCCTTTGACTTCGTGAGCGGCTTTAGGGACGTGCAGGCCCGGCCGCATTGCGCCGCCGATAGTTTGCTTAGGCGAGAGGTGGATGGTCACTACACTGTGCGCGCCGAACACCTTGCGCTTGCCCTTGTGGATCACGGCTTGCCAGGGTACGTCGCGGAAGGACACATTGCCCCGCTTCTGGTTGATGAGGAGCAAGGCCGCCCACACATTCCGCAGGTCGCCGGCTGAGGCCATGACATTGGTGCGCTTCTGCATCCGGCTGATGGGTGTCTCATCGGTCAGTCGGACGTACACATCCCCTTCACCCCCGGGGACTTTGCGCAGGGTCGCCCGAGCTTGGATGCGCGAGTCGAGCCGGATGCGGTTGGAGCGGACAACATCCAGTCTGGTATCTTCATCGGGCAGGTCGTGGACTGTAGTCCCGAGGAGGAGCACGGCGCGGGCCCACTCGTCGTCTTTGTCACCCAGCTGCACGGGCTCATCGAAGATGGGTCCGACCCCGGCTGGCGTGTCCATCTCGTAGCGGAAGAGGCTCAGACTTGCCCTTCGGTCATCCGTCGCCATCGACCAGACGCGTCGACCGTCGATCAAGTAGCCGACGCGCGTGTCTCGACCCTCTCTACCCATCGTGTCCGCTGACGATCCCCTGCCGATGGCCTTGAGCAGTTCATCCGTTTCGGCCTGGATGTAAGTGACGGGAAACGGCGGGATGGCGAACTGGCGGTTGTTGATGATGAGCGCTCCGCACTCGCGGATGAAGTGGCCTAGGTGGGTCGACGCCTCGCGATCAAAGATGAACCGCCGGGCCGTCGGCCGCACAGCGATGACGTGGTCTAGGTCCCGGCTGCCTTGTGTGGTCAGCAGGTCGAGCACCTGAGGATTGTGTTTCTCTTTCAATGTTGTTCTCCTAGGAAATCCCTAATCTTCAATTCAAGCTGGAGGCGGGCGAGGTATTCCCGCCTCCAGTTGCGGCGCTGGATCAGGTCGATGCAGCTGAGGATATGACTCCGCTTCATCGCCCGGATGGGAACTCTCGTTCCATCCCTAGTGATCCAGAACCCGCCGTCCATGAGACGCTTAGTAGCGCCACCAAGCCGGTTCCCCGGTCTGGTCGACATAGGCGTCAGCGATGACCTTGGCGATGTTGTCGCCCATGGTCTTCGCCTCGCGCCACAAGCACTTGAGGTGCTGGCCGAAACCTCGGCTGTATGGCGTGCCCCCGATAGGCGTGCCCTTGTCGTAGGAAAGGCGAGCCTTAGCCATCAGGTCGTGCAGCTCCTCGAGCTGACGGGTCTGAGGGGGTTGCTGGGTCTGCAGAGCTATGGCGTCATTGAGTACAAAGATTAGTTGTGGTGACATACAAGGTTTCCTTCTATTCGAGACGTCCAGTTGGATCGCTCGTGCTTGCCCACCGTTTCTTGATGGGCAAGACCAAGCGGTCTTTACTTCACCCCCCGTGCAATGGCGTCGTCGCGCAGGCGCTCCGCCTTCCTGATGGCTGAGGCGGGGAAGCCGGCCATCTTCATGGTCTCGATCGCCTTGTTGGCGGCGTCGATCTTGTTATCGCCTTCCTTGATGCCGCTGACGCGGGCGACGATATACTTTGCTTCTTTCTTACTGACGGGCATTTACCAATCCTTTCACGTCTTGAGTTATGAGGGACAGTCCCTCCTTGAAGTCCGGGTAGTGAGTGACGGCGTTGAGGGTGGCGAGAAGTGTCACCAGCAACACGAACCATTTGGGTAGCCACATTGTCGTTTCCCTTCGATGTTAAGATGTAGTCGTCTCGGTG